>ENA-ORCP01003969-ORCP01003969.1-human-gut-metagenome-genome-assembly--contig:-NODE-3969-length-10552-cov-4.843437_pt1 | contig 10552 bp, 10 predicted proteins | sample MGYA00242990_ERZ507991 | MGnify/ENA primary metagenome ERZ507991 (study PRJEB26167, sample SAMN06115496) | human gut metagenome | host: Homo sapiens | place: China:Henan | collected 2015-05-07...
GAGGGACGCCTTGTAAATGGTACGCCAGGAGGGATTCGAACCCCCGGCCTACTGCTTAGAAGGCAGTTGCTCTATCCGGCTGAGCTACTGGCGCATATCAATTCCGATAAACCCATTCGAAGAAAATGGAGCGGGTGATGGGAATCGAACCCACGTGTTCAGCTTGGAAGGCTGACATTCTACCATTGAACTACACCCGCGGGTCTTTCTGACGCTCATTTAGTATATCAATAAAACCCTATAATGTCAACATCTTTTTTCAAATTTTTTTGAAAAACTTTTTTCGGCCAAATTTGCAAAGAACATCAAAAGGGCAGACGGTCATGCTATACTGTAATCAAAGGAGGGAGAGAGCATGAAAGCAACGATCTTACTGGCCGAGGATGAGCAGGCCATGCGGGAGGTGCTGACCGACTACTTCACCGCAAAGAGCGGCGGCGATTTTACGGTCGTGGCTGCGCCGGACGGCGACACGGCGCTGCACTTAATCGAAACCCAGCGGTTCGACCTGCTGCTGCTCGACATCATGCTGCCGGGCACGGACGGCTTCGCGCTGTGCCGCGCGGCACGCGAGCAGGGAGACGCGCCCATTCTGTTCGTCACGGCGCGCGAGGACGAACAGGACAAGCTGCACGGCTACGGCCTCGGTGCGGATGATTATGTGGTCAAGCCGTTCTCGCTGGCGGTGCTGTACGCCAAGGCACTGGCGCTCCTGCGGCGAGCGCGGGGCTTGACTGCTGGAAATACATTGACAGCAGGTACCCTGTCACTCGACCCGGAACGGGGGATTGTCACAGCGGACGGCAGGCGCATCGACCTGCCGCCCAAGGAATTTGCTTTGCTGCGGGCGCTGATGGAGCGCAAAAACCGCGTGCTGACCCGGGACGAGCTGCTTAATCTTGCGTGGGGCTGGGATTTTGACGGCACGGACCGCGTGATCGACGGGCACATCAAAAAGCTGCGCCGCGCACTCGGTCCGCATGCGGACTGTATCAAAACCGTGGTAAAGCGCGGCTATAAGCTGGAGGTGGACGGAGATGAAAACCAAGCCTAAGAATTTCGGAAATTTCTTTGTTCGAGTGGGCGCAGGCTTCCTCGCGTTCTGGCTGCTGTCGATGGGCGCGTTCTCACTCCTGCTGGGACAGCAGCGCGCGGAGCTGATGGCGGCGGATATTAAGGATTCTGCGGATTGGTATACCGGCGATTATGCAAGGTATATGCTGGATTCCAAGGAGCATGAAGAAAATGATCCGGCGGAACTGCGCAGGATGTTGAAGGAGCAATCCTATCGGAGAAATTCGTCTGACGCACTGATGATAGTGACGGCCATTACCGACCAGGGCGGAAATATACTGCAGAGCGACCGTTGGTGGCTGATCCTGACAGATGATACGGATATCGACCACATGACAGATAAGGAATACTTGGTGGATATGAGTGACCAGCCGCAGAATGTTCTCGAAGCAATCTACATTGGCAGCGGTGTAGTCGATCAAGAGTCGCTGCCATACGATATGCGTTTTGAAGCATGGGTAGATGGCGATGAAGCCTACTTGAAGTCGGTAACCGTGCGTCCGTATGAAGAAGTAAATGGCGAATTAAAGCTGACCGACGAAGTGAATACGGTCGAGTGCGCGTATGATGCGGACAAGATGAGCGATCTGCCGCTGAAAAAACTGGTATTACACCGCATGTCCTTTCACGGCCATCCGGGAGTGAGCCTGACTGCAAAGCAAGTGGCAGCCGATATGACTTCTCCGAAACGAAAAGAAATGCGTGCCTGGGTGGAGAACCCGAGCGAAGCAAGCAGTGCTGCGCCAATCGTGCGTCCGTGGTTGGTGCGCCAGTATCAGCGGACAATGAAATACTGCGATTATGTCGATGGCGGCTATGTCATGATGTCGTTTGCCGCGGAAGGCTGCCCACTGAAAGCGTGCCTGCCGATTTTGGTGCCTGCAGGCGTGCTCAGCTTGATTCTGGCGATACTGTGTGCCATTATCCTCTCCTGCGCCTTACTGCGCGTCTGGCGCAAACAGGAGCGCGTAGAGCGGGTACGCCGCGAAACGACCGCCGCGCTCGCGCACGAGCTGAAAACGCCGCTCTCCGTGCTCAGCGCCACCGCCGAGCTGCTCGGCGATAACCTTGCACCGGAAAAGCAGGGACATTATCTGGAGGTTATCCGGCAGCAGGCGCAGCGGATGGACGGCAGTGTGCGGCAGATGCTCGAACTGTCGAGACTGGAGACCGGCGCAAAGGCTCTGCGGCGAACGGCGTTCTCTCTGGCAGAATTGGCACAGGAGCGCCTGCAGGCGGCTCTGCCGACCGATTCCACCATCCACACCGAATTTGCAGCACAGGGCGAATACGAGGTCAATGCGGACAGGGCACTGCTCACGCGGGCACTGGACGCTCTGCTCGAGAACGCCGTGCAGCATACACCGGAAGACGGCTGCATCACGGTGCACCTCGCGGACGGTGTGCTCTCGGTGACGAACACCGGCGATGCCATTCCGGCGGACGCGCTGCCGCGGCTGTGGGAGGCGTATTATCAGGCCGATCCGTCGCGCAGCGCAAAAGGCGACGGACTGGGACTGTCGATCGCGAAGACCGTGTTTGATCTGCATGGCTTCACCTGCGGAGCGGAGAATACCGAAATCGGACCGAAGTTCTGGTTCCGATTTGCCGATAAATAACAAAAAACCGCTCGAAAGAGCGGTTTTTGCTTTGTTAAATAACCTTTTCGAATACCATGGTTGCCTGAATGCGGTCGCCGCCCATCAGACCCTTGCTGCCGCCGTTCGATGTAGTAATCGTGTGCAGGCGATAACCCTTTTGCGCTTGATGGTTAATCGCTTCTTCCAGTTCGGTCAGGTTGCCGGAACCGGTGCCGAGAAATTTTTCCTTCAAAGTAACCTGCAGGACAACGTAATGATAGTCCTTGCCGGATGCGGTGGAGAAAGTCGAGGAATCGCTGAAATCCATAAATAACACCTCCAGTAATTTACACGATTATATCGTATTCGACAGAGATTGTCAATCTGCGTACAAAAGAAAACCGCCCTTTGGGGCGGTTTTCGTGTGTTAAATGGTATCCAGCTTAACCTTGCCGTCCACAGCAGACAGGTGAGCGCCCATCAGCGGCTTATCACCGGCGACGATGGCGGTGGCCAGCGGATTCTCAATCTCCTTCTCAATCAGGCGGCGCAGATTGCGGGCGCCGTACTTGACCGAGTAGGACTTCTCGGTGAGCAGACCGAGCAGGCTGTCGTCCCACGTCAGGCGGATATCCTTGTCTGCGAGCGTGGTGCGCAGCTCACCGAGCATGATCTCTGCGATATGGCGGAAGTTATCCTCGGACAGCTGGTTGAACGCGATAATCTCGTCAATGCGGTTGAGAAACTCCGGACGCATGATTTCTTCAAGAGCCTTCATCACGCGGTCCTTGCTCATCTGAGACACGGTGCGGCCGAAGCCTGCAGGCGTGTTATTGGACTGCGAACCGGCGTTCGAGGTCATAACGATGACCGTGTTCTCGAAGCTGACAACGCGGCCCTGCGCGTCGGTCAGACGGCCGTCATCCAGAATCTGCAGCAGAGAATTGAGCACATCTGGATGCGCCTTCTCGATCTCGTCGAACAGAACGACAGAGTACGGACGGCGGCGGATCTTCTCGGTCAGCTGACCGGCTTCATCGTAGCCGACGTATCCCGGAGGGGAACCGATCAGGCGGGAAACTGTGTGCTTTTCCATATATTCGGACATATCGAGACGCACGAGTGCATCCGGCGAGTCGAACAGGTCGAGAGCAAGCTGCTTGACCAGCTCGGTCTTGCCGACGCCGGTCGGGCCGACAAACAGGAAGGATGCCGGCTTGCGCTTGGGGCTGATGCCCGCGCGGTTGCGGCGGATGGACGCGCAGACCGCGTCTACGGCTTCGTCCTGACCGATAACGTGCGATTTCAGGCGGGATTCCATATCGCGCAGGCGTGCAGACTCCTGTGCCGCTACCTTGGATGCCGGAATGCCGGTCCAGATTTCGATCACCTCAGCCAGGAGCTGTTCGTCAACCTGCGGTGCAGGCTTGGTCAGCAGCTCATGCAGCTGTGCCTCCGCCTGCAGAATGCGGCTGCGGCAGGTGGCGATCTTGGCGTAGGTCTCCTCCTCCTCGGCGCGGGCAGAGGACTGGGTCAGCTCGTCAAGCTGTGCCTGCAGGCGCTCAAGCTCGTTCTGCAGCTCAGGAATCTCGGACAGCTGCGGAGAATCCAGATTGAGCCGCGAGCAGGCTTCGTCGATCAGGTCGATGGCCTTATCCGGCAGAAAACGGTCGGTGATATAGCGTTCGCTCATCTCAGCGGCACGGCGGCACATCTCATCGGAAACAGTAACGCCGTGGAAGGTCTCGTAGTACGAGCGGATGCCCTTCAAAATCTCGGTGGTCTCGGCAACCGACGGCTCACCGATATAGACCGGCTGGAAACGGCGCTCGAGCGCGGCGTCCTTCTCGATATACTTGCGGTACTCCTTGAGCGTGGTCGCGCCGATCACCTGAATGTCTCCGCGGGCAAGGGCAGGCTTGAGGATGTTTGCGGCATTCATCGAGCCTTCGGAATCGCCGGTGCCGACAATGTTGTGCACCTCATCGATGACAAGGATGATGTTGCCGATACGCTTTACTTCGTCGATCAGGCCCTTCATGCGGCTCTCAAACTGGCCGCGGAACTGCGTGCCCGCCACGAGAGCGGTCAGGTCGAGCAGATGGACCTCCTTGTTGCGCATCTTGAACGGAATGCGGCCCTCGTTGATGCGGACTGCCAGACCCTCGGCAACGGCCGTCTTGCCAACACCGGGTTCGCCGATCAGGCACGGGTTGTTCTTCTGGCGGCGGTTCAAAATCTGAATGACGCGGTCGGTCTCGCGGTCGCGGCCCACGATATGGTCAATGCGACCCTCTGCGGCCTTTTGGGTCAGATTTTCGCAGTAATTGTTCAGATATTTACGCTTTTTGTCCTCCTTGCGGGAAGAACGGGTACGGGTCTCATCGTGAGAGCCGCCTGCGGGCTGTCCCGGCAGAGCACCGGCAGCAACCGGATCGGTCTCATGGGGTGCGTCGTCGTCCGTGCCGTCCGAACCGGCGGGAACCAGGTCGTTCAGGTCGGACAGGGAGCCGATCTCACCGGAGAGCGCTTCGAGGTCATCCTCGGTGATACCCATTTGCTCCATGATGTTATCGAGCGGCTTGACACCCAGTTCGCGTGCGCACTTGAGGCACAGACCCTCCTGGGTGGTCTTATCCGGTCCCTCGATTTTGGTGATGAACACCACCGCGATGTTTTTCTTGCACCGCGAGCACATTGGCATATTCATAGGTTAAACTCCTTTAGGGAATGGAAGATTGAAAATGGAAAATGGAGAATTAAGATGTTCTCCATTAAATGGCGATAGGTAAAACATCCACAAGCTGTTTGAGCAGCAGCGTATGCTTGACGCGCTCTGGCGAGAGATAGCCGAGCGATGTGTAGGTGATCGGGAACAGCCACTGCAGCACGATCAGCAGGATGCAGACGAATGCAACGCCGGTTACAAAGCCGATGAGTGCACCGCCTGCAGAATCGAGTGCGCTGAGCGGTGTACGCCGCACAATGAGCTTGAGGCTGCGGCCGAAAATCCAGATGAGCCGTCCGAACAGCACGCTGAACAGCACTACCAGCATGGAGAACGCGATGCTCTCCGACATGCCGACAGCCGCTTCGGTAACGGTCTGCCGCAGACCGTCCAGCACGCCTTCGGCGGTTTTAAGTGCGGCCTGTTTTTCAAACAGCTGACCGACTGCCGGTACGACCACCCACTGCGCGATATACGGTGCGGTATACTTGGCGGCGGCGACCGACGCGGCGATCATGCCGATGCGGCCGAGCACGCCGTACAGCGCACCGACCAGCCCCCGTCGGGCACCGAGCCACACGTTGGCCAGCAGCACGGCAATGAGGATCAGGTCGGGCGCGTTGAGCAGCTGCGCCGCTGTGGAAATCATATCGTTGATATCAGTTATCTGCATGCACTTCCTCGGATCGTTCGGAATGCGCGGTAAAGATACGCGCGTTGCGGTTGTAGAGCAGGAAAACCGTACCGTCATCGGTCATGAGCACACGGCGTGCGCCGACAGCGTCATCATTGTGCCACTGCGGCTCGGCGGAGGTGTTGTAGACCGTAACGCCGGACGCAGACAGCACCGCCGTACCGGCGTTGGAGACGGCAAGCGCCGTCGGCTCCTCGGTCAGTGCGAACGGGCCGTGCAGGCTGCCGTTGCGGACGGTATAGAGATCGCTGCGTGCATCGTTCAGGTAGGAGCGCACAGCGACAGCCATCGTACTGCCCTGAGACGCAGTGGCGATCAGATCCTGCGAGCTGAGCTCGAGCAGCACATCGACCGTGCCTCTGCGGGTGACATGATACAGGCCGGTGTCGCACAGCGCGATCGCGGCGTTGTTCTCGGAATAAGTGAGCGTTACACCGAGCGCGTCAGTCAGCGCGGTGTCCGAAATCTGCTTGCCGGAGGACACATCAAAGAACAGCACATGGGACTCGAGCGTTACGCCGTTCTGCCGGAAGGCGAGAATGCCGAGCGTATTGCAGTCTGGCGAGAGCACAGCGGATACAATATAGTATTCCGAAGCGCGGTATTTGAAAACCTCTTTTCCTGCGGTGTCGTAAACGGCAGCGGCGGTACGGTAGCCGTGCTCGTTGGTGGTGAGCACGAAACGACCGCTGCGGCCGATTGAACCGTTCAGGATGGTGGATTCCAGCTTCAGCTCCGCGACAGCGCCTGCCGAGCCGACCAGTGCGGCTTTGACGCCGCCGCGGTCGTACACGAGCACATAATTCGTGCTGCTTTCCACCGCGGGATCGGAGTAGCCGAGCGAATAGCGCAGCGTGGTCATGCTGCCCGCGCGGGACAGGAACAGTGCGTCACTGTCCGCATATGCCAGACCGGATTCAAACAGCGCACCGTCGCTGAAGGTCTCGTTTTCGTAGTTGATGGTGGTGATATCGCCGTCATGCGAGCGAATACCGGCCGCAATATAGCTGCCGAGCGTGCGCAGCGAGGTCGGCGTAAAAATACGGTAGTTGGCGATCAGGAACAGGGCTGTTCCCAGCACCAGAGCCCAGCCGCAGAGCATGCGGAGCAGAGCGGTCGTGCGGATACGCGCATCCTTGCTGTCGAGCAGGCGCTGACGGCGCTCCCGCCTGGAGAGCGGAAAGCGGATGATATTCTGCTTTGGGTTCTGTTCGCTCATGAAATCCCGCCTCCTTATTGTAGCGTGTTTAATGGGTGAAAATGTGAATAGCTTGGGCAATACCGCACAATTAAAGCGGCGGTGCTTTGCGGAAATTTTGTGCCCTGACTTCGTTGTGATTTCACGGTAATACACAAAGTATTACCGCAAAACCACGCCTCGTCAGAACGCAAAATTTACACGCAAATCACTCTTGTTCAATTATGCGGTATTACCATTGAAATCTGTCAGTCCGACAGGCGGAATCTGTCCAGTTCGGGTGTATCGTCGTACCACAGGCGGTTCATAAACAGACCGCAGGCAGGCAGGGTCGGTCCGGCCTGCTCTCGGTCGCAGGCGAGCAGTACGTCGCGCACCTGCTCGGGCGCCAGCTTGCCGCCGCCGACATACGTCAGCGTGCCCGCAATCGCGCGGACCATGTTGTACAGGAAGCCGTCGCCGCAGACGCGGATGCGGATGAGGTCATCCACCGGCTCCACCTCGCACCAGAAAATGGTACGAACCGTGCTCTTGACCGGTGTGCCCTGACTTCTCACGGATGCAAAGTCCTGCTTGCCGACAAAATACTGTGCGCCTTCCTGCATTTTTGTAATATCCAGCGGATAATTGTACCGATATGCGTACCGCGCGTGGAACGGGTCCCGTAGGGTGGAAGGGAACAGATAATAGGCGTATTCCTTTTTGGTGCAGTTGAAGCGCGCATCGAAGTCCTCGGGAACCTCGACTGCGCCGGAAACCGCAATGTCCTCGGGCAGAAAGCTGCTCAGCGCATACGGCAGACGGTCCATCGGGATCGTGCAGTCTGCATGGAAGTTTGCCACATACCGGCGGGCATGAACGCCGGAATCCGTGCGTCCGACACCGGAAACATGAACTTTTTGCTTCAGCAGATGGAAAATCGCGTCCTCCATGCTCTCTTGGATGGAAGGACCGTTTTTCTGAATCTGCCAGCCGTTAAAATTTGTGCCGTCATAAGATAAAACTAATGCAATATTCTTCATAGCTATAAAAGTTAAGCGTTGGAAGTGGATGATGATAAAAGTATTCCGTGCGGCGGGCTGAGGGCAGCCCGCCCTACAATATAGATTTACGTTACAGTCCAAAGTGTTTCAGTGCAATAATAACCACAAACAAGGCTGCTACCCAAAGTAGAGCACAAATATCTACCCGGGCGATCTTGAGCTGGCGCATGCGGGTGCGGCCGACATCGCCGCGGTACAGTCGGCACTCCATGGCGGTTGCGAGTTCGTCTGCACGGCGGAACGCCGAGATGAACAGCGGCACGAGAATCGGGATCATGGCCTTGGCACGCTGAATCAGGTTGCCGGAGTCAAAATCTGCACCGCGCGCCTTCTGGGCCGAGATGATCTTCTCGGTCTCTTCGATAAGGGTCGGGATAAAGCGCAGTGCGATCGACATCATCATGGACAGCTCATGCACCGGCGCGTGCAGCTTTTTGAGCGGAGAAAGCAGACGCTCGAGTCCGTCAGTCAGCTGAATCGGTGAGGTGGTGTAGGTGAGCATGGACGTTGCGATGATGAGCAGCATCAGGCGCAGCACCATGAAGATGGCCAGCTTAATGCCTTCCATACTGATGTGCAGGAAGTGCCACTGGAAAATGTAGGTGCCCGGTGTATAGAACAGATTGAGCACCGCCGTGAAAATGACGATGAACAGGATCGGTTTGAGGCCGCGCAGCACCATTTTGGGCGAAATACGCGAAATACCGATGACAACGGCAAGAAATGCGATGATCAGCGCATAGGAAACCGGGCCTTGCGCGAGGAACAGAAGCACGATGAATGCCACCGTCAGCACGATCTTTACGCGCGGGTCAAGACGGTGCACCGCGCTGTTGCCCGGAAAAAACTGACCGAGGGTAATATCCTTCAGCATTCGTGAGCAGCCTCCTTCCGCTTGCAGGCACGCAGGGCATCCATTGCCTGCGCTACGGTGTAGACCGAGGTATCAACATCGTGACCGCGCTTTTTCAGCTCAAGCATGACCTTGGTGATCATCGGGATGTCCAGTCCTGCGGCAATGATCTCGTCCGCGTGCGAGAAAACCTCGCGCGGCGTGTTGCAGAACAGCACCTTGGCGTGGTTCATCACGAGCAGGCGGTCGGCAATCTGTGCGATATCCTCCATCGAGTGGGACACGATGAGGATGGTCGCGCCGGACTGCTTGTGGTAGCTGCGGACCAGCTCAAAAATCTCGTCACGGCCCGCCGGATCGAGGCCCGCGGTCGGCTCGTCGAGCACGAGTACGTCCGGCCGCATGGCGATAACGCCTGCGATGGCTACGCGGCGCTTCTGACCGCCGGACAGCGCAAATGGAGACTGGTCGGCAAGCTCAGGTGCAAGGCCGACTGCCGCCATGGATTCGCGCACGCGCTCGTCAATCTCGGCCTGCGGCAGTTTCATGTTGGTCGGGCCGTAGGCAATGTCCTTCGCGATGGTCTCCTCGAACAGCTGGTATTCCGGATACTGGAACACCAGACCGACGCGGAAGCGCGTTTCGCGGCTGCACTTGCCCTTGGCATCCCAGATGGACTTGCCGTCGAGCAGGACCTCGCCCTCGGACGGCTGCAGCAGACCGTTCAGGTGCTGAATGAGCGTAGACTTGCCCGAACCGGTGTGACCGATCACACCGAGAATTTCGCCTTTTTCGATTTTCAGGTCAACATGGTCAAGCGCAACACGCTCAAAGGGGGTGCCTGCGCCGTAAACGTGCGTCAAGCCCCTCGTTTCAAGTATGGTTGACATAAGATTCTCCTTCGGATAATCAATTCAAGTATTCTTGTTCGAGAATATCTGCACATTCCTCAATCGAGAGTGCGTCGATCGGCAGTTTTTCGCCGTCCTGCTGATCGAGGTCGTACAGGACTTCGATGGTCTGCGGTACGGTCAGGGAAGCCGCGCGCAGCTTGTCCACCTGCGTGAAGATCTCGCGCGGAGTGCCGTCCATCAGCACGTTGCCCTTGTGCATGACAACCACACGCTGCGCCTGTACGGCTTCGTCCATGTGGTGGGTGATAAGGATAACGGTGATGCCGAATTTGCGGTTCAGCTCACGGACAACATTCATGACCTCACGGCGGCCCTGCGGGTCGAGCATGGCGGTCGGCTCATCGAGTACAACGCAGCGCGGCATCATGGCGATAACGCCTGCGATTGCGATTCGCTGCTTCTGCCGCCGCTGCCTGACATCAACTGTAAATAGTCGATGATGATCATGGACAGTCCATTTTCCTGTTT
>ENA-ORCP01003973-ORCP01003973.1-human-gut-metagenome-genome-assembly--contig:-NODE-3973-length-10535-cov-11.495984_pt1 | contig 10535 bp, 8 predicted proteins | sample MGYA00242990_ERZ507991 | MGnify/ENA primary metagenome ERZ507991 (study PRJEB26167, sample SAMN06115496) | human gut metagenome | host: Homo sapiens | place: China:Henan | collected 2015-05-07...
TCGGCAGTGTACTTGGTGTGGGCTGCATCGGTAAAGGTGCCGCCGTACATGTTGTTGATGATGGCGCGGGTGCCCTGGTCGCCGCCCTGACCTGCGCAGTAGATGGCTGCAACGTTCTCGTAACCGCCGTTGTACAGGGCATCAACGGTCTTCAGGAAGCCGTCGGTGCTCCAGGTATGCTTGTCGGTATCAATGTACTGGTCAGCGCCCACTTCCTTGACCTTGGTCATGTTCACGGCCATGCAGTGTGCGGTCATGCACAGGGGATACTCGTAGTAGTTGCCGGCAGTGTCCTTGCAGGCGGACTCAACGGACTCGTAAATGTCCTTCTTGGCATCGTCGGTCCACAGGTCGTTCAGCGGAGCCATAACGCCCTTTGCGCCCCAGTTTGCAACCAGACGCTCGGGGCCTTCCATGATCAGATCAGGTGCGCTGCCGCCCTCGATAGCGGTGTTCACCTGATCGTCGCCGTTGGTGTAGTCCAGATACTCCACAGTGACCTTGATGTCAGGATACTTTGCGTTGAAGCTGGAAACCAGACCCTGAACGGTCTCGTCATTGCCCCAGCCGCCGATGGGGTATGTCCACAGCTTGATGCTGGTGGAAGAAGCAGCTGCGCTTGCAGCAGTAGAACCTGCGGTGGAAGCAGCAGTGCTGGTGCTTGCAGAAGAGCCGCCGCATGCGGCCAGAGCGCCGGCTGCGCCCAGAATGCCAGCGGCCTTCAGGAACGAACGGCGGGAAATGCAGTTTTTCATAGTAGTTTCTCCTTCGCATTCAAGATGCTTCACGTTGTTGGCGGCCTGCCGTGCCAGCGGCCGCTCTTGATGGCTCCATTATAGAAAAATATTTTCATTTTGTCCATTCATGGTTTTCATAAATTTTCAGAATGACAGTGTGCATTGTGCACAAAAGTGTGGGATATATGTTGAAATGCAAAGAAAACCTTGCTTTATTCTTCTGAAACTATTACAAAATGGTACAAACCCACCAAAACGATAGTGAAAATGTTTTTCTAAACAAAAATGCAAAATTGAAAGATATTTTCACAAAATGGCCGGTTTTTCCGCCAAAACTGTGTGCTCTGCACAGAACTGCGAGCCAAAATGTGGGCAATGCGTCTCTTGCGAAGCGGGGACGATTCTTTTATACTTTTTACAAAGGTGAATGAAACGGTCGGCAGCTGATCCGGGTCGGTGGACTGCTGCGCCGGAAAAGAGGAAAAAGAAAAATGGCAACGAATTTTTGGGAGCTGCTGCAGCAGCATCAGGGCGACCTGACAAAATCGGGCCGCACCGTGGCGGACTATCTTGTGCAGCACGCGGCAGAGGCACAGTATCTGTCCATCTCCTCGCTGGCAAAGGAGTGCTGTGTGGCAGAGGCAACGGTGTTCCGCTTCTGCCGGGCGCTGGGGTTTGAGGGCTATCATGAAATGCGCATTGCGCTGGCGCAGGCCAACGCCACCGGTGCACTGGTCAACCAGCATGTGCCGGAGCCGGATGCCGACACGGCAACTTTGTGCGAGCACGCCAGCGCCCTGCTGATGACTACTATCAACGGCACCCAGAACAATCTTTCGCCGGAGGCGGTGGACAAGGCTTCGGAGCTGATGCACAAGGCCCGGCAGGTGTACTGCCTTGGTCAGGGCGGCAGCATGTATATTGCAAATGATATCTGCGCCCGCTTTGCCTGCATCTCCACCAAGTTCCGCACGGCAGGCGATAGCCATATGCAGCTGATCACGGCCAGCCTGATGACCCCGGAGGATGTGGTGCTGTTCGTTTCCTATTCCGGCGCTACCCGCGATATGCTGGAAACGCTGCGCGCGGCCAAGGCGGCGGGCGCAAAGATCATTCTGCTCACCCATTATGAGGATTCGCCCGGCGCAAAGCTGGCGGATATCGTGCTGCTGTGTGGTGCGCAGGAAAGCCCGCTGGACTCCGGCAACATCCCGGTCAAGGTGGCGCTGCTGTATGTGGCTGAAGTGCTGGTGCTGCGCTACACCATGGACGACCCCGAAAATGCCAACGCCGCACAGGATCGCACCAGTGAAGCACTGGCGGTCAAAATGCTGTAAAAATATTGCCCGCAAGGCCCCTGCAGATCCCGTGTTCTGTGGGGGCCTTGGCATATCCGGCAAAGGGTGCGTAAAATCTGTTTCTGATCTTTTTCTTCAAAAAAATAGACCTCATCTTTTCGATGAAGTCTATTTTTCTTTAGCCTCTTAACTTAACGGCATTGGGCGAATGCCTGATGGGCTTTTATGCCGGTGGTGAGGGTCTCCCGCGCACTGAGCAACAGCCCGCAGGGCTGATTGCTCCCCTGCTGTGCAGGGTCGTGCTGTTCGACCCGCTCACACGCCGCAGATAAAAAGAAAGCCCCCCAGACAAGCTGGAGGGCTTCCTTTTTATGCCGGTGGTGGGGGTCGAACCCACACGTGTTATTAGCACAAGGGATTTTGAGTTTTGGGGAGGGTTTTCCATTTGGTGTCATCTGGTGCCCGACTTTAAAGCGAAAAAGCAACAGTACATCGAATGAATTTTTGATAAATCTACGATTTTTCGTTACGTTTCCCCTCGGCTCCGATTTCTCGATTTGGAAGGTAAAAAAGGAAATTGGAGGGATGTTCAGGAGGGATGCAGAGCCTGTCATTCAGGACTGTGCACACAGGCTTTTTTCTTTTTTTGGAAAATATTTCAAACCCGTGCAATTCCGAGGGCGGCTCATTTGTATCCAGAATGAAGCGACAAAACCGGGTGCACACCCCGGCAGCGACACACAATAAGAAGAGGGGATATATTATTATGAAAAAGACGGTTTCTGTTTGCATGACGGCTGTGATGGCTCTTTCCCTGCTGGCAGGCGGCGCGGTACAGGCATACGCACTTTCGGCAGAGACGGTGGAACCAGTTTCTGCTGTGGCTGAGGAAAACTGTATTTCCAGCAGCTGGAAGCGTGCTTCCGACCCGGCACTGACCGAGAAAGTCCGCAAAGTGTTCGACAAGGCCTTTGAAGGTCTGGAGGGCGTTTCCTACACGCCCGTGGCCCTGCTGGCAAGCTGTACCACCAGCTCCGGTATCCAGTACCGCATTCTGTGCAAGGCGACTGTCGTCGTACCGGGCGCACAGGAAGAATATGTGGTGGTCACGCTGCAGCGCGGCTGGCTGGGCAAGGCAGAAATTCTGGACATCGGCGACCCGCTGTGCCTGACAAATCTGGACTACAAGGAAGACGCTGTAGGCTCTTGGCAGGAAGCGGAGTCCCCCGCCATGACGGAGGAAGCTACGGCGGCGTTCAACAAGGCCACCGAGGGCTTTGTGCCGGTGGCTCTGTTGAGCACCCAGACCGTGGCAGGCACGAACTACCGCATCCTGTGCGAAGCAACCACGGTTTATCCGGGTGCTGAGATGCACTATGCCGTCGTGAACGTGTATGAAAGTCTGGAAGGCAATGCCAACATCATCAGCGTGACCGATGGATATGTGAGCTAAGGGAGAGTTTTTGATTCAGAAGGTCCTCCGCTGCACCTTGGGGATATTCAGCGGAAACATTTATTTGGATATTGCAAACAAGCCAGATCAGCGGGTCTGGCTTGTTTGCTGTTCCACGGAGTGGGGACGTGAAGGAAAAGTGCTCCGCAGTATAACCTCAAAGCTGTGAGCCTTTTTATTTGACTCGTCCCTTTTCTGTTATCACTCTGCCTGTATCTCTTCCACCAGCGGCAGATAGTCGGCACAGTATTTTCGGTATAGCGGCTGCACCAGCTGCCGGAAGTTCTGCATTTCTTCTTCGGGCAGCGGCAGTTCCTGGCACCCGCCAGCCAATGCCGCTTTTCGGGCAGCTGTTTCCTCCTGCGCCCAGAGCTGGCGCTCGTATTGCGCCGATGCCCGGGCGCACGCTTGCAGGGTCTGCCGGTATTCCTCCGGCAGTGCATCCCATGTGCGGCCGGAAGCCAGCTGCACCTCCGGTACGCGGCTGTGCTCATCGGCCATGTAGTACCGTGCCACCTTGTAGTGCTCCATGGAATAGTAGGCCGGCCAGTTGTTTTCGGCGGCATCGATCTGCCCGGTCTCAAGCGCCGAGTAGACGTCGCTGTACGCCGTGGTCTCCGGCACTGCACCCAGCAGGCGGATCATGTCGATCACGATCTGCGAATCCTGCACGCGGATGGTCTTGCCCTGCAGATCGCTTAGGCTGCGCACCGGCTGACGGGCATAAAACGAGCGGGCACCCGCGTCGTACCAGCTCAGGCCCACGCGCCCCTGCGCGGTAAAGTCCTGCAAAAACTCAGCCCCGATGCTGCCGTCCAGCACGCGCCACATGTGGTCGGCATCCCGGTAGAGATACGGCAGCAGCAGCACGTTGAGCCGGGGCAGATCGTCCGTGACCACCGAGAGCGACACACGGGCAAAATCTACGCCGCCAATGGCAAGCTGTTCCCACACCTGCTGTTCCGAGCCGTACTCGCCGTTCGCCTTGACCTGAATGACCACCTTGCCCCCGGTCTGCTGCTGCACAAGGTCTGCAAAATACTGCGCGCCCTGCGTAGTGGGGTACCCGGCGGGCTGGTTGTCGGCATAGGTCAGCACATAGTCCGGTGTGGTCTGCGGCTTTGCGGCACAGCCTGCCAGCTGCAAAGCTGCAAAGGCCAGCCCGGCTAAAAAAGTCCGTCTGCGCATGGTGTCTCCCTCCCTTTGCAGATAGTATAGCGCACAAGACTGCCTTTGTGCAAGAGACAGGAAAAGGCGGTGCCCGCCGCAAAGCAGGTACCGCCTTTTAGGAGAAGAAAAAGAAGATGTCTCAATTACATCAGGCCCATTGCCTGCGGCAGTGCGGTAGACACTGCCGGGATAAAGGTGACCAGCAGCAGGCCGCCGATGATAGCCACATAGTACATAAGCATGTACGGCATGACCTTGGAAAGCGAGGTGCGGCCCACCTTGATGCCCACGAACAGGGCGTTGCCCACAGGCGGGGTGATGTTGCCGATGCACAGGTTATACACGAGGATCAGACCGAACTGGATGGTGCTCATGCCAAAGCTCTGGCAGATGGGCAGGAACAGCGGGGTGAAGATGAGGATGGCCGGGGTCACATCCATAAAGGTGCCGGACACCAGCAGGATCACGTTCATGATGAGCAGGATGATGTACTTATTGCTGGTCAGGCTCAGCAGGGCTGCTGCAACCGCATCCGGGATCTGCAAAAAGGCCATGACCCAGCCCAGAATGTTGGAAACGCCTACAAGGAACACCACCATGCCGGACATCTTGGCAGAGTCCACGAGGATCTTCCACAGGCTCTTCAGGTTGATGGAGCGGTAGCAGAAAGCAAGGATCAGCGCATAGACAACGGCAATGGCAGAGCCTTCGGTGGCAGAGAACACACCGCCGATGATGCCGCCGATGACCACGATGATCAGGGACAGGGAAGGCAGAGCGCGCAGGGTGCAGATGCCGAGATTTTTCCAGTCAAACTTACCGGGGGTGCCTTTATAGCCCAGCTTGACCGCCAGCAGCACGCCCACCACGCAGCAGCACAGCGCCCAGATGATGCCGGGAATGTAACCGGCCATGAACAGCGCAGCCACAGAGGTGCCGCCGGATGCCAGCGAGTAGGTGATCAAGGCGTTGGACGGCGGGATCAGCAAACCGGAGCAGGAGGAAGCAGCGTTGGTGGCAGCGGTCACGGCGGGGTCGTAGCCCTGCTCCTCGGCACCGTCGCGGATCATGGAGCCAACGGCAGCAGCCGCAGCGGAAGCAGAGCCGGAGATGGCGCCGAACAGGGCGTTGGTGCCGATGTTGGTCACCAGCAGTGCGCCGGGCATCTTGCCCAGAATGGCCATGACGAAATCCACCAGACGCTTGGCGATGCCGCCCTGATTCATGATGTTGCCGGCCAGAATAAAGAACGGGATGGCGGTCAGGCTGAACTTGCTCATGCCCACAAAGGTGCGCTGGGCAGCGGTCAGCACGGCCACGTTCAGGTCGATGGAAGAAAGGATGGCAGTCAGAGAAGAGACTGCAATGGCGTACGAGATGGGCACGCCGAGGAACAGCAGCACCAGCAGCACTGCCAGAATTACGAGTAACGCTTGAATTGCCACAGCTTAGTCCTCCTTATTTTCCTTGTCGGCATCGGCAGCCATTTCGGCTTCCACCTTTGCAAAGTCTGCATCCTCCGGGGTATCCAGACAGATGGAGCCGTTGGCGATGCCGATAATGTTCAGCACGGAATACACCAGAATGATCACGCCGCAGATGGGCATGACCCAGTAGAACACGCCCACGGCAACGCCCAGCGAGGAGGTCTGCTGTCCCATAGCCAGCTGGGACACCTGAAAACCGCCGAACACCAGAATGGTCGCAGAGAAGATGAAGGCGATGACCTCAGCAAAGATGTGGAACGCCTTGCGCATGGTGGGGTTGAATCGGTCCACCAGCACGGGAATGTTCATGTGGCCGCGCTCGCCGGAGACGATGGTGGCACCCAGCATGGTGCTCCAGCCGAACAGATAACCCACCAGTTCCTCCGACCATGTGGAGGGAGAGTTGAAGATATAACGCACGATGACCTGATAGGTGGTCAGCACCACCATGACCGTCATGCTCAGACCTGCCAGCAGGTTGAGCACCTTGTTCAGGGTATTTCTCAGTTTTTCCATGATGCTCCTCCTCAGTCCGCAGTGTGGGCAGCGTTGTGCTGCTGGATCAGGTCATAAATGGGCTGCAGTTCCGGGTTTGCTGCCAGCACGGAATCGTGCAGGGGGGCCATAGCCTCCTGAAACGGTGCAGTGTCCGGGTAAATAAAGTTGACGTGCTGCTCGTTCTCGGCCTTATCTTTCGCCTCAGCCACAGCATCCTCCCAAGCATCCTGCTCGGTGCGCTTCACGATCTGGAAGCCCTCTTCAAAGATCGCGCGCTCCTCGTCGCTGAGTTCGTTCAGGAAGGCGTAGTTTGCCACCAGCAGATCCGGCACCATCTGGTGCATATCGTAGGAGTAATACTTGCAGATATCGCCGTGACCGTTATCGGTCAGAGCCAGCTCGTTGTTTTCGGCACCATCCAGAATACCGGCCTGCAGTGCGGTGTACACATCGCCGAAGCCCATGGGCGTAGCGGTGCCGCCCAGCAGACGCATCATTTCCACGTTGGTGGGCGACTGCTGCACGCGGATCTTCAGACCCTTCAGGTCGGAGGGCTGGTTGATGGGGGTCTTGATGGTGTAGAAGTTGCGGGTGCCGGCATCCAGCCATGCCACCGTCTCCAGACCGGCCTTGGAAGTGGTCTTGAAAATGGGGTCCGTCACCTCGGGGTCGTCCATCGCCTCGTGGTAGGCTTCTACGCTGGAGAACAGGTAAGGCAGGTTGAAGATCTGGTATTTGGCGCTGAAGGTCTCCATGATGGCAGTGGACGCCACCACAAAGTCGATGGCACCGGTCTGGGTCAGCTGCACCATTTCGGTCTGGGAGCCCAGCAGTTCGCTGGGGTACACCTCCACGCGGTACTTGTCGCCCAGCTTCTCGTTGATGTAGTTGGCAAAGGCTTCCAGTCCAAGATGATCCGGGTGGGTCTGGGACTGCACATGGCCGATGCGCACGATCTTGCGGTCGTCACCGGAGCCGGCACCGCAGCCGGTAAGCATCATGCTGCTGGTCAGTGCCGCCGCGCCCATCAGCGACAGAAACGTTCTTCTCTTCATGAATGGCATCCTCTCTTTTCACGTTTTTTCTATGATTGTATTTTAACAACTCGTTCATTTTTGCGAAACCGGATTATTTTGTGAAACGCAGTACGATTTTGTCTTTGTTGTATCCAAGTACAATTTTTGTGTTTTTTGGACGAAAAAAACTGGCAAAAACAAAAAAGCACCCGTTCCTCTCCTGTTCACAGGCAGGAAAGAACGAGCGCTTCTTTTGGATCCGATTTATCCTTGTGCCGCTTTTTCCGCTGCGGCTACGCGGTATTCCGAAGGGGTCTGGCCGGTCAGGCGCTTGAACACCCTTGTAAAATAGTTGGCGTCGCTGTAACCCACAGCAGCGCCGATATCCTTCAGGCTCAGGCGCGGGTCCAAAATCAGCTGGCGCGCCTTGTCCACCCGGTATTCGTTCAGGTAGGCCGAAAAGTTTACCTTAAAGCACTGCTTGAACAGCTTGCAGAAGTAGGCGTCCGAGTAGCGCAGCGCAGCGGCGGCATCCTGCATGGAGATATCCTCCCTATAATGAGCGTCGATGAAGCGGCTGATCTCGGCACGGATGATGGCGGTGCGCATATCCTCGTCCTCTTCCCGGCGGAGAGGCTCTGCAGGCGCAGGGGGCTGTGCCGGGTGGGCAGGCAGCGGCACCGACACCTGCCGGATGGCATCCTCCACCGCGAATACCAGTTCCTGCTCGTTGTAAGGCTTGAGCAGATAGTCCATCGCCCGCACAGAGATCGCCTGCCGTGCGTAGTCGAACTTATCAAAGCCGGTCAGGAACAGGATGGCGCAATTTTTGTCTGTTTCACGGATCTTGCGCGCCACCTCCAGCCCGGTGAGACCCGGCATTTCAATGTCCAGCACAGCCACCTGCGGCGCTTCGCGGGCAAAAATTTCCAGAGCCTCTCTGCCGTTTTTGGCTTCATACAGGCTTATCAGATCTCCCAGATACTTCTGCAAGGTCCGGCACAGCACCTTGCGCTCGATCAATTCATCCTCTGCCACCAGCAATTTGCACTTCACGAGAGCGTCTCCTCCTTTTCTTCCGACTGCTGCGTTTGCGGTAGTTCAAACCGCACCACCGTGCCATGACCTGCGCGGCTGTACACCTGCATTTTACCGCCCGGATACAGCATCCCGATGCGGCGGGAAATATTGCCAAGGCCAATGCTGCGGCCGGTCTGCTCGCTCTGGGCAATTTTTGCCTGCACGGCGTCCAGTTCCTCTGCGGTCATCCCATTGCCGTTGTCCGCGACCGTGAGCACCAGCACCTTGTCCTGCATCCATGCCCGCAGCAGGATGCGTCCACCTTCCTCGCGGGACTTGAGCCCGTGCGAGTAAGCGTTTTCCACCACCGGCTGCAGCATAAAGGACGGCACCAAAACCGCCGCAGACTGTACATGGATGCTTTTTTCTACGGTAATGCGTCCATCGAACCGCATTTGCTGCAAATAAATGTAGTCCTCCAGCCCGTCCAGTTCCTCCTCCAGCGTGATCTGCTGGCGCTTGGTGCGCAGGTTGTGCCGGAACAAACTGCCCAGATGCACGATCATCTGGTCGGTGGTGGAAGCATCCTCCAGCCGCGCCATGCAGGAGATCATGTTCAGGGTGTTGAACAGAAAATGCGGATTCACCTGACTTTTAAGCACCTCCAGCCGGGTGTGCTCCAGATCTTTTTCCAATGCAAGGTTCCGCACCTCTTCCCGGTGCAAGGCCTGCTGCGTGGTCAGCTGCTGCGCCATGGCGTGCTTCATCTGGTTAAAGGTTCCCGTCAGCCGCCCCACCTCGTCGCTGCTCTTCACCGGTAGGTCCGGTCTGGAAAAATCGCCTTCGGCAATGCTGCGGGAGGCCTGTGCCAACCGCAGCAGCGGACGCACCACCGCGCGGCTCAGCACCCGGATGAGCAGCAGCACCAGTACAGCCGCCGTCAGGAACAGCCCCAGATACAGCCACGGCAGATGCCGGATGTGAGCCGCCGTGCTGCTGTAAAGGGCGTTTTCCTGTTCCAGCGTGGCCTGTGTCAGACGTAGCGCATACTCGGCAAGGTAGTCCTGCAGTGCCATCACATGGTACATCTGTTCAATATAGGTATCTGCCGAGGGAGAAAGCTGCAAAAAGGCATCCCGCTCCTGCCGATAGCCCGCATACCCTTGCAAAAGATTCCATGTGCGGGCATAGCGCTCCTCGCCGATGCGGGCATAATCGAAGGGCAGGGCTGCAAGGCTCTGCTCGGAAGCGGTGCAGGCGGCGGTATAGGTCTGTTCGGTTTCAGAAGTAGGCTGGCGCACATAGCGTGCAAAGGCCTGTGTTTCGTCCTTGAGGGCGTTTTGCACCGTGTAGCAGACGGCGTTGTCGGCCAGCAGCATATCAAAGGAGCGTACCGTCCACTGACCTGCCATGGTAGCAATGCCAGTAGAAAGCATGGTGACCAGCAAAATCGCGGCAAGCCATGCCGTGACCTTGCGGCGCAGGGATATACCGCCCTGTGCGGTTTTGTTCCCTGCCATACGCTTTCCCTCCTGTCCTTGCAGCATCCCGGCCTTTTTTATAAGTATAATAATCTCCCGGGGAAAGTGCAACTGCAAAAAGCACCGGTTTCCGCAAAGAAATCGGTGCTTGTAGGCAATGTGTCAGGCTGTCAGCGGGTCAACAACTGAAAATGATTCCGCATCTTCCCAGAAAACACCAAAGTATAAGAAACTGAGCAGAAAAAGAAAAGCAGACCAAAACCTTTCGATTTCGAGCTGCTTGCTATGCCGGTGGTGGGGGTCTCCCGCGCACTGAGCAACAGCCCGCAGGGCTGATTGCTCCCCTGCTGTGCAGGGTCGTGCTGTTCGACCCGC
>ENA-ORCP01003986-ORCP01003986.1-human-gut-metagenome-genome-assembly--contig:-NODE-3986-length-10509-cov-14.301093_pt1 | contig 10509 bp, 8 predicted proteins | sample MGYA00242990_ERZ507991 | MGnify/ENA primary metagenome ERZ507991 (study PRJEB26167, sample SAMN06115496) | human gut metagenome | host: Homo sapiens | place: China:Henan | collected 2015-05-07...
GAACACAGAAGTTAAGCTCACTTGTGCCGAAGATAGTTCGCTGGAAACGGCGCGTGAAAATAGGTAGTCGCCGACTTGAACAAAAAACGCTTCAGAAGAAATTCTGAGGCGTTTTTCTTGTTTGATCTGCTTCAGAAATTTTTGCTACATATTGCGCGTACAGTGCACGAAAAGGCACGGAGAGATCGTGTCTATCAAAAGGGGGAATATGAGGTGGAGCGAAAATCTGCAGTCAGGGCGGTGGGGATGTTTCTGCTGGCGGCTCTTACCATTTTGACTTTATGCCGTTATCAGCACACTTCTGCTGTCCGACCGAAGGATAGATTTTCTGGCCAGATCCCGCAGCTGCACAGCACAGCAGACGCAGACGGTGACGGTGTAGACGACCAGACAGACATCCTGAACGGCGCACTGGCATATGTGAGTACACATCCAAAATACAAAAGCCGCTATTATGAGACCGGTTATCCCGACGACGGCTATGGAGTCTGTACTGATGTGGTAGCATATGCTCTGAAAAATGCAGGGTATGATCTGCAGGCTCTGGTAGACACGGACATTCGGGAACATCCAGAAGAATATGGAATTACAGCGCCGGATAAAAATATAGACTTTCGCAGGGTGCGAAACCTGAAGGTCTTTTTCTCCCGTAATACGGTCAAACTGACCACCAATGTTTCCGAAACGGAACAATGGCAGGGCGGTGATATTGTGATCTTTGAAAGACATATCGGCATCGTGTCTGACTGGCGAAATAAAAACGGAGTGCCCTATGTCATTCACCACAATGACCCATGGCAGACGGCTTATGAGCAGGACGTTCTGGAAAGACGAACGGACATCGTCGGACATTACCGCATTTCTGAATAAAAGTAGAAAAAACGGCCCCGCCGCGTTGAGCATTCAACGTGACGGGGCCGCATATTTATTGGGTGGAGTTCCCCTTACGATACAAGCTTCTGCTTAGCCCTTGCCTGCGCAGCCGAACAGCTCGATCTTCTCCTTGCACTTGGCCTCGATGGCCTTTGCGCCGGGAGCCAGCAGCTTGCGGGGGTCGAAGCCCTTGCCCTGCTGATCCTTGCCCTCTTCGATGTACTTGCGGGTGGCCTCAGCAAACACCAGCTGGCACTCGGTGTTGATGTTGATCTTGGAAACGCCCAGGCTGATTGCCTTTGCGATCATCTCGTCGGGGATGCCGGTGCCGCCGTGCAGGACCAGAGGGATGTTATTGGTGGCCTTGTGGATGCGGTCCAGAGCCTCGAAGTCCAGACCCTTCCAGTTTGCCGGGTAGACACCGTGGATGTTGCCGATGCCGGCAGCCAGGAAGTCGATGCCCAGAGCAGTGATCTTTGCGCACTCCTCGGGGTCTGCGATCTCGCCGGCACCCACAACGCCGTCCTCGACACCGCCGATGGAACCGACCTCGGCCTCGATGCTCAGGCCCTTAGCGTGTGCCAGAGCAACCAGCTCCTTGGTCTTTTCCACATTCTCCTCGATGGAGTAGTGGCTGCCATCGAACATGATGGAAGAGAAGCCGGCCTCGATGCAGGCCTTGCAGCCCTCGTAGGTGCCGTGATCCAGATGCAGGGCAACGGGAACGGTGATGCCCATGGAATCGACCATTGCGCTGACCATGGCAGCGACGGTCTTGAAACCGGTCATGTACTTGCCGGCACCCTCGGAAACACCCAGAATCACAGGGCTCTTCATTTCCTCGCAGGCGGTCAGAACGGACTTGGTCCACTCCAGATTGTTGATGTTGAACTGAGGCACACCGTAGTGGCCATCACGTGCTTTGATCAGCATTTCGGTTGCATTTACCAACATTATTCATTACCTCCACAAAATCATTGGGGTCTTGCTCGTTTCATATCCGCTTTGTGCACGGTTTAACGAACCTACAGAATTAGTATACCCCAAACAGCGGCCAAAATCAATCCAAACCGGTGTTTTTCCTGTAACAATGCGGGGATTCTGTTTCTGGCAGGGTGCAGGGGGTTACTGCCAGAAGCGCGTATATTCGATAGAATGCAACAAATTTCCATATAATGTGCAATAAGCGGCCGAAAGACAGAAAGCTTGATGAAGGACGGATTTTCAACACAGATCCACATTCGTCAAAATGATATTGGGCAATTTGGCAAAAGCGGACAGGATGCAGTTCAAAAAATTGTCATATTTCCGACTTGTATTCTACAAATTGTACGCAGGAAATCAAAAAAGGTCGAACCAAAAAGTGGAAAACCTTGTGGAAAGTGTGGAATTCCACAGGCAAAACAGGCTTTAAAGCTGGACTTTTGAACTTTCTCCACAGGGTTTTCAACATGTGGAAAAATAATCGCTCTTCTACGGATTGTATACCGCGTTTTTGTGGAAAACTTTTTTCTCCGGCAAAACAGAGGGATATCTACCCAGCAGCCGGGTAAAGCTGATGCAGGGCGGCAGAACATTTCTGCAAAAAAGCGGAAACGGTCTCCGGCACCACGAACAGAAAAACTTTTGCAGGACGCGGATAAAAAACGGTAATTTGCTGGCAAACAAGGTCGGCTTATGCTATACTTCAAGATGAGTTATCAGCTTCAGATCATACCGGTGCGCGGCCCAGAGTGCGGCGTGCCTTTTGGAGGGTGTGCACAGCACCTTCCGGTGATACAACGGAAGGAGAAAATCATCATGGAAGAAAAGAACCAGCCGCGCCGTCCGCGCCGCAGCCCGGAAGAGCCGCTGCAGAAGAACGAGAGCCTTGTTTATGGCAAAAATCCGGTGACCGAACTGCTGAAAAGCGGTTCCGGCGTGGACACCGTGCTCATTGCTGAGGGCATGGCTCCGGCCGTGGCGGCTTACTATACCGCATTGGCAAAGGAAGCGGGTGCCACGGTGAAGCGGGTGCACCCCAACAAGCTGCGCCTGATGACCGGCACCGAGAGCCATCAGGGTGTGGCGGCATTTGCCAGCGAGATCGAATACGTGACGGTAGACGACCTGATGGCAGCAGCCAAGGACAAGGGCGAGGCACCTTTTCTGGTGCTGAGCGATGGCATTGAAGACCCGCACAATCTGGGTGCCGTGATGCGCAGTGCTCTGCTGTGCGGTGCGCATGGCATCGTGATCCCAAAGCGCGGCGGAGCATCGGTCACGCCTACCGTCATCAAGTCCAGCGCAGGTGCCGCAGAACGCCTGCCGGTGGCTCGTGTGGCCAACATCGGTGAGACCATCCGCCGCCTGAAGGAGCAGGGTGTGTTCGTCTACTGCGCCGATATGGACGGCGTGTCTCTGCGCAGGAACAACCTGACCGGCCCCATTGCACTGGTGCTGGGCAGCGAGGGCAGCGGTGTTTCGCAGCTGGTGAAAAAGCTGTGCGACGGCGTGGTGCGGCTGGATATGGCAGCACCGGGCACCGGTGTGGACAGCTACAACGTGTCGGTGGCTGCGGGCATTATTCTGTACGAGATCCAGTCCCAACGCGCAGCACAGCAGGCATGATCCGGCATTCGGGCCGGAACCTCAATTTGAATTACAGGAGGGACAAGAATGCCGAAAGATAAAAATAATGGCCGGGAAATGACCCCGGATGAAAAGTTCCGCTCCTTTTTCAGCACCACGGCGGTGGATATCCCGGAGGAGATGACCCGGAGAGACGAAACCCAGCCGGAGGAAAAGCCGCAGAAACGGTTTGGCCTGTTTGGCCGTGGCAAGGAAAAGCAGGAGACTGACGAAGCTGCAGCAGAGCAGCCGCAGGAAATGCCCACCGGTGAGGTGCGGCTGGGTGAGGATGCGCAGCCGGAACCGGAAGCGGATCTGGAACTGATGCTGAAGCCGGAGGCAGACCCGGAACAGGAACTGGCCCCGTGGCCTTTTCTGGAAAAGGAAGCAGAGGATGCACAGCCGGAAGCACCCGCCAAAAAGCCGGAGGAAAAATCTGCACCGCAAACGGCGGAACCCCCGGCGGCAGTGAAGCCGGAAACACCCCGGCAGAGCGCTGTCCCGGCGGCAAGACCCGCAGAGCAGCACAGCACGGCAAAGTCTCTCCGGCACCCCAAGAATGCGCCGGAGGTGCTGCTGCCGCAGGAAGAGCAGGAGCAGCAGGAGATGGCACAGCTCAAGGCGATGATCAACGGCCTGAGCGACCAGAAGCCGGAAAAGCCTGCACCGAGAGCCGAAGCAGCCCCGGCAGCAGAAACTGAACCGGCTGAAAGCAAAAAGAAACCGTCCGGTGCACCGCTGCCCGCGGCTGTGTTTGCAGCGGTAAAGGAGACGGCACCGGAGCTGCAGCCGGAACCTGTGCCGCAGCCGGAAAAAACGGAGCAGCCGGAAAAGCAGCCGGTGGCCGATTTCTTTGGCAAGGCGCAGAGCGAGGACGCACCGCAGGCGCCTTTGGCCCCGGCAGAGGAGCCTGCCGCAAAAGAGGACACCATGAGCCTGCCGCTGCTGCCGCTGAACGGTGAAGAGCCGCAGCAGGCACCGGAGAAGGCACCCGCTGCGCCACAGCCGGAACTGAAAGCTGAGGCGGAGGACGCGGTGTCTCCGGAGGAACATGCTGAAACGGAGCTGACCGAGCCGGAGGCTACGGCGGATAAGCTGCACCGCATGAGCGCAGAGCTGACGCTGCGCTGCGTGCTGGGCGGCATTCTGGCTGTGGTGCTGCTGCATTTTGGTTTGGTATCGGATGGGCTGCTGCCCGCCATGGCGGCGCTGGACCCGGATGCTGCCCCGGCGGCATTCTATGCTGCAAACCTGCTGCTGCTGGCAGCAAGCCTGTGCGTGGGCTTCCCGGTGCTGCGCGACGGCCTGAACGGCCTGCGCGGACGGTCTTCTTCCGAGACGATGCCGGCGCTGGCCGCAGTGGCAGCGCTGGTGCAGGCGGTCACAGCCATGCTGAACGCAAATGTTTACCGCGGCACCACCGGCATCTCGCTGCTCAGCGGCATGGCCGCGCTGGGGCTGTTCCTTGCGCTGCTGGGCAGCCGGGTGATGCTGGCTGCTGTCAAGGGCGGCTATGAGCTGGTGACCAATGGTGTGGAGTTCGAGGGCGCCTACCGCGCCAAGGACAAAGACCTGCTGCGCGCCCTTGCACGGGATCTGGAACAGAAGGACCCCTGGGTGCTGCTGAGCCGCCCGATGAAGGAAGCTGACGGCTTTGTGGAGCAGAGCTTGAGCGAACGCGCAAGCGAGCGCCGTGCACGCAAAGTTTCGTACATCCTGCTGGGCGTTGCCCTGCTCAGCGGCGTGCTGTTCCTGCTGGCAGGTGCCGGCTGGAACAAAGCTGCGGCTGCCATGGCAGCTGTGCTGTGCATGGGCGCACCGCTTTCTTCTACCCTGATCGCGGGCGTTGCCTCGCTACGGCTGCAGCGTGCGGCTGCGGCTGTGGGCGCAGTCGTGCCCGGTTGGCAGGCCATTGAGCAGCTGGGCGGCATTGATACGCTGCAGATCGATGCAGATGACCTGTTCACCGCCGACAGCGCACAGCTGGAGGATATCCGCATCTTCAAGGGCGGCCGCATCGACCGCGCCATCCTGTACGCGGCCAGCGTGTTGAACGAGAGCCACGGCACCCTGAAGGGGTTGTTCCGCCAGATCGTTGAGGAACGCACAGACATCCTGTTCCCGGTCAAGGATCTGGAGCAGCACCATGGGCTGGGCTTTTCCGCCTGGTGCGATAACAACCGCATCCTCATTGGTACCCGCCGCTATCTGGAGCAGGAGGGCGTGCCGCTGCCGGACGAGGAATACGAGATGCAGCACTCGAAGAACGGCGAGCTGCAAATTTTGTATCTGGCTGTGTCCGGCAATCTGCACGCTATGTTCGTGCTGAAATATGTGGGCGGGCGCAATGTGGCCCGCAGCCTTGCCGTACTGCAAAAGGAGAACATCCGCCTGCTGGTCACATGCCAGGACCCCAGTCTGACTGCACACCACATTACCGAAGCATACCGCCTGCCGGAAGGCATGATCACCGTGCTGGATCAGGAGCAGTGCAACGCCATCAAGGCCGCACCGGCAGACCCGGAGGACACCTGCTGCATGATCCATCTTAAGGCGTTTGCCAGCCTGACCGGCGGCCTTCAGGCTGCGGATCAGGCCCAGAACGCCGAGAGCAGCGCCACCACGGTACAGATGGTCTCGGTGCTGTTCTCCATTATCATTGCAGCGCTGCTCACCAGTGCAGGCAGCATCTGGGAGCTTTCGGTGGCAACGGTGCTGATGTATCAGGCAGCGTGGAGCGCCCTGAGCATTGCTGTGTGTGCACTGAAGCAGCATAACTGAGAAATATTCTCAGAATAAATAGGAACTGTTCTTGATTTCCATCAAAAAATATGGTATACTCTGTTCAGAACCTGAGCCGCAGGCGAAAAAATTACCGCCGGGCTGAATGATAGAGCCGGGATCGGTCGATCCTGACAGAAGATCCGTTTTTGAAAGGAGAGCATCATGGAACTGAAGGGTACCAAAACCGAGAAAAATCTGATGGAAGCGTTTGCAGGCGAGAGCCAGGCACGCAACAAGTACACCTTCTTTGCCAGCATGGCAAAAAAAGAAGGCTACGAGCAGCTGGCCGCGATCTTTGAGGAGACCGCCGGCAATGAGAAGGAGCACGCAAAGATCTGGTTCAAGCTGCTGTGCGGCGGCGCGATCCCCGATACCCTGACTTGTCTGGACATGGCAGCGGGCGGTGAGCACGACGAGTGGACCGAGATGTACCCCCGCATGGCCAAGGAGGCCAAAGAAGAGGGCTTCCCTCAGATCGCAGCACTGTTCACCATGGTGGCACAGATCGAGAAGGAGCACGAGGAGCGCTACCGTGCGCTGGCTGAAAACCTGAAAAACAACAAGGTCTTTGCCCGCGAGGAGCAGCAGGTATGGCAGTGCCGGAACTGCGGCTACACCTATATCGGCAAGTCCGCACCGCTCAAGTGCCCGGTGTGCGCACATCCGCAGAGCTACTTTGAGCTGAAAAAGATCAACTACTAAGCTGAAAATTCAAAAGCAGAACAGCGCCGCCGCATCCGGTTTGCCGGGTGCGGCGGCGTTTTGTACAAAATTGAAAAGCGGATTTTATTATTCTCCACAAAATAAGGCTCAGCTGCCCGGCAGAATGGGCAAAAAACTTGACCCGGTTTTGCACTGCGTGTAAAATAATACGGAGACAGGAATATTTAAAGGATCTTGCAGCAAAGCAGGCGGGGAGGGCAAAGCCCATGAAGCAGGGGTTCAAAGCGTGTGTTTGTGCAGTGGTGCTGTGCGCAGAACTGTTTGCAGCCGGGGCGTTTTCGGCCTATGCTGCGCAGGAGCAGCCGCTGCCGGACAGCGGCATGACATTGGACACTGCCGAACTGACGCTGGATATCACCGAAGGAGACCCGGCTCCGGTGGCCTACCTGAATGTGCAGGCACCCAACGACTACTTCTTTCTGATCTGGACTTCCAGTGATCCGGCAGTGGCATCGGTGGACGGCACCGGCAAGGTGACCGGCCATGCCGAGGGCACAGCGGCCGTCACGGCCCGCAATGAGCGCGGCGAAAAGACCACCTGTACCATCACGGTGCGCAAAAGCACAGCCAGCCGCCTGGTGCTGAACACCAGCGATCTGACGCTTACCATTACAGAGCAGGAGCCTGCCCCGACGAAACAGCTGAAGCTGGAACAGAACAAAGGCGGGTTTACCTATGTGCGGCAGTGGGTCAGCAGCAACCCGGCGGTGGCATCGGTAAGCACAAACGGTACCGTAAAGGCGCAGGGGTCCGGCAAGGCCGTCATCAGCGCACTGACCACAGCCGGGCAGGTGCTGCGCTGCACGGTAACGGTCACATCGGAGATCGGACGGGTGCAGATGAGCAAAAATGCCATGTTGCTGCAGGCAGTGGGAGCCAGTCAGAAGCTGACCGCGCAGGCTGCAGGCACCAAAAACGGAACGATGACATGGCTCAGCAGCAATCCGGGCGTGGCAACTGTGAGTGCGGATGGCATGGTAACGGCGGTGGGCGACGGTGAAACGATGATCCTTGCCGTTACACCGGAGGGTCGTGCCGATGCCTGCTATGTGGCCGTGGGAGCGGCGGCGTGGCGGTTCCGCTCGGAGGACGAACTTGCCGAAACGCTGACCCTGACCGGCCAGCTGCCCTATTCGGATGGAAAATAAAAAGAAAAATGGGAGTGTTCTGTGCAGCAGGATGCTCCCATTTTTTCAAAACCCGCTGGGCAGAAAGATCATCGTTCCCCGGGCAGACCACGCCATCCGCTGGGCCATGCAGCCGGGCGCACCGGCCAGCAGAAACAGGGCCAGTGCGGCGAGCAGAAGCACCCATCCAAGGCCGCTGTGCGGCCTGCCGGAAAAAGGATCCCCTTTTTTGCGTCTCATCCCGCTGCCCCCCTTTTTGCTGTGCTGGCCCATGCTATGCGCGGCCAGCAGTGATTGTGCAACGTGCTGGGCTGTGGTACAATAAAATATCGAAATCTACTGTGCAGGGAGAGCGATTTTATGCTGACCATTACACTGCTGGGCACTGCGGCTACCATGCCACTGCCGGACCGGGCGCTTTCGGCGGCGTTTGCTGCCTGCGGCGGTCACGGCCTGCTGTGGGACTGCGGCGAGGGTACGCAGGCAGCGGCACACCGGGCAGGCGTGAACCTGATGCGGGCAGATGCCATCTGCCTGACCCACTACCATGGCGACCACATCTTTGGTCTGCCGGGTCTTTTGCAGACTCTGGGGGCGCAGGGCCGCACAAGGCCGCTTGCGCTGCTGGGTCCGGAGGGCCTGCCGGATATCTGGGCGGCGGTGCGGGCACTGACCGGCCCGCTGCCCTATCCGGTGAAGCCGCAGGTGCTTATGCAGGGCCAGCCGCTGGCGCTGGATGCGCTGAGCGAGGGCTGGCCTGCCGGTGCGCGGCTGGTGCCGTTTGCCACAAAGCACCGGGTAAAAAGCCTTGGCTACCGGCTGGAGCTGCCCCGTGCAGGCAAATTTTCGCCGGAGCAGGCCCGGGCGCTGGGGGTGCCGGTGCAGCAATGGAAGCTGCTGCAGAAAGGGCAGAGCGTTGCCGTGGAGGGCAGAACGGTGCAGCCTGCGCAGGTACTGGGCGCCCCGCGCAAGGGGTTGAGCGTGGTATTTTCCGGCGATACGGCCCCCTGCCCGTATTATTTGCAGGCGGCGCATGACGCAGACCTGCTGATATGCGATGCCACCTATGCCCTTCCGGAGCAGGAAGACCAGGCCCGTCAGTGGGGGCACAGCACCTTTGGGCAGAGCGCGACCCTTGCCGCGCAGGCGAGAGCAAAGCGGCTTTGGCTGACCCATTATTCCCCCATGATCACCGACCCGGAGGAGTATGCCGCGCAGGCACAGAGCATCTTCCCGGCGGCGGAGTGCGGCTTTGACGGCAAAAGCATCACCCTGCAGTACGAGGAGGCACAGCCATGACCATCCGGATGGACGAGGGTGCGGCAGAGCTGCTGGACACCCTGCACAGGGCGGGCTATGCAGCCTACGTGGTGGGCGGCTGCGTGCGGGACAGTCTGCTGGGCCTTACACCGCACGACTGGGACCTGTGCACCAGTGCTCTGCCGCAGCAGGTGATGGAGCTGTTCGGCGCGCAGCGGTGCATCCCCACCGGCCTGCAGCACGGCACGGTAACGGTGAAGCAGAGCGGTGCCCTTTACGAGATCACCACCTTCCGTACAGAAGGCACCTACACAGATGGCCGCCACCCGGACGAGGTGCATTTTGTGCCGGATGTGCGGGAGGACCTGGCCCGGCGGGATTTTACCATCAACGCCATGGCCTACAATGAAAAAGAGGGCTTTGTGGACCCCTTTGGCGGGCAGGCCGACCTGCAAAGCGGCATCGTACGGGCGGTGGGTGTGCCCCGCCAGCGGTTCACCGAGGACGCGCTGCGCATCCTGCGGCTGTACCGCTTCGCAGCCCGGTTTGGCTTTGCCATCGACCCGCCCACGGCGCAGGCGGCACAGGAGCTGTGTGCCCATCTGGACTGCGTATCGGTGGAGCGCATCGCGGAAGAGCTTGCAAAACTGCTGAGCGCACCCGCCCCTGCGGCATATCTTAACGAAAAAATACTGCTTGTTATTCTGCCGGAGCTTTCATCGGAGGCACTGGCGGCGGCAAAGCCGGTGGTGGATGCCTGCCCGGCGGGTGCAGAAAACCTGCCCATCCGGCTGGCGGCGCTGCTGTACAGCCTTGGCGAGGATGGCATCCGCCGCACCCTCAAGCGCCTGCGCTGCTCCAATGCCTGTATTGAGGAAACGGCGGTGCTGGTGCGGGAAGCCAGAAGGCGTGACGGTAGCTTTCTCTTCGGACACGAGTACGGATTGCGGCACCCAGCGGATGCTTCGTGCTTTGAGCAGCACTCGCATCCTGCTGGCCGCTGCCCCAACAGCAACTCCTTGTTTCCGCCGCAGGCGGCAGTCGTTGCCGTTGCAGGCCATTCCATCGCCCGCCCTATTGCCTTCGGCAACAGGGTCCCACCCCAGCGGACGGTCCTCAGAGAAACTACCGT
>ENA-ORCP01003990-ORCP01003990.1-human-gut-metagenome-genome-assembly--contig:-NODE-3990-length-10499-cov-2.966801_pt1 | contig 10499 bp, 15 predicted proteins | sample MGYA00242990_ERZ507991 | MGnify/ENA primary metagenome ERZ507991 (study PRJEB26167, sample SAMN06115496) | human gut metagenome | host: Homo sapiens | place: China:Henan | collected 2015-05-07...
CCGGGCAGGCCCACTCCTTTACAAGCTCGGAGCTTTCCGTACAGTAGAAGCCCTGCCCGTAATCATTATATGGTTTTCCAACGCCGAACTGCGGCACTTCCACGATCTGCTGTGAGCCGTGGTAAATGGTAAGGTCGTTTGCCATGCGCGCGCCTTCTTTCAAAAGTAATACTGTGGTAGTAGATAGATTATAATACTACGGTAGCAGTTTGTCAACGCAAAACCGCTTTCTTTCGATCTCCCCTACTCCATAAAGCCATCCGTTGGCTTGCATAGTGAAACATGAGACAGAGACCGTTGCGGCTCCTGTCTCTCTTTATATTTACATTCCTAAAATCAAAAAACAGGAGGTACCCACCATGAGGGCAGCGAAAATGACAGAGCGGCCATCCTTTCAGCTGATGGTCCAGACGGATGTGCAGAGCATCTACCACATGCAGATGCCCCGCTGGCTGTTTTCCGATCCCCGCTACTGCGAGATGAGCCTGGATGCCAAGGTGACCTACACCTTCCTCTTGAACCGCTTCCAGCTCTCGCGCAGGAACGGATGGGTCAACGAGCGCGGCGAGGTCTTTGTGATCTTCCCCCGCAAGGCGCTTGCCAAGGAGCTGCGGATCTGTGAGCAGCGCGTGACAGCAGCCTTCAAGAAGCTCGTGGAGCTGGAGCTTGTGTGGGAAAAACGCTGCGGACGCGGCGACGCCAATCAGATCTATCTTGCCTATGTGACGCCGCAGGACGATCCTGCCTACACCAGCGCGCCCTTTACCGCGCCGAAGAGGGACTGCGGTTCAAGAACCGCCGATCCTGCGCCTCTTGAAGACACAGGGGATGGTGCGTCCGCGCAAGAACCGCAGGATCTGCGTCCCAAGAGCCGCGAAATGCGTGCCTCAAGAAACGCGGAACCTGCGGCTCCAGAACCGCAGAATATGCTGCCAAGTAAGAAAGAAAAAAGAGAAATAGATCGTAGTCAGATCAAAGTCAGTCTGTCATGTCCCGCGCACGCGCGCGACGGGCTGACGGACGAGGAAAGAGAAGAGGACTTTCTGGATATTCTGGACAAGTGCGAGCTTTCCTACTTCCCACCGGAAACGGCGCTGGTATTTGAAAACGCCATTGAGCGCCTTTATTACGCGGACAGCTACCGCATCGGCAACGCCACGCTGCCGCAGAGCCGCGTGCGGGCAAGGCTGCGGCGGCTGGACGGCATGATCCTGCGGGAGGTGGAGCATAAGCTCCGTGAAAATCGAGATGAGAATGTGAAGAACAGCACGGCCTACATCATGGCTGTGCTGTTCAACTGTATTGCCGAAGGAGAGAGCGACCTGATAATCGACCCGTATCTCAATTCGCTTTCCTCTACGGCATGAAGGAGGAGACACCTATGCTGCTATCCGATCAACAAAAGTATATCATTTCCGTACTCAAGCAGGTCAAGTACATCCGCCTGTGCCAGCTTTACGCACTCACCGTCCAGCATTACCGGAAGGGGCAATTTGAGATCTCACAGCACCGAATGGATGTTATGCTGCGCCAGCTTCGGACGGGGAGGAGAACCATTCCCAACTCTGCTTGCGAGTGTAACGGCGCCGTTTTCGTTTTGGTACGAGGGTGAGGAACAAGACGGATTCCTGCGTGTGCTGACACCGCTGGAATGTGAGCGGTTGATGGGTCTGCCTGAAAACTGGACAAAGTACGGCTGCAAGAATGAAGAAATCAGCGATCATGCCCGTTATCGCGCACTTGGCAACTCGATTGCCCTGCCGTGTGCAGAATATGTGATGGCGGGTATCGCGGAAGTAATGAATTAGAATTTGGAGGTAATTTTATGGAACTGAAGTTTGTTATCCCGAACATGGCAAAATCGCTCGGCAATCTGGAATTTGGCGGTCCGGCCGAGGTAAAGCGCGGCGACACCCGCCGCAACGGCACCCAGACCAAGGTGCTGTACCGCCGCTACAAGCTGTTCAGCGATGTGCAGCGTGCGGATGATATTGAGGTTGTGATCGACGGCGCGGCAGGCCAGAAGCAGTTCGCGTACATGGAGCCGGTCAAGCTCAAGAACCCGTCGGTGACGGCTGAGGGCTATGTTATCAACGGTCGCGCGTTCGTGGATTACATTCTGCACGCGGAAGATATGGAAAAGGCGTAAACGGGAAAGGACGGTATAAATTATGAGATTCAGCAATGGTTTTTTCGGTGAAAATGAAGCAACGCTCGGCACGCTGCGTTTTTCGGCAATGCGCCGCGAGGTGTTCGCGGAGAACGCAGACGGCACGCCGTCCGAGGTGGTCAAGGAGCGCACCTACGATCTGAAAAGCGACAAGCAGGGCCGTATGATTCAGGTCAGTGTTCCGGCGAGCGTTCCGGTGCGCGATTTTGCGTACAACGCGGAAGTGAAGCTGGTCAACCCGATGTTCGGCGCGATCGCTCATGTGACGTTCGGCAACAGCGCCGAGGTGGACTGGTACATCAAGGCGGACGATCTGGTGCTCAAAACGCCCGCACAGAACAGCCAGCCGCACAAGGATGTTCCGGCGGATAAGAAATCGTAATGCACAGGCTGTGGAGAAAGCGCGGCAGGCGGATTCGTCCGAACGATAAAGATTTGGTGTTCCGAACGGTGTTTTTCCTGCTGTTCGCGGTGTTTGCCGTGGCATTTGTACTGCTGAATATCCGCACAGACTGGCGCAGTCCGTCCGTGGCTTACCTGCTGTTCAGCGCGGCCATGGGTGTAAAAGTGTGTACCGTGACAGCGTGGCTGCTGTACCGCCGGTTTCCGGACAAGCTGAATGAAATGCGCCATCGGCAAAAGCTGGCGCGCATGGTACTGGAAAACCAGTGGTATGAGCAGAGCGACACCAAACAGTCCGAGGGATTTTTTAAGGACCTGCCTGCAAGTTCAAAACCGAAGATTGCCCGTTTTCCGCGAATGTATTACCGCATGGAAAACGGGCTTTTGCATATCACGGCGGAGATTACGCTCGGAAAGTTTCAAGAACCGCTGCTGCACTTGGAAAACAAGCTGGAAAGCGGCCTGTATTGTGAACTGGTCAGCAGAGAACTGCTGGACGGATTTGTGGAGTACACGCTGCTGTATGACATGATCGCAAACCGTATTCCAATCTCTGAGGTTCGCGTGGAGAATGGCAAAATGCGGCTTATGCAGAACACTTATTGGGAGTTTGACAGTCTGCCGCATATGCTGATCGCGGGCGGTACAGGCGGCGGCAAAACGTACTTTATCCTGACGTTGATTCGGGCTTTGCTGCAAACTAATGCGGTTTTGTACATTCTTGACCCGAAAAACGCTGATTTGGCAGATTTGTCCGCCGTCCTGCCGAACGTATTCAGCCGCAAAGAGGAGATCGTGCAGTGTATCACTGATTTCTGCACGGCCATGTACGAACGCAGTGCAGAAATGAAACGCATGGAAAATTACAAAACCGGCGAAAACTATGCGTATCTCGGACTTTCTCCGCAATTTCTCGTATTTGACGAGTATGTTGCGTTCATGGAAATGCTGACCAGCAGGGAGCGCGAAGAAGTGCTGAACAAGCTGCGGCAGATTGTCATGCTGGGGCGGCAGGCGGGATTCTTCCTGATTCTCGCTTGTCAGCGCCCGGATGCTAAATATCTTGGTGACGGTATCCGTGACCAGTTTAACTTCCGTGTCGCGCTTGGCAGAATGTCCGAACTTGGATACAGTATGATGTTTGGCGAAACGAAAAAGGAGTTCTTTTTCAAGAATATCAAGGGCAGAGGTTATGCCGATACCGGAAAGGGGGTGATTACGGAGTTTTATACTCCGATCGTGCCGAAAGGGTACGACTTTTTGCAGGAGATTGGGAGGTGTGCAAAATAATTATGTAGCAACAATGTAGCTACATAATTGACGCATAGAATACGATGTGTTATACTAAATTTGAAAAGGAGGTCTGCAAGATGGATAATGTTATTTCTTCTGCAAAAACAGATATGTTCCGTATTCGCATGAATCCTGAAATTCGTGAAGAATTGGAGCAGATTTATGCAAAAACGGGGTTGACACTCACGGACGCAATCAATGTGTTTTTTCAGCAGTCATTAAATGCAGGCGGTTTCCCCTTTGCAGTGACAGGAGATAATGCGGAAATTGTTAAGGCAAAGGCTCTGGCACGGTTGGTGAAAGAACTGAAAAAGGGCGATGATTGCACCGAAAGCTATTCTGCCGAGCAGGCCCGGGCTATGTTGGGTATTGCTGAATGAGAATTAAATTTAAGAAAACTGCTGTTGAAGATATGCGGGCAACGGAACGATATATTAGGGAGCAGCTTAACAATCCGTCAGCAGCAGCAAAATTAACTCGTCGGGTGTATGACGCGATTATGCTGTTAGAGGATAATCCGTTTATGGGCACAGAATTGTGCAGTCGCTATGCGGTAGATACGGACATTCGGTTTTTAGTAGTAGCAAAGCAGATTGTGTTCTATCGTGTTGTGGGCAACGAATATGTAGAAGTTACCCGTGTACTTGATGGGCGTCAGGATTATATGGCGCTGCTTTTTTGAAATTAAATATGTACACGCAAAACGCGCAGAGGAAAGAACTCTGCGCGTTTTTCTATGCCCTCGCGCCGTCCGTGCGGCGGCGTGCAGCGCGAAAGCCGACGGCACGGAACGGTGCGTTGGGCGCGGCGTTAGCCGCGCCCGAACGTCGGAACCCCCTTTATCTAACAGGGGGGTACAAATCGGACAAGATAGGCGAACTACGCAAAACTTTGTACAAAATCAATCAGAAACGGAGGTAAAATTGCAAAATAAGACTTGGATAATGGAGTTTCGGGCAAAACGGATGCAAATTGGCATATCCGAACAGAATATGGCTCTTGAAGCCGGACTGACGGAGGAGTATTACCGCCGATTGGAGCGGGAGAATCTGTCCGTACCGCAAAAGGTACGCAAACGGCTGAAAGACGCGCTCATTCGGCTGCACCCTGAGCCGCTGACACTGCTGTTCGATTATGTGCGTATCCGCTTTCCAACAATGGATGTAAAGCACGTCATTGAAGATGTTCTTCGACTGAAAATGAAATATCTGGTGCAGGAGCCGCGTGGAATGTACGGCTACACGAGCACTTACCGGATTGGTGACGTGATGGTGCTGACCTCACCGCTGGAAGAAATGGGCGTGCTGCTCGAACTGCGCGGCAAAGGCTGTCGGCAGTTTGAAGCGTATCTGGACGGACAAAAGCGGACTTGGTACGAATTTTTCCGCAAGTGCATGAAAGAAAAGGCGGTGTTCAAACGGGTAGACCTCGCAGTAAATGATCTGGTGGGTATGCTGGACATTCCGCTTCTCATCAGCAAATGCCGTAAGGAGGAATGCGTTTCGGTGTTCCGCAGTTTTCGGGCGTTTCGCTCGGGCGGATTGGTCAGTCGGCAGGAGCAGGACAGCGCCCACATGGGTGCAACGCTGTACATCGGCTCGATGCAGTCGGACTTGTATTTTTGCCTGTATGAGAAAGCCTATGAGCAGCTTGTGAAAAGCGGTACGCCGCTCGAACAGGCGGACATTCAGAACCGCTTTGAAATCCGGCTGAAAAATGAGCGTGCGGACAACGCTGTGTATGATCTTGTGTCGAACGAGAACCCGGAACAGACGGCGTTCGGCATTATCAATCGCTATGTGCGTTTTGTGGATAAGGAGAGCGGCAAATCGCGTGAGGAATGGCCGCTGAACCCGATGTGGGAAACCTTTATCGGCAAACACCGGAACACACTTAAACTGACGACTGCGCCTGAGCCGTATACGCTGGAACGGACGCTGAATTGGTTTTCTCATCAGGTTGCGCCGACGGCGAAAATGCTCCTGTTGATTGACCAGAAGTGCGGGACGACCCATGTAAAGGATATTCTGGACAACACAGAACTGCGGGACAAGCACCGTAAAATCATTCAGCAGAAGATGAGAACGGTTAATGAAATGATTCAGATGGAGGATAACTAATGAATTTTGGCGTAAATCTGTATAACTGGCTGCTGTCGAACGCCCAGCCGCTGGTGCTGGTTGCTATCGTGGTGATTGGCCTGTATCTCGGCTTCAAGCGTGAGTTTACGAAGCTGATTGGTTTTCTCGTGGTGGCCATGCTGTCGGTTGGTCTGGTGTTCAACGCGGCAGGTGTTAAGGATGTTCTGCTGAATCTGTTCAATCAGATTCTTGGAGCGTAAGGCTGGCTAAAAAGTCAGCCTTTTCTTATGGAATGAGGTGAAATTATGGAAGAAATGCGCGTTTATATTGCCAATCTTGGCAAATACAACGAGGGCGAACTTGTTGGCGCGTGGTTTGAACCTCCTATTGATTTTGATGAGGTCAAGGAGCGTATCGGTCTGAACGATCAGTACGAGGAATATGCCATCCACGATTTTGAATTGCCGTTCGAGATTGGGGAGTATACGCCTATCGAGGAGATCAACCGACTGTGCGAAATGGTGGAGGACCTGCCGGACTACATTCGGGATAACATGGGTTCGCTGCTCAGTTATTACAGCGGTGTGGAGGATTTCTGCGAGCACGCGGACGATATTATCCTGTGGAGCGGCTGTGATACAACGGCTGATGTGGCGGAGCAGATGCTGGACGAAGGGCTGATCTCAGATGAAACGCTGCGGCGGTATTTTGACAGTGCACAGTACGGGCGTGACCTCTCGATGGAGGGCGATTTTGTGGAAACCAAAGACGGCGTATTTGAACTGGTGAGGTGAAAATGATGTTAGAGATGCGAGTTTACATCGAAAAGCGGCATAAGACCCGCGAAATTGAGCCGGTCGGTGCGTGGTTCACACCGCCCATCGACTATGACGAGCTGGAAGAACGTATTGGCGTGACCGACCAGGAGCCGGACTACGTTATCCGTGATTACGAGCTGCCGTTCGAGATTGACGAAGATATGATGATCGAAGAACTGAACTGCCTGTGTCAGATGGTAGATGAATTGCCGGAAAGTGTGCAGAAAAATATTGAAACGCTGCTCATGGAGTACGGAAATGTACGCAATCTGTATGAGCACTTCGTAACGAACCAGAATTCTGTTCTCTAAAAGGAGGGCCGCTGCGAGAATGGTGAGGGGGTGAAGCACGGCTGTGTGTAACTGCCGACAGGGAGTTATACATCAACCGTGCAGGGGGAGAGGAAAGACGCCTGCGGCTGGAACTCGTTTCTCTCCCCCTATACCCATAGGCAATACAACACAATTAAAGCTGCGGCGCTTTACGGAAATTTTGCGTCCTGACTTTGTTGCGATTTCACGGTAATACATCAAGTATTACCGCAAAACCGCGCCGCGTCAGTACGCAAAATTTACTCGTAAATCGCTCTTGTTCAATTATGTTGTATTTCCTTATATAATGTAGAAAAGTGAAAAGGAGCTGCAATGTGAAAAAACTAAAAAGTTACAGCAGTGTATGGAAAGTAGAACAGGTAATATACTCGTTCGGTGACGCAAAACTGCCGACACCTGTCACAGTGACCCAGCTGCTTTGGCTGGCGGCAAGCGGTGTGCTGGTGTTCATGCTCCGCAGAGTGCCGCCGCTGGCGTTTATTCATAATCCGCTGATTTTGTGCTGTATTCCGTTCGGCGTGACGTGGTTTATGAGTAAAAAGACGTTTGACGGCAAGAAACCGTACAGTTTTCTGCGCTCGGTGATTGCTTATGCGCTGCGGCTGAAAGTCACCTTTGCCGGAAAGCCTGTCCGGCTGAAAAAGCACCGCGAGAACGCGGATATTACCGTAGTGAGGAGTGAGATTATCCGTGCCGTATCCGATTAAATATATTGAAAATAACCTTGTTTGGAACATTGAGGGCGAGTGTTTTGCCTATTACGAACTGATTCCGTTCAATTATTCGTTTCTGTCGCTGGAACAGAAAGACGCGGTGCATGATGCTTTCCGGCAGTTGATCGCGCAGAACCGTGACGGTAAAATCCATGCCTTGCAAATCAGTACAGAAAGCAGTATCCGAGCCGCACAGGAGCGTTCCAAGAAAAGCGTGACCGGACGGCTGAAAGAGATCGCTTGCGCCGAGATTGACGAGCAGACGGAAAATCTCGTTGCTTCTCTCGGTGATACACAGGTCGATTACCGCTTCTTTCTCGGCTTTAAGTTGGTCGTGACGGATAAGGAATTGTCCGTAAAAAATGTAGGAAAACAGGTGAAAAACGTGCTATCCGATGCGATGAACGCTATCAGCAGTTCTTTTATGGGTGACTTTGTTTCCATGCCAAACGATGAAATCCGTCGGTATATCCGCATGGAAAAACTGATGGAAAATAAGCTGTCGCGTCGTTTTAAGGTGCGTCGGCTAAATAAGAATGACTTCGGCTATCTGCTGGAGCATATCTACGGCAGGACCGGCACGGCCTATGAAGATTTTGCGTTTACGCTGCCACTTAAAAAACGCATGCGTGATACACTGGTTAAAAAGTATGATCTTATCAAGCCTGCCCGTTGTCTGATTGAGGAAAAACAGCGGTATTTACACATGAAGTCCGAGGATTCGGAAAGCTACGTTGCGTACTTTACGATTTCGGATGTGGTCGGTGAACTGGATTTCCCATCCAGTGAGATTTTCTACTATCAGGAACAGCAGTTTGATTTTGCCATTGATACCAGCATGAATGTTGAGATTATCACAAACAAAGCTGCTTTGCATACGGTTCGCAACAAGAAAAAGGAGCTGAAAGACCTCGATAACCATGCGTGGGAAAACAACTCGGAAACCACCAATCAGGTGGCAGAAGCACTGGACAGCGTAGACGAACTCGAAAGTGTCCTTGACCAGAGCAAAGAATCCATGTACAAGCTGTCCTATGTTGTGCGCGTTACCGCGCCGGACGTGGAAGAACTCAAACGCCGCTGTAACCAAGTGCGCGATTTCTACGATGATGCAAGTATCAAATTGGTTCGGCCTATCGGTGATATGATGGGACTACATAACGAATTTATTCCGGCAAGTAAGCGGTATATGAACGATTATGTGCAGTATGTCACCAGTGATTTTCTTGCCGGTCTGGGTTTCGGTGCAACGCAAATGCTCGGTGAGCGTGACGGTATCTATCTCGGCTACAATGTCGATACAGACCAGAATGTGTATGTGCAGCCTGCAAGAGCGGCACAGGGCGTTAAGGGTTCTGTGACCAATGCGCTGTCCGGTGCGTTCCTCGGCTCTCTGGGCGGCGGTAAATCGCTGTCGTTCAACCTGCTTACTTACTACGCTGTTCTGAATGGCGCGCAGGCTCTTATCCTTGACCCGAAATCTGAACGCGGGCTTTGGAAAGAGAAGCTGCCGGAGATCGCGGACGAGATCAATATTGTCAATCTGACCTCGGACGAGGAAAACAAGGGTATGCTTGACCCGTATATCATCATGCGGAAAACCAAGGACGCAGAAAGCCTTGCGCTGGATGTGCTCACCTTCCTTACCGGCATTTCCTCGCGTGACGGTAAGCTGTTCCCTGTCCTGCGCCGTGCGGTGCGTGCTGTCACGAACAGCGAAACGCGCGGACTGCTCCGCGTCATTGACGCGCTGCGGGACGATGGCTCGGAAACTGCGCTTGCGATTGCCGATCATATCGAATCCTTTACGGACTATGACTTTGCGCACCTGTTGTTCTCAAATGGCAAGGTGCAGCAGACCATCAGCCTTGAAAAGCAGCTGAATATCATTCAGGTTGCCGATCTTGTTCTGCCGGATAAGGATACCGCGCCTGCGGACTACACCACCATTGAAATGCTGTCTATCTCCATGCTTATCGTCATTTCCACCTTTGCACTGGATTTCATTCATTCAGACCGCAGTATCTTCAAGATGGTTGGACTTGATGAAGCATGGGCGTTCCTCAATGTGGCACAGGGCAAAACGCTGGCAAACAAGCTGGTTCGCGCCGGTCGTTCGATGAACGCTGCCGTTTACTTTGTCACCCAGAACGCCGGTGATGTGGCAGACGAGAATATCAAGAACAATATCGGCATGAAGTTTGCGTTCCGCTCTACGGATATGAACGAGATCAAGAAAACGCTTGAATTTTTCGGTCTGGATTCTGAGGATGAAAACAATCAGAAGCGGCTTCGCAATCTGGAAAACGGTCAGTGTCTTTTTCAAGACTTGTACGGTCGTGTCGGCGTGATTAAGTTCCATGTCATGTTCGATTACCTGTTTCATGCGTTTGATACTCGCCCGCCGGTTACAGGGAATGAGGTGTAACGTGTGACAAATACTTCAAAAGTTCAGAAAATTGCCATTACAGCCTTTATCGTGGTTGTGATGGCTTTTCTTTTTCTCAATTTGTTCACCGTGCAGGCGCACGCCGTCGGACTGCTGGACGAAACCATTGATACGGCACACGAGTTCAGCAAGTATCCGAGTGATAACTACCAGCTTGACTTTGCTAATATAAGTTTACTGACAAGGCGCGGCAGCCAGCCGTGCCTTGCGCTATCTCATGCCTAAGCTACATTCAGACGAG
>ENA-ORCP01003993-ORCP01003993.1-human-gut-metagenome-genome-assembly--contig:-NODE-3993-length-10494-cov-4.256312_pt1 | contig 10494 bp, 9 predicted proteins | sample MGYA00242990_ERZ507991 | MGnify/ENA primary metagenome ERZ507991 (study PRJEB26167, sample SAMN06115496) | human gut metagenome | host: Homo sapiens | place: China:Henan | collected 2015-05-07 | study...
GTCGGCTCCAACAGGTGGAGGATGCAGCGGCCGAGCGTTGATTTGCCGCAGCCGGGCTCACCGACAGCGCCCAGAGTGTTGCCGCGCTCGATAGAAAACGAAACGTCATCGACTGCGTGGACAGTGCCCTTTGCCGTTTTGAAATACTTTTTCAGGTTTTCGATACGCAAATAATCAGCCACGGTTTGTCTCCTCCTTTCCAATGTGGTGGAAGCAGCGGACCAGATGGCCGGGCTCAACTTCCGTGATATTGGGATTCTGTGTCTTGCACTGCTCGGTCGCATAGGGGCAGCGAGGGCAGAAACTGCATCCCTCAGGGAGATTTGCAGGATCGGGCATCAAGCCGGGAATGGGCTTGAGGCGCTTGGCCTTGGAATCCAGATCCGGGATGGAGCCGAACAGTCCCTCGGTATACGGGTGCATGGTGTGGTTATAGATCTGGTCCAGTGTGCCGAACTCCACAACTTCGCCGGCATACATGATGGCAACCTTATCGCAAACCTCCGCCACGACGCCCAAATCGTGGGTAATCAGCACCATGGATGTATTACGCTCTTTTTTGAGCTTGACAATCAAGTCCAGCACCTGCGCCTGGATGGTAACATCCAGGGCGGTGGTAGGCTCATCCGCCAGAAGAAGTTCAGGGTTGCAGGAAAGAGCGATAGCAATGACAACACGCTGCTTCATGCCGCCGGAGAACTGGTGGGGATATTCGCCGTAGCGTTCGGCGGGGATACCGACGAGCTCGAGCATATCCTTGGCCTTGACAGCGGCTTCGGCACGGCTGAGCTTATCATGAATACGATAGCTCTCCGCGATCTGATCGCCGACGGTCATCACCGGGTTCAGGCTCGTCATGGGGTCCTGGAAGATCATGGCGATCTTCTTGCTGCGAATCTGGCGCATTTTCTTTGCACTCAGCTTCAGCAGGTCCTCGCCTTCAAAGAGAATCTCACCACTGCGGATAACACCGGGAGGGTTTGGGATCAGGCCCATGACGCCCAGCGCCGTAGTCGTCTTGCCTGCGCCGGTTTCACCGACGAGGCCGACGCTCTCACCCTTCTCAATGCACAGGTCAAGATGGTTGACCGCCTTGACGACACGTTTGTTTGCACAGTATTCAATGGAAAGATCCTTAATCTCGAGAATCGGTTTCGTTTGTTCCATTTTGTCTACCTCAATTCTTCATACGCGGATCCAATGCATCGCGCAGGCCGTCGCCGAAGACGTTCAGGGCGAAAATTGTGATCATGATGGCAAGGCCCGGGAAGGTCGTCATATGCCAGTACTGACGGATGAACTGACGGGCCGAGGAGAGCATGGAGCCCCACTCCGGCGTGGGCGGCTGGATGCCGAGGCCGAGAAAGCTCAGGGACGCTGCGGACAGGATTGCGCCGGCAACACCCAGCGTTGCCTGAACGATGATAGGCGCCATACAGTTGGGGATGATGTGGCGCAGGATGATCCGCCGATCAGAGGCGCCGATACAGGTGGCTGCCTCGATATATTCCTGATCCTTGATCGTCAGAACGGAAGCTCGGACCACGCGGGCGTAGCCCGGGACTTCCGCGATGGCGATGGCGATGACCAGATTCATAAGGCCCGGCTTCAGCACCGCCGCCAGCGAGATGGCCAGCAGCATGCCCGGAATGGCCATGAGAATATCCATCAGGCGCATCAGGATGTTATCGACCTTACCGCCGTAGTAGCCGGAGATAGCACCCAGCAGACCGCCGACAATGATAGCCACGATGATTGAGGAGAAGCCAACGATCAAGGATACCCGGCTGCCATAGATGATACGGCTCAAAATGTCACGGCCGAAGTTATCCGTACCCAGCAGGTGCTGCGCATTGGGAAGCTGGAATGTTGCGGTCGTATCCTGCAGGTCATAGGGATCGGGCGCGATATAGGGGGCGAAGATGCCGCAGAGAATCAGCAGCACGAGCACACACAGCGCCACCACCGCCGCGCGATCCTGCTTCAGACGCCGCCAGGCATCGCCCCAGAAGCTGGACTTGATGCGTGTCTCTTTCGTGGCATTATTCTTCTGTTTCTGCATGTTTCTTCACCGCCTTTACCTTAATGGACTGCTTGTACTGAGACTTGATTCTGGGATCAAGGAAGCCGTAGAGGATATCCACCGCCAGATTGACGAAGCTGAACGAAAGCGCCAGGAACAGGACGCTGCCCTGAACCACCGGGTTATCACGCATGTTGATGCTGTCGATAATGTACTTGCCGAGGCCGGGCAGGGCGAAAACGGATTCTACCAGAACCGAGCCGCCCAGCAGGACGCCGAACTGCATACCAATGACCGTAACAATGGGGATCATGGCGTTTTTCAGCGCGTGGTACATAATGACGATCCGCTCACTCTGGCCCTTGGCCCGCGCCGTGCGGATGTAGTCCTGACGGATGACTTCCAGCATACTCGAACGGGTCATACGCATGATCGTCGCCGCACCGTGGAGACCCAGGATCGCCGCCGGCATGATCCAATACTTCGGACCGTAGGAGCCGGATGGCGGCAGCCATCCCAGAGTGACCGAGAAGACGATGATTGCCATCAGGCCCGCCCAGAAGGTCGGCATAGAGACGCCGATAAGCGCAAACGACGTTGCCAGACGGTCAAAAATCGAATACTGCCTCGTGGCGGAGACAATACCCATGAGTACCCCCACAATGACAGAAATGGCGACACTGTACGATGCCAGCTTCAGCGTGGTGGGGAAACGCTGAAGGATTTCCTGCGTGACGGGCTTTTTGCTGATATAGGATGTGCCGAAGTCAAAGTGGAAGACGATTTTTCCGATATAGCGGCCAAGCTGCTCAATATACGGATCGTCAATACCTAGCTCTTCGTGTACCTGCTCAACGGCTTCTTTGGTTGCGCCGTCGCCCAGCAGAAGACGCGCCGGGTCGCCGGGCGTGAAATATGTGATCGTAAAAACTGCGATCATAACGCCAAGCAGAACCGGAATCATCATCAGAAGACGCTTCAAGATGTACTTATACAAGATAATTCCTCCTCTTTAATTCTGTTGCATCAGCGACTCAGCAAAGGCCGCGTGATTTTGAGAGTTCCAGAAGTGCGCCGCGCATACGGGCAAGGACATTTTCGATTTCCTCGTCGCTGCCGATGGCACCCTGAACAATGCGCAGATGACCACGGCCTTCGTGGCCATAGGGGGTTCCGATGTTGAGTGCGACCTTCGCATTCTTCAGAAGATAGTCGGAAACCTCCTGTTCTGTGCCGAGCTCAGACACATCGAGCCATGACAGGAAACCGGACTCAGAGAGACGCATCGAAACGCCGGGAATATCGTGCAGATAGTCATAGACAAGATGACGGCGCTTATCAAAATGCTTGTAGAAATCCTCAGAAAATGCCGGATCCTGAAGGGCGGCAACAGCGCCGAGCTGTGCTGCGGTGTTGGTTGCGCCAAGCACGGTCACAGCCGCACCGTAGAGTTTATCGATAATGTGGTCATCTGCCACGATGTAGCCTACACGGAGGCCGCTGAGTCCCAGCACCTTGGAGATGGAAAATACACTGACCGTCCGTTCCCACATACCGGGCAGTGCCGCAGCGGTTACCATCTCCACGCCGTCGAACACCGGTTCCTCAAATGCCTGATCGACAACCAGCACCAAATCGTTACGGACGATGAACTCCGCAAGCTGCTCCATGTTACGGCGCCGATAGCTGACGGTGGTGGGATTGTTGGGGTTCGTAAGAACAACCATTTTCGTCTTCGGCGTCAGTCTGGATTCAAAGGCTTCAATGTTGAACTGATAGCCATCTTCCTCATAAACCGGAATACGGACAACCTTGCCGCCGAGGATCTCGGTGTTCTGGAAGTTATTCGGATAACTGGGGTCAATGATCATGACCTCGTCGCCATCGTGGATAAACGGCAGCATCGCATAGAAAAGTGCGGAGTCCGAACCGGGGGTAACAAGGATGTTGCGCTCAGGGACGACATCCAGGCCATTGAACCGCTTGAGTTTTTTTGCCAGCTCACGCTTGAGCTCCGGATTGCCAATTGGCATGGTATAATGGCCTGCTGAACCGTCATTGATGGAATCGATCATGGCCTGAGCGACATGTGCAGGTGTGGAGGCATTGGGATAGAAGGGGTCCGCCCATGATAAAAAAGCGATGCCGCTGGACAGCTTTTCGGCGATGTCACCGACATCCGCCTTTTCTACCTTTGAGAAAAGACCGCCCTGTGTCTGCTGAAACGCAGGAATCATCTTGTCCGTAATCATTGTTGATACCTCTTACTCTTAAATTACTCTTAAAATTGCACGAGACCGGCCTGTGCCAGAAATTCCAGCCAAGACTCGCAAAAACGCTCGCAGGAAACACCTGTCTCCGCTTCCACAAACGAAGCGATCAATCCGATGCTGCGGCTTCCGTCCACGGCGTAGAGAATCCGGTTCGTAAGCCCCATCAGACCTGGGAAGGACTTGCGAATAGAGGAAAGCTCTTCCCGAAGTGCGTCCGAAAGTCCGTTTTCAAAGGGGCGCATAGCCAGCGGCGCGCGGAACAGACGCTGCGGGACACGCCGCAGAGACTCTGTCTTTGGTGCAAGCGGCGTTTCAGCGCTTTGCAGAAGCTGCGCGGCAAGGGCATATTCCGGCGCAAAGAGCAGCTTGGCATTCTCCTGCTCCTGCTGAGGAAGCGTGCGATGCATGTCCTCCAACGTCTTGCGCCATGTCTCCAACAGGAAATACATGGCCGTGCGACTGTTTTCTGCTGAACTGCGGCGAAGCGCATCCGCTCTCGCAAAAAATCTGCGTGCCGTATAGGGAAGAATCTGTTCCGCATCCTGGCGGCAGAAGCTGGCGGCGGTGTAAGCGCCGGAGGCGATCATCGCGGCGACACGCCGCAAAATCGCCGGATCCAAATGTGCAGCATCGTCCGCACTGGTGTGATAAGTGCGGTCAGGCCACTGCGTCATTGCGATGGACGGGATTCCGACCGACGGATCGGAAAAAATCTCATGGTCGCTGCCCGGTGTAAACGGAACGCGTTTTTGCAGGTGCAGCGGAACAAAGCCGCTTCCAAATCGGCACTCCTGTGCAATGCCATCCATTACGCATTCCATCAAATCGCCCAGGAAAGCATGTGCCGCGTCCGGCGTATCGACCATGACCACCGGGCCCGTGCGTCCGTCCTGCCGCGCACCGACCATGTCGGCATTGATGGCCGCGATAGTACGGGCCGCCCGCTCCGGCTCAGAGGCAAGATACGCGTAAGTTCCGGTGAACTCCGGGATCAGCAGCAAACGAATGCCGCGCCGCGGTGTGGGAAGCATCCCCCCCGTGATCTGCTCATGCAGCACACGCATCGCCTCCATAGCGCAGGCCACACCGGATACATTGTCATTAACGCTCGAACGAGGATGGCACAGATGTGCGGTGATGAGCACCTCCTCCTCAGTCTGTCCGGGAAGGAAGGTCATGACATTTTCGACCGTAGAATCGTAAAACTCCGATTTGACACACGCTCTCGCCGTTGGACGCTCGTGCGTCTGCGCCAGTGCGATACAGGCCTCTCTCAGGCGCCGTGCACAGGCAGGAGTGATGGCAAAGCCTGCAAGCGCAGTTTCCTGTGTCTCAGAGAAAGCATGGAAGCTCAGATTTCCGTGTGCATCCTTAAGCTGCGGGTCGTTCGCCAGATCAACGCGGACAGGTGCGATCTCCGGAATGGAACACGTGATAATGCCGCAGGCGCCAAGCGCTGCTGCGCGGCCCAGCCATGCATCGAAGTTGTTTTCCACGAACAGGAGTCCGCCGTGCATATCCTCGCAGAACGTCTCCGGCTGCACACCTTCGGGGGCGTAGAAAATCAGAAGCTCCCGCTGGGCTGCGTCCAGACTTGCGCTTCTCTGAATCAGAGACATCTCCTGCACGCTGTAATCGGCCGCACGCTCGCAGAACGGGGTCGTAATTTCCAGCCATCCTTCACTGCACCGCCAGCCACGGAACATGCCCTGTGTCAGGTATGTGGTTTGAAAGTCCGCGGGATATGTGCGGATATCTGCGGGCAGGCCGACACACGCAAGCCGCCGGGCCGCTTCCTTCGCGGCAAGGCGGTAACCGTCGGTTGCCTGAATGCGGTGGAATGCAGAAAGTGCATGTACAGTTTCGGTTAAAAGTTCTTCACTGCAGCCGCCGAAAAGCTGCCGGGAACGCTCGTTCAGCGTGACAGAATTCATGATGATACCTTTCAAATTATACAATATTTGAGTTTATTCTTTTTGAGTATAGCAGGTTCCCCTGGGTGAAACAATGGTTCGCGCAGTATTCAGAATATTGCGAGCGGCAGAAAAACTCCGTTTTTCACAAAAAGCGATTCATCAAATTGTGCGAATCACCCAAAACATATTTGGAGCTTTCTAAATGCTTGCGATTTGATATACCTTCGGATACAATATATTTTGTATAAGTATGTAGCTCAACGCAAAGGAGATACTGACCCGCGATGGAACGTAATTTTGCGAATGACCTAATTACAAAAATCAGACAGCTTAACAGCATATTTGAAAAATCGACAACGGAATTTCTGCCGCTCGATGCGCTCTGCAAGGAACTCAGTGACATCATTGAATGCAACATTTATGTTTTCACGCCGGACGGCCTGATCATCGCCTATGCGATCGCCAGGAAATTTGTCTGTCCATATTCGGACGCGAACTTGTTCAAAAACACGCTGCTTCCGGCGTATTACTTAGATCTGTTCCACTCCTGCGACACCACGATTTTCAGCCGGTATGAGGATATTCCCGGCTGCACCTACGCAGATGTCGAAAAGTGCCTGTTCCGCAGACGCTACTATTCCCTCTATCCCATCTACTCCAACAATGTCAAATCAGCCGGCATGCTGCTGATCCGCTACGGAAGCAACTTCGTTCCGTCCGACACGGTCCTGTGCGAGTATGCCAGTGCCATCGTCTCCCTCTGGCTGATGCACGAAAAGCAAATTGAAAACCAACAGCGCGTGGCAGAAATGGAGTCCGCACAGCTGGCTTCCAAGGCCCTCTCATTCAGTGAGCTTCAGGCCGCCAATACGGTCATGCAGGAACTGGAGGGCGAGGAAGGACATGTCTTCTTCAATCTGATCGCCGCAAAGGCTTACGTCACGCAGTCGATCGTTACAAGCGCACTGAAAAAACTTGAAAGCGCCGGTGTGATCCAGACCCAAGTGCACGGTGCAAAGGGAAAATCCGTCCGCGTGAGTAACCCCTACCTCAAACAGGAACTGAGTACCGCCCTGCGGGAACACAGAAGGCACGGCCCACACTGATCATCCCCTCAGTACTAACGCCGGCTTAATTTGCATCTCAAACCGTATCGGAAGTTCGTTTTTGCGGTGCAGCACGGAGACACATGTTCCTCCGGGGAGATGCGATTTCAGGCTCGCTTTGAAATGTAAAAAAACGTTGCTTTACAAAAAGCGGTGAAAAACGGTGCTCCCTCAAAGCTGGAAGTATTATCTGATGCCAAGGTTGCCGTTGAAAATATCACCCGCTATGCCGGGACACAAGGCTATCAGGTAGCGGTGGATACTGTTGGAGAGGATTTCAAGCTGACGCTTACAAGATGACATCGGAAAACGCCGGACCGGCGTTTTCTTAATATTGGAATGTTTCACCCGATGGATAACGTGGACCGTAGTGCAGGGTTGCATCTCACCAATCCCCTCCGGATATTACAGCCTCTGACCCACTTTTGACCCAGAACAGGATTGGAGCGGGCAGGACTGGACGGAAACAATGGAAAATCCGCCGAGTGAACGGTGGTAAAAAGCACAAATCGGAGCCGAAATGACTCCGATTTGCCCTTGAGACTGCCTCATAACCCGGAGGTCGCAGGTTCGAGTCCTGTCTCCGCAACCAGAAAGTCCTGATTTCTTGCGAAATCAGGACTTTTTCCGCACTTTTGTGCCCAATAACTTACTTCCCATTTTTTCTGACCCAAACGCTGACCCCAACGGGAGCGGATAGCGGAAAGCACTATACCGCACCAGAGAGAATGTTACCCATTGTCTTTGCCGCTTCACGCTTGGCGGAGGTCGTTACATGCGCATAAGTATCCAGCGTGAAGCCTGCCGAAAAATGCCCCAGCATGCCAGATACGGTTTTGATGTCCACACCGTTTTGCAGAGCCAGCGTTGCGAAGGTGTGACGCAGGTCATGGAAACGCACCTTCGGCAGCCCTGCCCGCTTTAGAACGCGATGCAGCATGTGCAACACGCTGTCCGGGGACATGGGGCCTCCTGTTGGTGACGGGAACACCCATTCGCTGTTCCCAACTTTGCATTTCTGCATTTTCAGAACGCTTATCGCGTCTGCCGACAACGGCAGGGTGCGGTAGGCGTTTTTCGTTTTCAGCGGCATCTCAATGATCTTGCCGTCGATGCGCCCGATCTGCCGTTGAACCCAGAGGTCTCCTTTTTCCAAATCAATGTCCGACCATTTTAATCCGAGCAACTCGCCCCGTCGCAGGCCGGTGGTCAGGTCGATGTAGTACAGGGCGAACACGCCGCTGTCTTTTGCCTCGCGGAGGAAGGACGTCAACTGCTCAACAGGAAGCGTCTGCATTTCCTTGCGCTCCGCCTTCGGCAACGCGCAGCCGTCTGCCGGATTGTGGGCGATCAGCCGCTGCTCGACTGCCAGCTTCAGGGCAGAGGAAATGATCTGATGGATGTTGCGTACTGTTTTGGCGCTCAGTCCCTTAGGCTGCTTCTGTGCTTCGATTCGCTCTACCCGCCCTTCCGCCAACAATTTCTTGTGGAACTGTTGCAGATGCAGCGTCGTCAGATCATTCAACGGGATCTTGCCGAGCTGCGGCTTGATGTGGTTTTCGATATAGCCGTGATAGGTCAGATAGGTGGATGGGCGCATCTTGATTTTGGCATAGTTCTCATACCACACTTCTAACCAGTTACCCACGGTGTAGGTCTTGGCCCGCCCATAGTCGATGCCCACGTTTTCCCCGATGGCTTTCTTCAGCTTTTCTTTTACTTCTGCCTGTGTCTTACCAAGAACGTTCTTGATGATGGCCTTGCCAGTTTCGGGATCGTGACCGACTGTGTAGCGGCCTTCCCAGCGGCCATCCTTTCGCTTTCGGATGTTCCCTTCCCCATTCGCTCGTCTTTTCGGCATAAAATCAGCCTCCTTTGTAACGGCAAAGCATACCGTAAACAACAGAGGAAAGCTACCGAAAAGCCGAACTGTTATCAGAAAGTTATCATTTGCCTTGCGGTGACTTCTGCCCCTAATCTTTGTCTATGGCGGCGCAATTTTTGCGCTGCCGGAGGCGTTCTTCTTTGGTTACAGCGGTGCGATTTTTGAACGGTCGAAAGTCTCTTTTCATTGACTGCGGTGACTCAAAACACGCTTGCCCTGCACCATTGATCACGCGAAGGTGATTACCTCGATTTCCTTCCGAAACGGCCATAAGGCACCACCAAAATCCTTGGAACATCTGCGTTTGCGGGAACTAAGACGCCAGCCGCTCTGAAATTCCCTTCAAAAGACACCACAACCGACTGCGTTGAAACCCCCGTCAACTGCCCGCACTGCGGGCAGAAGTGGCGGCTGCGGCGGCGCTTGCGACGCCAGCCCTTTATCCTGCTTTCTTTTTCGTCCTCGAAAAAGCCGTGAAAAGCGCAGGAAACGCAGTCATATCAACGCTTCCAATGCATCGGTCATACGGACTTCAACACCTCCGGCACAAACAGCCCACACGGCGAAACAGGGGCCTTCCCTCTCTCGTCCACAGCGCAGCTTCTTGCTGCTGGCGAAATTTTTTATTCCGCCACGCTTTTATATACATACATTTCCCGGTTCTCTGTGAACCCCCACTATATCAGCAGAGGGAAAAATCCGGCGAAGCTGCCGCCATAAGTTTTATCCCAACCGTTCCTCATTGCGTCTTTCAACTTCTTGCACAAACGGCCCACGTTTGTTTTCACGGGTGAAAGTGGGTATACAATCGGCTCTGCTCAAAGGATCGCACACAACGGCTCACACGGCGAAACACGGGGTGTTTTGGGTGAGGGCGGTATCATTACCCTCGGCGCGTTCCGCACGTTCACGAACATCCCCGGGCCGGGTGTCAGAACGGCATACTTTGCCCCTTTTGGGTCTCGGTCGAGGGTACTCCCGAAGAACGCAAAGAGCCTCCGGGACAGCGATGCGCTTATGCGCGTCGCTGTCCCGAGGCGTCGCGGCCCCGCTGGGCTGCGTGATCTTTTTCGCTTTTGTCGAAATCGGGATTTGTACATCCGGCGCTCATGGTTTTCCGCGTGTGCGAGGCATGGGTGGTATCACTACCCTCGGTGCGCTTTGTGTGCTGTTGAAATACCGGACGGCCGCTTGTCAAAGCGGCTATTTTGCCGTTTTCTGAGGTTGGGTAGCCTTCATTGATTTCAGCGGCGCAAAATGTGCTTGACAGGTAAGTCTACTTATGATAGAC
>ENA-ORCP01003995-ORCP01003995.1-human-gut-metagenome-genome-assembly--contig:-NODE-3995-length-10486-cov-5.940820_pt1 | contig 10486 bp, 9 predicted proteins | sample MGYA00242990_ERZ507991 | MGnify/ENA primary metagenome ERZ507991 (study PRJEB26167, sample SAMN06115496) | human gut metagenome | host: Homo sapiens | place: China:Henan | collected 2015-05-07 | study...
TAATCAAAAACAGGAAATAATTTGAACACAAAAAGAAATATGAAAAATTTAGTTTTAGAAGAATTCGATTTACACGAATTCAACAAATGGATGTTGGACATCCAAAAACTTGAGCAAAAAATAAATTGTGTTTTAAACATTTTCGGAGTATGGCATATAAAAATTACATTAAATGAATTATTCAAAGACCCCGATGTAATCTGTAACAAATATTTATCTAAAGAAGCTATTTCAAAAAGAGTCTTTAGAGAGAACAAAGTGAAAGAAAACGACTTTGATAATCCGGATTATAATGATTGCATCAGTGCTATAGATTCAATGTTAATCCCTGCGGAGTTTCTTCGAAAGTCAATCTATCTCATTCATGAAAAAATAAAACTGGAAAATTTTGAACCAGAAGAATTATTTGAAATGGAGAATGGAGTAGTGTCTATTTCTAAACGTGCAGAACACAGTTATTTTATACGTCATGCAAAGTATCTCGGTAAAGGAGAGAAAGCTTTATCTATTCTATATGATATTTGCGACTCTTTAAAGGAACTTGCGAAACATGATATACATATTCTCCATACGTTACAAAATTTATTTGTACCAAAAGATGAAAAATTTGAAGTGAATATAGAAACTTTTAAACAATTTATAAAAGACAGCGAAGCATATGATTCAATTCAATTTTGAGAACATTATTACTGCAAGTAATCGCGAACCATATAACAATGTGGCTGCGCATGAAGAATTAAAGTCCATGATGTCACGCTTTGACAGATTGAACATCTTCTTTGATATTGACGAGGATGGCTACGAAGTGATAAAGGTCGAAAGTACATACGTGAAACGCTTCGCGTATCAGTTGAACGATAAATCGGCAAACTGGCTTATGACATACCTTTCGACTGGCAAGAGTGAGGACTTTGGCGTAGAACCGTCAGAAGTTCAGAAATCAGACCAAACTAACGGTAACGAGTATCGAAAGAATATGCTCAAACTGTTTGTGGAAAGCAAGGCTGTAAACATTCAGTTTACACCCGAGTTCAGAGACCGTAGAGGGCAGCTAACAGCAGTAGCCAACTTCAAATTCGGCAACATCTTCTTCTTTGTAAACCGAGACGAGGACATTGCTTCGTACTTGCAAGAGAAAGAGTTAATTCGCTAAATCCAAACGGAGTAGAGGAAGTGTAAATTTCCTCTCTCCTTTTAAAACTGACAAAAATGAAAATAGAATATAAATTCATATATAAAAAAGCTGGTAAAATCCAGTACTTGACAGAAGTCCTGCCACAGATAGAAACAAACACTATCCTTTGCAAGACATTAACCGGATTGGGTGCAACCTACTCCGAAATAAAGGCTAAGCGACATTCTGTTATTATCGTTCCCAATGTTCCGCCTATTATTGGCAAGTGCAAAGACCCGAAACATAAGAATGACAATCTATTCGGTGTCAAGCAAGGGGTGACAACAGAAGAAGTCATTGATTATATTGAAAAGACATTAGCCGCAGGAAAGTTTATCAAGTTGATAAGCACTCCCGAAGGATTTGCTAAAATCAAACGGGCTTTCGAGGAACTGGAACTTGACATATATGAGATAACCTTCTTGTTGTTCGATGAATGCGATAAGACGATAAAGGACGTCGATTATAGGGCAGATATAATTCTTCCTATGGATGATTTCTTCAAATTTAGAGAAAAGGCATTTGTCTCAGCCACTCCCATACTGCCGAGTGACCCACGTTTTGAAAGTCAAGGTTTCAAAATAGTAGACATCCGACCCACTTTTAAATATAAACGTCCTATCAGCATTGTGCAGACCAACAATGCCTTGGAAGCATTGAAAGAAATTCTACCGCAGATAAAAGCACAACAAAAGCAACCACGCAGTATTTGTTTCTTTGCCAACAGCATTGACATGATACACCAGCTAATGAGTAAATTGGGAGTTGAAAATGAGTCCGCAGTATTCTGTGCAGAGAAAAGTGTTGAGAAGTTGAAGAAGAAAGGATTTAAACGAGCTTATGAATACTGGAACATTAAGCATAAAATGCCTTATATGTGGTTTACCAGCAGAAACTATACTGCTGTGGATATTGAATTGGATGAACAACCCGATATAGTATTTGTCACTGAACCGTATTTTGCAGAATACACTATCATTGACCCATGCACTGATGCGGTACAAGCAATAGGACGATTCAGAAACGGCACTTCTTTGGCTATTCATGTTGTCAATACCAATGAGAACTATCCGATACGCACCCAAGCAGGTATCAAGGAATATCTTAAAGGTTGCAGGGATGCTTACAAGACGATTAAAAATCTCTATGAATGTGCAACATCTTCGGAAAGCCGAAATGCTTATAAGGCTGCATTGGATATACTGCCATATAACCGGATGCTAAAAGACGGAAAGACCAACTATTTCGCAATTGACAATTTTGTTGATGAAGCATTGGTTAAGTCTGCCTATAACAATATTGATTCAGTAGTGAACCGATACAAGAAAAGTAGCCTATTCTTACCGAAGCTGACCCAACCTCTGTTTTACAAATTGGGCGATAAGGAAAGGTTGAGCCTCATGGATAAGAGCTGTTCTATCAAAGAAAGCCGAAAGCGTATTGTTGAATTACTGGAATCGTTGAAGGATGACAGAGACTCTCCATTGGCGCAATCGTTTATCAGTGACATCAGGCAAGTTGATGCTTTTATTATTGATGCTTACGATACGGTAGGCAAAGAAGTTATTGAAGTAAACAATTATTCATTCAAAAAAATCAAAGAAGCCATGATTATGAAAAACTATAGAGAAAAAACAAGCGGAGTAGAGTTTGTTCAACTCCTTAAAAACTCCTTTAAGATTGGCGAGAAATACACTCGTGAATATATCAAAAAAGAATTAAAGCGTTTATACGCATTGGTTAAGACTGCGCCTAAAAATGCGATTACAGCCATGACTATAAAAGATTTCTTCAAAATTCAAGAGTGTAAAATCGGAAATCAGGCGCACTGCACAAAGCTTCCCTTCTGCGTATCGTCCTTCATCAACAATTCCGTCACCACCCATGTAATTACGAAAAATGCTGTTGTTGCAAGCATACAGTACAGCACAAACCGGATATCAAACTGCGATGTCATGTCCGCACTTGAAATCTGCTGGAATAACAGCACCGGCAGCGCTACATGAAACACATATTTATTCGCCTTACTGACAAAATGTTCATCAATCACACCAAGCTGTTTTATCACCCAGCCGACAATCATTACCAAAAAAATCGGCACTGTTGCATTAATACTGTAAATAAAACTATCCATTCTTATCTTTTCTCCCTTTTCACCTTATAATCTGTATTAATTTCTAACGCAGTTTTATCTACATAAATTGCGGAATTTAAGCTCTCCTCAAAGCCTTTGCAGCCCGGATTCAGATAACTTCCCATGCCTAACACCTCCGTAATGTCATTCGTAACCATCCACCATTTTACCAACAAACCGTTACGACCAGATTCCTGTCTCTAGCATACCACAAACATTCTGTCTTTGCACTTATATTCCTTCTGATATTCTATTCATGATTTTACAAATGGTTCCTGTCCATTGATGTTTTCTGCCCATAATACTTTCTTCATATTTTTTGGGTAGGGATTTGTATATCCCGAAAAAATTTCAGGGGACATTGTGATTTTTTCCATCACAATGTCCCCTGCTTTAAATTATGTTCTTCCTGACATTTGAGATTCTCAAAATGCCCGGAGAATCATTCATCAAATGTCAACTCAAAAGGCATAAAGGATACTCCCCGCTTCTGACCTACTACTGTTTCCAACAATAAAACGAAACTGGACATCTCCATCTATGAGTTCCATATTCTCTCCATAAAAAGCTAGTTCCTTCCGATTAACCGTAAATTTTACTTCCTGCTCTTCACCCGGCAACAGAAAAATTTTCCGAAACCGGATAAGTTCTCTATCCGGTCGCACAACAGGAGCACAAAGTGTCTCCACATAACACTGCACGACTTCTGCCCCAGGCACTTCTCCCACATTCTTCACCTTGCAGGATATGTCAATCTTATCCTCTCTTTCCTGTTTCTCAAATATGGGGGGCGTAATGGTGAACTCTGTGTAAGAGAGACCGAATCCAAATGGATAAAGCGGTTCATTCGGAATATCCATATACCGGCTCGTAAAGCGATTCTCCGGATTCGTTTCTACCATCCGGTGTCCGGTCTTTACATCCCAGTAACTGACAGGCACCTGTCCCACACACCATGGTATGCTCACAGACAGTTTTCCTGATGGGGTCTCTTCTCCATACACCAAGCGAACAACAGCCTCAGCTCCCATTGTTCCCGGTCTCCAGACAAAAAGGACAGCCTGGGATTTCTCCGCTATTTTCCGTATATCCAACGGCCTGCCCGATAGAATGACCGTCACAATATGGGAGGTACGGCCAGCTACTGCATCAAAAAACTTCTGCTGCCCTTCCGGCAGATCAAGAAATGCCCTGCTCGCGGCTTCACCTGACTGTGCCTCATGTTCTCCAAGTACAAGTACCACGGTATCCTCCGGTTCAATTTCATCCAGTGTGGCATATTGTTTTCCACTATTCACGCATATTTCAGGTATCTCTTTATCCTGTTCTCCGCTGTCCTGAATTCTACAGTTTTCAGCCTGCCACAGCCTCCTTTCCTCTTCTGTCAGAATCTCACATTCTGGCAGAAAACGAACCGGCATCTTCCGGGCTTTCAGGACTTCTCTTATCGTTTCCACATCATCATAACGGCCGAAAATTGCCCATCTGCTCAGCAATTCCCTTGACTCCACATAAGGTCCGCCCCAAAATACCTTCCTCTCCGGTTTCAGAGGAAGCATATCATCATTTTTCAGAAGAACCGAACTCTCACATGCCAGCGCAAGCGCGGTTTTCTTTGCCTCAGCAGACAACGGTTCTTCTCCCTGCATTCCTGCAAATGGATTTTCAAACAAGCCAAGCCGATTCTTCATCACCAGCACATTCCATGCACTTTTGTCTATCAACGAAGTTGGAATACTCCCTTCTTTAACCAGTTCTTCCAGATGGAACATATATGCCGGACTCATCATGTCAATGTCAACTCCCGCACGGACTGCGGCCTCTGCGGCCTCTTTCTGGCTTGACACTACATTCTGTTCCTCCAACTGCCCTATGGATCCCCAATCTGAAATCACAGTGCCACTGAAACCCATTTCTTCCCTGAGAGTGCCTTCAAGCAGTTCCTTGTTTCCACTGACCGGTCTGCGGTCAACTGCATTAAACGCTGTCATCACCATTGCCGGATCTGCATGCATTGCCATACGGAATGGTTTGAGATACTGTTCCCGGAAGGTTCTCTGTGATATTTCCACATCATTGTATTCTCTTCCCGCATTCACTGCACCATAACCTGCAAAATGCTTTAAACAGCCTGCGATACCGGACTCCGGTATTTTTTTGTTCCCTGCCGGGTCTTTTCCTTCTTCGCCCTGATATCCTCTAAGCATTGCGGTTCCCATAACTCCGTTCAGAAAAGGATCCTCTCCGAAAGACTCCATTATCCGCCCCCACCTCGGGTCTCTGGATACATCAATCATTGGAGAAAACGTAGCCCTGATCCCCTCAGAAGCAGACTCTGCTGCGGCATGTCCCGCCATCTTTCTAACCAGTTCCGGATGAAACGAACAAGCCTGTCCCAAAGGAATCGGAGCTATGGTCCTGCACCCATGTATGACATCTGCCATAAACAGCAATGGAATATGATGCGGATGCGCTTCCACATATTTTTTCTGAATTCCCCTGAGCTTTTCTGCCCCGATCATACCTAGTACAGAACCAGCATACTGAGTCACCCACTGAGGTGGCTGGTCTTCCCCCACCTCCCCGGTAAGTACCGCATCATCATCAAAGTAAATTCCAGTCAGCTGTATCATCTGCCCAATCTTTTCACGCAATGACATCTCAGACAACAACTGTTTTAATTTTCTTTGTTCCATAATCTTCTTTTCCCTCAATCAAAATAAATGGTTTCTCCACTCTCTGCTGAACGGTACACCGCTTCCAGAATACGTGTGACAACTGCAGCCTGTGCAGGCTTCACAACCTGTTCTGCCCCATCAACAACGATGTGGTAAAACAATTCCTGTTCATAGTCTGCTGCTGACTTTTCTTTTCCTGAGAAAAATGCTACTCCACCGCTTGATAATTCCGGTTTCTCTACTACCTGTGTATTATGGTGGATGTAATTGATCCTAAGGCCATCTTTCATATCAGCTCCGGCTTTGGTACCACACAGGCTTGTTTTTGCCTCATCAACCTCCAGTGTGTTCAGTGCCCAGGCTGATTCCAGTTCGATCACTGCCCCATTTTTCATACGGATAAAGCCAAAAGCAGAATCTTCTACACAGAACTTATCCGGATCCCAGTTACCAAATGCATTTCCCTGGTCTGTCTGATCAGACAGCTTGTGGAAGGAAGCTCCCGTAACAGACTGCACTTCATAATTATCCATCATCCATAATGTCAGATCCAGTGCATGTGTACCAATATCAATCAGAGGACCGCCGCCCTGTTCTTCTTCATTCAGGAACACACCCCAGGTCGGAACAGCTCTTCTTCTGAGTGCATGTGCTTTGGCAAAATAGATTTCTCCCAATTCATCACTTTTGCACATTTCCTTCAGATACAGTGAATCTGTACGATAACGGTTCTGATATGCTATGTTGAGAACTCTGTGTGTTCTTTCAGCAGTTTCGACCATCTTCTGTGCTTCTGCATAATTTTTTGCCATTGGCTTCTCACACATGACATCTCTTCCTGCCTCCATTGCTGCTATAGAGATTTCTGCATGGGAACGGTTTGGGGTAGTTACATATACAACATCCAGATCTTCTTTTAGAAGTTCACGGTAATCTTCAAATACTTTTGCATCTTCTGTGCCAAATTTTTCTTTTGTCTCCTGCGCACGCTCTATGATGATGTCACAAAAAGCCACCACCTCATAGAGACCACTTTGCTGCATAGCCGGGAGATGTTTTCCGTTAGCAATTCCTCCACAGCCTACGATTCCTGCTCTTAATTTTCTCATGGTATTTCCTCCTTATTTGCACTTTTCTGTGTTATATAACATATTTCTCCAGATATCTTTTACTGAGAATTAAAGACTTCTCCACCTTTTCCTTGGAATCCTCAAATGCTTTATCTTCTATTTCGATACATGTACAACCATCATATCCTATATCAGTAAGTGCTGACACGTATTTTCCCCAGTCCACATCGCCAAGTCCCGGAATCTTAGGTGACATATATTCCAGCGGATAAGCCATGATGCCACAGGACTCTAATTTATCCCTGTATATCTTGATATCCTTGTAATGAACATGGAATATTTTATCCTTAAATTCATAAAGCGGGCGGATATAGTCGATCATCTGCCAGATAAAGTGGGATGGATCGTAATTAATGCCAAGATTATCACTGTCCAGGATCTTGAAGACCTCTCTCCAGATTGGCGGAGTTGTCATCAGATTCTGTCCTCCGGGCCACTGTTCCTCACCAAAAAGCATCGGGCAGTTTTCAATTGCTATTTTTACGTCACATACCTCTGCCAGTTTTATGATTGGTGGCCATATTTCTTTTACAAGTTCAAGATTTTCCCGTACATTTTTGGTCTGATCCCTTCCGATAAATGTTGTGACCATGCCAACACCTAACTTTTTACTTGCACGTATGACATTCTTCAGATGTTCAATAGCAGCATTTCTTTTCTCTTTATCTGCCATCATTACGTTGGGATAATATGCCAGTGCGGAGATTTCTACTCCCGCTTTTTCTGCATATGCCATAATATGCGCTGCATATTCATCATCCTGGTTTACCCGTTCTGCATCTATATGGCTTACACCCGCATATCTTCTTTCTGCTTTTTCTTCTGGCCAGCATGCCACTTCCACACATTCAAATCCCTGCCCTGAAGCAAAATCCATCATTTGTTCATAAGTCCATCCGTCAAGGATTGATGTAATAAACCCAAGTTTCATAGAAAAATCCTCCTGTATCTGTTTTCCCTATTTTGCCCATGGAGTTGGTGTAAATTCTCCACCCCTGCACCATTTCAGATAATTCAGTGCATGAAGCTGTCCGGTCATCTCCAGTTCTCCGGAATATACAGGATCATGGTATCCCTCAATGCAGATATCGTCCTCATATCCGTTACTTCTTAAAATAGAAATGATATCTCTCCAGTTCGTGTCACCAAAGCCCGGCATACGATGCCATACAAATGGGACTGCGCCTGATATGCCGCTATGTCTTACAGCATCCCAGTCTATTGTTGCATCTTTTCCATGTATATGTACTATTTTTTTGCACCATTTTCTCAGCTCTGTTACCGGATCGATAAGCTGTACCATCTGATGTGTCGGCTCCCATTCCAGTCCGAAGTTATCATTCTTTACTTCCTCAAACATCACTTCCCATGCTTTAGGGTTAAAACCGATATTACATGTCGCATGTTCCCATGTTCCATCCATAAGGCAATTCTCAATTCCCAGCTTCACTCCCTTTTCTTCTGCAAGATCAGCCAGTTCCCGGAATACCTTGCCAAACTCTTCATATGCGGATTCTACCGGCTTTCCTTCCCACGCTCCTGCAAAAGTACTCACATGTGTAGCTCCGAATTTTCCGGCAGTGCAGATTACATTTTCCAGTGTTTTCCTATGCTCTGCATACTGGATAGGATTGCAATAGTATCCAACTGTCGTGATTTTGGAATCCGTACCTGCCAACAGTTTTTCCGTGCTCAATGCCAGCTTATCAAGGTCAGTCCCTTCCAGTGACATATGGAAATTAAGAGAAAATGTCTCAAATCCTTTTCCAATAAATCCCTTTAACCATTCTTCTGCCTTAGCTCCAGGAACGCATGTTCCTATTTTTATCTGTTTCATACTTATTTTCTCCTGTTCCTTCATAAATACTTATGATTCATACTGTCTATAATCAATCACCTGGTTTGTTTCTGCTGATTGGAAAATAGCTTCCATTAGTTTCATTACACGCATCACCTGGAAGAGCTTAATCTCCGGCTCTGCCCCATCTCTTATAACTGCTGCTACATTCCTATGGAAATCCGCAATATCTCCGGACACATGTGGCAGCTCTTCTTTCACGATTGTATCTTCCCGTCTCGGAGCCATGGTTTTGGTCAGACCTGCTGCTGTCTTTACCGGCACTACTTTCTCTTCGGTTATGCCCGTTTTCCGTATGATCTCACCATTTAACTGCCAGTCCCTGATTACCGCAGTACCATCTTCACCCAGTACATACCATCTTGGCAGGGAAATATAATTATTGGTACCTACTTCAACTAAGACTTCCGTTCCGCCTTCAAATGTCAGGATTGTGGTGAACCCATCATCCACTTCCTGATTGGTAATATGGGTAAGTGATGCATATACAGTTTCAATTTTTCTATCTCCGTAAAGATACAGAATCTGATCCAGCAAATGTACACCCCAGTCAAGAACCATTCCGCCACCATGTATTTTTTCTTTTCTCCAGTCACCCGGAATACCCCTTGAACCATGCACACGGCTTTCTATCCGGAAGACATGCCCCAGCTTCTGCTCCTCTACAAGCTTTCGTATGATCAGGAAATCATCATCCCAGCGCCTGTTCTGGTGTACTGTCAGGAACTTTCCTGTTTCTTTGGCAACATTTACCATCTCCTGAAGATCAGAAGATGACAGAGTCACCGGTTTCTCTGATATCACGTTTTTCCCCGCATGCATAGCACGGATTGCAATCGGCTTATGGCAGTCATTTGGAGTGGCAATCAGCACGACATCAATATCCGGGTCTGATAACATTTCCTCTTCCGAGCCATACACAGAAAAACCTTTTTCTTTTGCTTCTATTCTCTTTTCTTCCTTGATATCATAGATACCACCAATTTCAATTTCCGGTACATTTGACAGGATTTCTGTATGCCATCTGCCCATTCCACCATATCCTATCAGTCCGTAGATTACTTTGTTTTCCCGCATTTTATACCTCCAATTAAGGAACAGCGGCTAATGAACACCATCAGCCGCCATCTCTTTTACTTACTTAATTCATCGTTAATTTCTTTGAGAATCTGGTCACCGCCCTGATTCTTCCAGTTTTCAACGAAAGTATCGAATTCGCTGATATCTGCTTTTCCCATAATAATCTTTGCAAATGTTTCTTCTTCCATTTTTTTCAGGTTTGCCCATTTGGTCTGCATGGTTTCTGTCTGACCGCTATATGCATTGTAAACCGGTATATATTTATCATTTACATAGGGAGCTCCTCCAACCAGAAGTGACACAAGTCTCGGAAGATTAGTTTTTGCAAGGTCACTGTCCATATTCCATTTATCCAGGCTGAAATCTTGAGTTCCAAAGAATCCTATTTGGAATACATGAAGAACAGCGACGAATATCTCAATGCTTCGGACG
>ENA-ORCP01003996-ORCP01003996.1-human-gut-metagenome-genome-assembly--contig:-NODE-3996-length-10482-cov-3.441711_pt1 | contig 10482 bp, 9 predicted proteins | sample MGYA00242990_ERZ507991 | MGnify/ENA primary metagenome ERZ507991 (study PRJEB26167, sample SAMN06115496) | human gut metagenome | host: Homo sapiens | place: China:Henan | collected 2015-05-07 | study...
TCTACCGTCATCTCGATCAGACCGTCATCGATCAGTATCGTATTCCCCGGTTTTACATCATTTACAAGATTCTTATATGTGATTGAAACCATCTTCTCATCACCTTCAACCTCATCGGTTGTAAATGTAAATGTCTGCCCCGGCTTCAGTTCAATCTTTCCATTTTTGAAATCTTTTACACGGATCTCCGGTCCCTTTGTATCCAGCAGTGTTGCAACCGGAAGGTTCAGCTCTGTTCTGAACTTCATGATACGTTCCATGTTGCGTTTATGCTGTGCATGATCTCCATGTGAAAAGTTGAATCGGGCAACATTCATTCCCTCGATCATAAGCTTTCTCAAAATATCATCATCATCTGTTGATGGCCCTAATGTACATATAATTTTAGTTTTACGCATAATGCCTCCTAATTTGTTGTTTTTATACTAAGAAACTATTATCAGTCTCCATAATACTCTTCATCCGGCACATGATCTTCCTGTTCTCCCGCTTTTGTTTCCGGTTTCTCCGGTATCCGTAGGATCTCATCTGCATATAATTTGACTGCTGCGATCAGATAGACAAATGTTATGATCACACACAGAATATACAAAAATACAAATTGTCCCTTTAATACAAATCCTGCGATCAGGATCGCCGCTATAAACCACGGAGTTCTGATAAGTGTGGACGCCTTTACGATATCCGAAAAACCGATCTCATCACTGATACCAAATACATGCTTGAGTGCATTTATGATAAATCCCCATATCAGGGTTCCGACATAGTAGACAAATATCAGCAATACCGCCAGCACAAGTGTAATCCCGATCAATAACGGAGTATCATATTTTCTTGTCAGATTTAATAATGTATCCTTATCATATACATCCCGCTTCTCGATCGAACGCAGGTGCGAATAAACACTGTTCCAACTGATCCTGGTCGGTGAATCATCGCTGTACAGCAGAATCTCCTGATTGCTGACCACTACCATTGTCTTATAATGTCCAACCTCAAGAAGTTCATCGATCTCATCTGATTCCGTATCGTAATCCGTAGAATCGATTCTGATATATGCTTCTCCCGGACGTTTTAATTCATACTGCTTCTTACAATAAAATCCGTCTTCACTTACACTGAAATATGCAATTCTGTCATCGATCGCATCTGCCAGGCGGTTATATCCGATTCTCTTGCTGACCGGCATATAAAATACTAACGTCGGAAGAATCACGCATACAAGGATCACCAACAAATGGATGGAAAACCATGTTGCACTTTTTCCTGTCTTAATATATTCTGCCGGGCGGACCAGTCCTTTTAACATACCGCCTAATGCCCCAAAAAATCTTGTTTTTTTCTCCATATGATGTTCCTTTCATTTTTTATTACCGTGTTGATTATAACACGTCATCGACTGACTTGGCACTACAAAAATGCTTTTTTTGTGCAAATTTCTGGTAAAGATTTTATCTGATCTTTTACCTGTTTTTTTCATAGTTCTTAAATTTCCCCAGATTATTGACATTTATATGTAAAAAAAATATTATAAATTAGTTAAGGATAAATAAAAATTGGAGGTTGCTTATCGTGAAAAAACTTATTACCACGGTATTGTGCAGTGCTGTCGCCGGTCTCACGATCTTCAGCGCACCTAAGATCGCCGGTCAGACCTATGCGCAGTCACAATATGCGTACACAACAGTTTCTACCCAGTCATCCAACATTTCATATGCTGACGAGATTGATGAAATGGTAGAAACAGGAACATTTGACAGTTCTTCATTAACAAAGGAACAGATTGCCCTTATCAATAAAAAATACGGAGAAGATCCACAGGCAATTCAGGAGCTTCAGAAAAAATCTGACAGCATCAAGAATCCTTCTCTGGCTTCCATTGATACCAGCATCTATGCCCATGATGCACAGTTCAAGGGCTATGACATTATAAATGGTATTGATATCTCCCGCTGGCAGGGCAATATCGACTGGAAGAAGGTCAAGGCAGACGGAATTAATTTTGCTCTGATCCGTGTCGCACTCCGTACCACAGAATCCGGTGTGCTGGAAGCAGACGCATTATATAAGGAAAACATCGAAGGTGCTCTCGCCGCAGGACTGGATGTCGGCGTATATGTCTATTCCCAGGCGATCACAACGGCCGAAGCAAGAGCAGAGGCCAACTACACCATGAAGCTGATCAAAGGCTATAACATAAAGCTTCCGGTTGTTATGGACTACGAATACTACATCAATCATTCCGGCAGACTTGCACGGGCAAACTTAAGCCCTGCTGCCGCAACTACGATCTGTACTGCTTTCTGTGAAGAGGTAGAGAAAAATAATTACACCGCTATGGTCTATGCAAATAAATCTTTACTCACAGATGATGTATATGCAGATGTACTGGCAAAACGGTTCCCGATCTGGCTCGCCCAATATCCGGGATGGGATTCTGCAACCAACAGTGTGCATGCATCTTACGAAGGTAAATATTCCTACTGGCAGTACACATCTTCCGGCTCTGTAGCCGGCATCAGCGGTAATGTTGATATGAATTTCCGGTACATCAAAAAACCGGAAGCCGTTAAGAATCTGCATATCACTTCAACTTCCATGCAGAAGGCATCCTTGAAATGGAATAAAGTACCGTATGTATATGGTTATAAGATCTATCGTCTTGACAAGAGCACAAATACATATAAGCATGTCGGAACGACAGTCGGTGCAAGCAATACTTCATTTACAGACAAGGGTCTGGAGGTAGAAACCTTATACAGTTACAAGGTACTTGCGTTCTACGGAACAAATTCCGGTGCTTACAACGGCGGAGAGTCCAATATCGTTCATGCCGCTACACAGGAAAAGAATATTGATAAGGTATCAATCGCCAAACGGGCAAAGGATTCTCTTACTTTAGAATGGACTCCGCAGACCGAAGTTTCCGGCTACCACATCGTACGTTTCAATCCGGCAACCGGTAAATACAAAACCGTTGCTTATGTAAAAGGAGCCAAAAACAATACTTACACAGATACCAAGCTGGCAAGCGGAACAACTTACACTTATAAAGTGCGTGCTTACTTTGAAGAAGGCAGCCGCCGCGCATTTTTCAAATACTCCTCTTCCATAAACGGAAACACCCGTCCCGGACAGGCCACAGGTGTAACTGCTTCCTCTACAAAGAATACCGTAACCGTTAAATGGAATGGTCAGATAAATGTTGCCGGCTATATCGTTTACCGTTTAAATGACAATGGTAAATGGGTACGCGTTAAAACGATCACAAATAAAAACACAACCTCATATACAGATAAAAAATTAAGTGGCAATACCATTTACAAATACTGTGTTGTTGCTTACTACAAGAAATCCGGCAACAATGTCCGTACAGATCGTTCCAAAACAGTATCTATTATGACAAAACCGGCAAATGCCAGAAGCGTGTCCGTTATCCCATCCAAGAATAACTCTGTAAGTATTTCCTGGAAATCTTCTAAGAATATTTCAGGTTATCTTGTTTATATGAAAAACGGAACCACAGGTTCTTCCTGGAAACGGATTGCAAAATTATCTTCCGATAAGACTTCCTGGACACAGAAGGGGCTGTCCGCAAACGGAACCTATAAATTCAAGGTTAAAACCTATTACCGCGGAAACGGTGCTACTTCGATCAGTGATGCAGCTACGATAACCGTTAAGATCCCACCGAAAAAGGTAACAGGAGTAGCTGTAAACAGCTACGGTTCCAAGCAGTTAATGACATGGAAGGCTCAGACAGATGCAGATGGGTATTATATCTATCGTTATACAAATAAAACAAAGAAGTATACAAAGCTAAAAACGATCACCAACTCCGCCGCTTCTTCCTATATTATCAATGAAGCCGGATCATCCAAATACAGCTATTGCATCGTTGCCTACAACAAGTCAAATGGAAAGGCTTACAAGGGAACCAGATCTGCACTTACCGCTAGCAAGAAAGGCAGCCAGAAGATGCAGGTTATATGCAGTGTCTTAAATGTAAGAAAAGGTCCCGGAACCGGATATGATATTATTCAGACAGTTTCTTATGGAACAGAGCTTACACTCAAAGGCTTATATCAGGACTGGTATCAGATTTCCTTCACAAAGGACGGTAGAACCTACAACGGCTATGTTTCAGCCGCTTATGTAAAATTGAAATAAGCAATAACCATATATAAAACGGCAGGAATGCATTCCAAGCACTCCTGCCGTTTATTTCTATTACTGTTTTTACTTATTTGCTGAGTCCGGAACAAACATATAACCAATCCCCCGGACAGTACGGATATATACCGAATCCTCTTCCAGCTTATCTCTCAACCGTTTGATATATACCGACAAGGTATTATCATCCACAAATGACTCATCGACATCCCACAACCGTTCGATCAACTGTCTCCGTGTCATAACCTGATTCTCATGAAGCGTCAGTTCCCGAAGCAAACGAAATTCACTTGGTGTACTGTCGATATTCCGTTCATTCCGGTAGATCTTATACTGTTTATTATCTAGTCTGGTGTGTCCGAAAATGAAATCTTCTCCTGCTTCATTTTCCAAATCTGTTTTTTTGATATTGTTATACCGCTGTCTTCTCAGGATCACAGAGATCCGTGTCAGCAGTTCCTTTACCCGATATGGTTTTGCTATATAATCATCTGCACCAAGCTCCAGTCCCTGTACCAGATTCACTTCATCTGATACTGCTGTAAGAAATATGACCGGAACATAATTATCTGCCTCACGGATCTCTCTGCAGAAATCATAACCATTTCCATCCGGCAGCATAACATCAAGCAGCACCAGATCGATATCCGGCTGCAGACACTTTCTCGCAGTCTTAAGATCCGAAGCATGCACCACTTCATAATGCTCTGTCTTTAATGTATATTCCGTCCCCATTGCCAAAGCAAAATCATCCTCAACTAACAGGATCTTCTCATTTGCCATTTCTCATACCCCTGTTCTATTTTATTCACGATCCAGTGCAAAGAAACACACCGCACTGACCAGACTGATAATGATACCTGCCAGAAACAGATAGAAGCCCAGCCGGTATCCTGCAAAGCCTTTATAGCCATTTTCCTGCATACTGCGTGTTGTTTCTTCCATAATCCCATGAATCGCCCGAATCGTCTTACTGTGTGTCAGCAGGAATAATTCAATACCGGAAAGAACAGCCGGTATAAAAAACATCAGATTGAAGATGTCCCAGGTATCCCGGTCTCCACGCAGATAGATCACAACCAGTACAATTCCCGCTATCCCGGTAAGGATTGCCAGATAAGGCAATATCCGGACAAACAGATTGATATCTCCCATCGCCTGATAACGGTCTGCAAGCTTTTTCAGATTTAAAAGCGGAAACCATTCCTTTACATCCTGATAATCCTTCATGGTAAACTGGTATCCCAGGAATGGGAAACATCCGGATATCAGGATCATAACCATCCCCGCCAGGTACGTCAGGCTGAATTTATTTACCTTCATACACCCTCCATGCCAGCAATTATTTGATACGGAACGTCGCTTTTACATAACCATCTGCGAACAGCACATGATCTCTTCCGTCAAATGCCCACTTTAACTCTTCTTCTGCATAAGATGGCTCTACAAATTTAACATCAATTCTGGATACGTCCTCTGATTTTACAGCCGCTGTACGAAGAAGCAACATACCCTGAACAACCGGATGATCGGTCAGATGAATCTTATTCTGATCACCTGTCTCCTTGCTGAAACTGTAAACCTCTTCTTTTGAAAATGTGTGGAACTCCTCTGCATTATCATATGATGCAGCCTCTACGCGCTTCAATTCCTTCTCTTTATCGGATGGCTTTACAAGTGTCACGGTAAATTTCTCTACCGGTGTCTCTACGCCATCCACATAACCGAGGATCGGAAGGATGTACATAAATGCATTCTCCTTTACAGCCCCGAATTCATAGCGGATACTGTCTGCCTGTCCAGCCTGTTCCTTCTCTGCCATATATGAGATCTTGCCGATAAATGCTCCCTGATATGTCGATGCATCCATCTCCGTCATCTTTGTTCCTATCGCCATCATTCTGTCATAAATATTCATATTGTACCTCTTTCTTTCTATAATTATTAAAATCGCCTGATTTTCAATTAAATATATCTAAATAATTTTCCTGATCACATTTAAACCTGATTCTATGTTCCAATCATATTCATAATATATGTTTCTCTCAGAAAATTCAACAACCGGTAGTTTCATTTTAAAAGTCCATGCGGGTGCCGGGCTCTGGTGCTCCAATCTCGTAGCCCTGTTCACGGATCATCTGCAGGTCAGTTTCAAATGTGATTCCGGTCGTTGTCAGAAAGTCACCGCTGATCACGGCATTTGCCCCGGCACGAAGAGCTGCCTTGCCATTATCCGGCAAATAGGCTCTGCCTGCCGCCAGACGGATAAAGGTATCCGGAAGGATAAAACGAAAAACAGCCACCGTCCGGAGGAACTCCTCCTGCTTCATCGGCTCCTGATGTTCAAAATACGTTCCCGGAATCGGATTCAGCATATTGATCGGAACCGAGTCCACATCCAGCTCTCTTAACGAAAATGCCAGGTCGATCCGATCCGAAAGCGTCTCTCCCAGTCCGATCAGTCCACCACTGCATACTTTCATCCCAGCCGCCTTGGCTGCACGGATACTCTTTCTCTTATCATCTGATGTATGCGTCGTGCACAAGGTCTTAAAGAACGCATCCGATGCTTCCATGTTATTATGAACCATTGTCATACCAGCTTCATGAAGCTTTATGAAATCCTCCTCATCCAGCATACCAAGAGATGCGCAGACATGGATATCTGCTGTCTTCCTGATATCCTCCACATTCTGAACTGCCAGTGCTACCTCCCGTTTCGACAGCCGCCGTCCAACAGATACAAGCCCGTACCGGTAAGAACCACGGCTCTTATCCTGAACCGCTATATCGGTCAGGATCTGCTCACCCAGTACACATTCCGCCGGGACCTTCTCCTTTGCTCTGGTTGACTGTGCGCAGTACAGACAGTCCTCACCGCACTGTCCAACCTTAACAGCCGCCACAGAACAGACATCGCAGACATTTCCACAGAAATGCAGTCGGATCCGGTCTGCCGCCTCAGAAAGCTCTGACAGATCTACATCGATAAGCAGCTCTGCTTCCTCCCTGCTGATACGATATCCATCCATTATCTTATGTTCCAATCTCTGAAGTTCATCCTTTGTCATAATTCATCATTGTCCTTTATTAAGAAATATTGCCCTTTTCTATAAAACACATAGCGTATTCGTTTTTCATCCAATTCCTTATTAATATACCATCTAAACAACATCTTGTGAACTACCCAATGTTCCGCATTGCCACGCCCGGCTTGTCCTCGCACCTACCCACTACCGGCTATGTATTACCCAACTTCGCGCCTGCCTACTACCAGCTGGATTCTTTGCATATAAACATAAAGCAATATTTTCGTTATGAACTTGTACCTTGCCAGCGAATGCGGGTGCATGTTTGAGCCGAAGGCGAGTTTGCGCAGGAGCATGAGCAAATAAGGCAGGTACAATTCATAGAAAATATGCGAGTTTATATGCAAAGAATCCAGCCGGAAGGGGCAGACATGAAGCGGGGCAATACACAACCGGGAGGAGCCGGGCGAAACCTTAAATCTCTTTTTTTCGGCATTATTCTCTTTCAAGTTTTTGTAAAATATAGTAGAATTACAGGGTATGGGGTCATTGGAAGGCGAACCCCTTTGGAGGTTATATCTATGATTAATATACTAGTAGTTGAAGACGAAAAACCTATTGCAAACCTGATCAAAATGAGTCTGACAAAGGCAGGCTATTCCTGTACCTGTATTTATGACGGACTTGCTGCCGCAGACATACTGGAAGAAACCCCTTTTGATCTGGTTCTGCTCGACATCATGCTTCCGGGTGCATCCGGCTATGATGTTCTTGAATATATCAAACCATTAAAAATACCGGTTATCTTTATTACAGCAAAAAACTCCCTGAACGACCGTGTCATGGGTCTGAAGATGGGAGCCGAGGATTATATTGTAAAACCATTTGAGATCGTTGAGCTTCTTGCAAGGATTGAAGTTGTTCTCCGGAGATATAATAAGCTGAATACAACGATCACCGTCCGCGATCTTGTTATTGATACAGTTGCGATGAGCGTCACAAAAAATGGAAAAGAGATTCCACTGACGAACAAAGAATATGAGCTGTTATTGTTATTTGCACAAAATCCGGGAGTTGCGCTCTATCGTGAAACGATATATGAGCGTATCTGGGGTGGTGACTATCCTTGTGACAGCCGGACGGTTGCTCTTCATGTCCAGCGTATGCGAAAAAAACTCGGACTGGAAGACTGCTTAAAGACCATCAACAAGATCGGATACCGTCTGGAGATTTAAAAAGGAGTTTCTATGAAATTTAAGCATAAACTTGTATTATGTATGGTTGCACTTCTGGGACTGTCCTTCGGTCTCGGAGGAACCATGCTGATCCACCGATCATTCAAAACCTCGTTATCTTCCACCATCGACAGTGACCTGCAAAATTATGAGAGTATTCAGAGTACTCTGCTGATTGCTGTTGATACAAATTCTGTATCATCTTATATCGACATGTCTAATATCATTAACCAGCTTTCAGCTCAGGGAAACTCCAACCGTAAGAATATCATTCTTCGAAATTCGGATATGGAAGTCGTAAGCATCATGAATTCATCCTTTACATATAAAGAAATGAAACCATCGGATGAAAATACCTGTAATTCGATCATTTGGAGAGAAAATAATAACTACTATCTGCAATTATGCAGCTCCATGGCTATCGATACAGAAGATCTGGACATCTCACAGATGGACATTGTCTATGACATCACTTCCGTGTATGCTGCTCGTGCGCAGGAACAGAATACATTCCGTCTGCTGTTGATCGCGATCTTCGTTGTCGGAAGTATCACATCCATGATCGCAGCCAGCCTGCTTACAAAGCCGTTGGAAAAATTATCATCACTTGCGCAGCATATCTCCCACGGTGATTACTCTGCCCGTCTGCACATCCACTCCGGCGATGAGATTGAGGCACTCGCAAATGATTTCAACAACATGGCAGATACTATCGAAGATAACATCTCAGAACTTCATTTCTCTATGGAAAAACAGGAACAGTTTATGGGAAGCTTCGCACATGAATTAAAGACCCCAATGACTTCGATCATCGGTTATGCCGATCTTCTGCGAAGCCAGAATATGAGTGAAGACGAAACAAATGAAGCAGCCAACTATATCTTCTCAGAAGGAAAACGTCTGGAGAGCTTATCTTTAAAATTACTGGATCTTCTGGTTGTAAAAAATCAGGAAACCATATTAACACCGACCGATCCTTCCCTCGCGATCCAGAATGTGATCAATGTTATGAAGCCGGAGCTGGCAAAGGAACATATAACATTAAAGTCAAGCTGCCGAAAGGGCTGCTGTATGATGGACATCGACCTCTTTCAGTCTCTGATCATCAATATCATTGATAACGCCAGAAAAGCGATCGACGACAATGGTCTTATCCATGTAGCCGGAACTGTAAGGGATGATAATTATGTAATCATTATCAAAGATAACGGACGGGGAATGCCACCGGAAGAAATCACACGAATCAGTGAAGCTTTCTACCGAATCGACAAATCCAGATCCCGTGCGCAGGGCGGAGCCGGACTCGGACTTGCTATTTGCAGCAAGATTGCAGAGATCCATCAGGCTAAGATCAAATACAAGAGTGCCGTCGGACGCGGTACGGTTGTCACTATTACATTACCAAATATAAAGGAGGCGGCACATCATGAGTAACGAAGAAAATAAAGAATCTGTCATTGCTTCCTATGAACTGACCGCTGCCCATAAGGAAGACGATGATATCTCTGAATCAGAAGTAAATGATATGATAAATGAGAGTGAAGAAGGTACTGTTCCCTCTGTCGAACATACCGGAAAAGCACGCGGTATTCTTCATTTCCTATACAAGAATCTTCTCTGGTTTATAATATGCATTGCAATTTTTGTGATCTGTATCATTGCCTCGAATCTGTATTTTCGTATTCAGGACAGGAAAACATTGAATTCCGTATCCAGCCATGAGATCAGTCCGAACAATCTCGATGTAACAAATAAACTGACACTGCTTGAGAAGATCAACATCATAAACGGAGAATGTTATTACACCGATCTGAACTTTGATTATACGGACAAACATTCCTACAGTGAGATCCATGATGTAACCGTAAATGAACTGACATCGTATTTCTCTGATTATTTCTCCTGTGATTTCACTGTAAATGGTATCTATGAGATGTATATATCCAAATATCTTGCAACGTCAGACGAAAATATAGAAAGTGTCGCCGAATATAAATTCTCTGCATGATACACGCATCTTTCGTAGAGTTACATCTTGCTTCAAA
>ENA-ORCP01004000-ORCP01004000.1-human-gut-metagenome-genome-assembly--contig:-NODE-4000-length-10472-cov-21.973160_pt1 | contig 10472 bp, 11 predicted proteins | sample MGYA00242990_ERZ507991 | MGnify/ENA primary metagenome ERZ507991 (study PRJEB26167, sample SAMN06115496) | human gut metagenome | host: Homo sapiens | place: China:Henan | collected 2015-05-07...
CAACCCGAAGAAGAGAATTTGAAAATTCCCGTACCATTCGGTCTCGTAAGGTCTTGAATGCGATCTCATTGATATTCTCGGCGAGTTCCAGCGGGTACGAGTGATTGCCGGTTACGAGAGTTCCCGTGGCATAAAGTGGGGGACGTTCCATGTATTTGGGGAACGCGACTCGCAGGGTTTGTAGATTGGCAATGCTTTGCTTTTCGTCGTTACTGTATCCTGAACCGAAGAAGAAAGGGAAGGTAAGCCCGAGGGATTCGTTGTGAAATACAATCGCTCCGTCTCCTCTTTTTTGTTTGACAAAATTTATGCTCCATTCTGCCTTTACCGGTCCCATGCCGTTCAGCCAGAAAAACACGAGTTGTCCATCCGCAGGCGTCGGGGTATGGGTGTATGTCGTGTTAAACTCTTTCTCGTATTGTTTCAATTCTGCGGAGAAACCGCAAATATAGGCGGTACGCATCAAGTCCTGTTTTAGTTGTTCCGGGGCCTTTACGCCGAAGTTTTTAATATAGTCGGACTGGTAGACCTCGTAGGCATTTCGATAGGCGATAAACGCATTATTGTAATCTCCCGTGGCGTCATAGATCAGGCCCATTAATAAATGGGCGAAAGCATCTCGTTGGTATCGGTTCTTGTTATCGGGATACTTGTCGTTTAGCTGGTTGAGTTTGATATTGATTTTGCGAACCTCGACCAAGGCTCCTTCCATGTCATTCAGATCAATGTAGTTCAAGGCCTTGTAGAAGTTAATCATAATGACTTCAAAGTCTTCCGGTCGGTAGGGACGTGCTTCCGGGTTGGTAACCAATGCCGCAGCTTCAGCTCCGACATTACTGTGATACTCGTCAATCAGGTTCTCGGCGGTCTCGAAGTATTGATTGCTGTTGGTGGGATTGCCGAGCATGAATTCCACGTATCCTTTGTTGAGATAATAGAGGATGCGGTTTTTACCCGTGGCTTGTTTTTTATCTTTATCTAGAAGTTTGTTTGCTTTCTCGAAATTTCCCGAGTTGACGGCTGCTTGGAACTCTGCCGTTCGCTGGTACCAAGTAGCGCATCCGGAGAAAAGAAAAACGAGAAGAACAATTAAAAATTGAAAATTACGAATTGAAAATAAATGATTTACCTTCTCCAAGCCTCCTTTTTGGGGAAGAGGAGATGTGATGCATGAGCATTCTTTCCTTTTATTAAGGGATGTTGGAGAAGGTTGTTTATGACTCTAAAATTTTGGCACAACATTTTAATTCTGCTATACGAGATAAAAACAATTTTAATGTTTTGGTTGAGACATTATATAGATTTGATGATGAATATAAAAGACAGGTTTTTCAAATAACTAAGGATGACAGATTTAAACATATTACCAATTTGTTTAGATGGATTAAGAATTATATATATTCTACACAAACTAAAAAAATAGATTTTGGTGATATTAATGAGGAGGTTGAATATTTTTTAGGTGAGGAATTAGATTTAACTTTGTCATGTCCTCAGATTTATATTTCAGTTGTGGATATTATTTTATTAAATAAAAACTATAGTTTTGTTAGCAAAATGTTGAACTTTAATTTTGAGACATGTCATATTTTTAGAAGATATACAAGCCCACAGGTTTTATACGCGTTGGAATTTGTAGCGTTTAAAAATTCAGAATTGTTTTTGTTGTTTTTCATTTTAATGATTAAGTGTTCGCAAAAAGATACAAATAGGTTGCTGATGTATATTTTAGAAAGAAATAGAGATATGAAATCATTAAACAAGAAAAAGATAAAAAGCTGTGAGAATGTGATTTTGTTCCTAAAATTATTGAGACAGTCTGAAAATGTTGAACAATTTAAAGATGAAATTGATAAATTATCATTATATGATAATCAATACGCGAATATTTATGAGAAGCTATTTAAGGAGTATAAAGAAAGAGAACAGGAAATTGATGAAAAGCGCATTGAGGCTTGGTTTAAAGAATACAATTCTATTGAAACCGAGGAGGTAATTCCTTGATAGATTACTTTTCAACCAAACAATCTGTTGATTCAAATCGAATACTTTACACTCCTTCAAACTTTGCCAGAGATTTTCTGATTTACCTACAGGGAGACCGGTAGGCTTCGTGCAATAGCTCCGCACAGTTCAAACAGGGAGGGACTGCAGTCCTTCCTGTGCTTTGTTGTGTTGGATGGAGCCGGAAAGCTGTATTATGATGGTCGTGAGTACAGCATGAAGAAGGGGGACTGTGTTTTTATTGACTGTAGGAATTCATATACCCATATGACTGGTGAGGATAAAGACAGGCTTTGGAGCCTGCAGTGGTGTCATTTCTATTCCGCTACTCTTCCAGATATTTATAATAAATACTTGGAGAGAGGCGGCAAGCCTGTTTTTCATCCTGCCAGGTTCAAGCAGATTGTCAAGACTATGAATTCCATATATGAGATAGCGGAGTCTGATGATTATATCAGGGATATGCGTATAAATGACAAGCTGTCTTATTTGCTTACGCTTTTGATGGAGGAGTCTTGGCATCCTGATTCTGCGGTGAAGAAGCAGAATAAGGTCGAGATTGTAAAGATTAAGGAATATCTGGATACAAACTACAATAGGAAGGTTTCGCTGGACGAGCTTTGTTCAAAGTTTTACATCAATAAGTATTACATCAATAAGTATTACATGATGAAGCTGTTTTCAGAGGCCTATGGCACCACGATTAATAATTATGTCAATTCTGTCCGTGTGACAAAGGCTAAGCAGCTGCTTCGCTTTTCGGACAAGCGTATGGATGAGATAAGCAGTGAGTTGGGATTTGATGATGCCAATTATTTCAGCCGACTTTTTAAGAAGGTAGAGGGCATGAGTCCGAGTGAGTATCGGAAAAAGTGGTAGTGATAAAAGCCAATATTGTGCTAATTTATGCAAATATTGTCCATTCCATTTTTAGATACGTCTGTTTAAAATATTATCGTATTTTAGACAGACGTATTTTTTATCTATTTTAAGGAGATTTCAAATGAAAAAAGCACTTATAACAGGAATTACAGGACAGGATGGTTCTTATTTAGCTGAGTTCTTATTAGAGAAGAAATGTAAACGTCAAACCACGCGCCTTGGATAATTAGCATTTTTGTGAGACACTCTATAAGACACGAAAAAACTAATAGTTTTTTAGAGGAGGCAAACTATCATGGATAAATGTACTCACGATGTAAGGCGTGCTAACTGGTTAAATATCATAAATCAATGTCAGGAACGACCTGCAAACGTAACTGTCCATCAATGGCTGAAAGAAAATGATATCAAGGAAAAGTCTTATTATTACTGGCTGCGCAAGTTTCGTAAAGAATCATACGACCAGATGAAGCTGCCTGTAACAACCGAAAATCCTGCCGAAATTTCTTTTGTTGAAATAGCTGCCCCTGTTACATCAGAGAAAACTATTCAAACACGAGAATTTTCGTCAGCTTCTAACGCGACTGCAGTTGTCAGGAATGGTGATATCATTCTCGAAATATCAAACGATGTTTCAGATGCTGTGCTAAGCAGGCTCTTAAAGGAGGTAGTCCATGCTGGAGAACGTTGCTAAAATCAATCGGGTTGTGCTTGCGTGTGGTACAGTGGATCTGCGCAAAGGCATTGATGGTCTCTCGATGATCATTGGTGACAAATATAAGCAGAATCCTTTTGAGAAAGGAACCTTGTTCCTGTTCTGCGGTAGACGTTCCGACAGGATTAAAGGACTGCTTTGGATGGGCGATGGATTTCTTTTGCTGTATAAACGGATTGAATCTGGTTCACTATCCTGGCCAAGAACCACGGAAGACGCTGCGGATCTTACCGAAGAGCAATTCGATTACCTGATGCTCGGTTTAAATCCGCTCGATCCTAAAATCAAGGATGTAACACCACAAAATCCCTTCTGAGTTTGTGCAAAACAGAGATTTTTCAAAGACATTTATGACGTCAAAAAATCTATAGTTGAACCTGGTTTATATGCCTTTTTCACAACTGGTACAATGGTTAGCAGTTACTTGAAACAAATATCTTTAAATTTGAAAGCTCTATATTTCCCTGCGTTTATCAGCATCCTATAGCCTTATAGCGATAGGCATAATGACGGAGAGCTAACACACAAGAATTCGCTAATTAAAGCTGCTTCTGTTATAATGAAAACAGTTTAAGGGAGTGAAGCAATGGCACAGAAACATACATTGGAAGAACTGAATAATTGCAGCCGCGAAGAACTGATTACCATTGTTCTTATGATGCAGGGACAGCTCGATGCTTTAAATGATAACATCGAAAAACTCATTGAGCAGGTCCGCATTGCCAATAATTATAGATTCGGCAGGCATACAGAGAGCTTAAAATCAATCGAAGGCCAGCTTTCGTTTTTTGACGAAGCGGACGCCGCCTATGATGAATCTTCCAGGGAGCCTTCTGCTGAAGAGGTCATTACTGCCAAGCGTGCAAAGAAAAAAGGACAGCGGAATATCGACCTGAAAGATTTCCCGGAAGAAATACTTCCGCCATACAGTGTTTCTGAAGAACAGCTGGATGCTTTTTATGGAAAAGGCAATTGGCGCCGTATGCCGGATGAAACCTACAAGAGGCTTCGTCATGAGCTCGAAGCATGGACTGTCGAAATTCATACTGTCGAGGTGTATGTGGGAACTGATGGTGATCATCAGGATGAGTTCCTTCGTGGAAACAGACCCAAGGACTTGCTTCGCAACAGTATAGTGACGCCATCATTACTGGCATCAATACTTAATGTAAAATATGTGAATTCATCAGCATTACACCGGATTGAGCAGGAGTTTCAACGTAATGGCGTAAATATATCACGCCAGACAATGTCCAACTGGATTGTCAGATGCTCCCAGATGTACTTCACTCCGTTTGTTGAACGGATGAAGCAGGAGCTGCTGTCACTGCATGTCACACAGTCAGATGAAACACCGACTCAAGTAATAGCAGACAGCGACCACCCAAACAGCAAGTGCTATATGTGGGTGCACCGTTCCGGAGAGTTTTATACCCGACGCCCGATTGTGATATATGAGTACCAAAAAGGACGTGATCATCAAAAGCCTCTGGATTTTTACAAGGATTACAAAGGAATCCTTGTAACGGACAGCCTGCAGCAATATCATCTAGTTGATAAAAAGCTTCCAGATGTGACAAACGCAAACTGCTGGGCGCATGCAAGGCGTGATTTTGCGGATGCGGTTAAGGCTGCCGATAAAAAGGATCCGTCTTCTGTAAGGCAGTCTGTTGCCTATCAGGCATTGCAGAAGATAGCCGGGTTTTATAATGCTGACACTGAGTTAAAAGGGCTCTCATCAGAGGAACGGCTTCAAAAACGGCAGGAATTGATCCGGCCACTGGTTGAGGAATTTTTTGCGTGGGTAAAACAACAGGTTAACGACTGTGCGGTACCTCCAAAATCCAAAACAGGCCAGGGGCTGAATTTCATAATCAATCAGGAAAAATATCTTAAGGTATTTCTTGAAGATGGAGATGCCCCTATCGATAATTCTGCCTCGGAGAGAGCCATACGCACCTTTTGCCTCGGCAAGAAAAACTGGATGTTCCACAATACAGCCAAAGGAGCATCTGCCAGTGCGATGGTATACAGTATTTCAGAAACAGCCAAGCTGAATAATCTGCGGCCGTATTATTATTTTAAATATATCCTCACAGAACTGCCAAAACTCTGTGAGGAAAAAGAAAATATAGATCCAGAAAAGCTGGACTATCTCATGCCATGGTCAGATAGTCTTCCGGACGAATGCAGGAAGCCACGTCGCCAATAATGGGCGGCGTTGATTTTAATGACTGGCGCATGGTTTGACGTTTACCTTTGTCGTAGGTTATTTCTCCAAATAAAATTGCATCAGTTGAGACAGATAGGGCATGGTTTGAAAGAAAGATGTGCAAAAAAATAGTCAACCCCAGGAGCAAAGGAATTCTAAGCATTTAGATGCATACTCCCATTCGGGAACCCAGCTTTTTTCCGTCACAAGTTGACCGCAACTATTATAATATGATTACATGAAATAATCAATGAAAATGAAATAGAAAGAAATGATCCAAAAATGAAATTTTAAATTCCACCACCACATTTGGTGGTGGAATTTACTCCCGCACAGTAAAGGTTTACTCTTTCATATAAAAATGGTAAGGTTATCTTTCTTTCTGACAGCAGTAGAAAGAAGGATATCCATGAGTAAATATATTCCAGGAAACCAGAAGCACCTTTCCCTTGAAGACCGTATCTATATCGAAAACGAACTGAACAAGGGAGAAACCTTTAAGAACATTGCCCGCTTTCTTTGCAAGGATCCAACAACCATTTCCAAAGAAGTAAGGGCTCACCGTCTATCCGACTGGTATCACAAAGGTACTTTCTATAATGCCCATAACTTTTGTATTCATCGCTTCCATTGCCGGAAAACCAATGTCTGCGGAAAAATCATTCTCTGCGATGTAAAATGCACTTCCTGCCCCACCTATAATCAAACTTGCAAGGATTTTGTGAAGGAACAGTGCAAAAGACTGGATAAGGCGCCCTATGTCTGTAATGGCTGCACAAAAAAGATAAATCATTGCACCATCGCCCAGAAATACAGATACGATGCACGTTTTGCTGATAGAAAATACCGTGAAAAGCTTTCCGGTTCCAGAGCCGGTATAAACATGACAAAACATGAATTACGCAAAAAGGATGGCATTGTTTCTCCTTTAATCGAGCAGGGACAATCTCCATATCAAATCATTACCAATCATCCAGAACTGGATATGTCAGTCCGTTCCTTGTACACCTATCTGGATCAAGGTCTGTTTACAGCCAGAAACATTGATTTAAAACGTAAGCCCGGCTTCAAGCCACGAAAGTGCCATAAAACACAGATTACAAACAGAACCGTCTTCGAGAAAAGGTTATTCAGTGATTTTAGTGAGCTGCAGTTATCCTCTTTTGTAGAAATGGATACGGTACACTCATCCAGAGAATCCAACAAGACGTTACTGACCTTTTTCTTCACTAAGGAAAAGCTGTTCCTTGCCTTTCTCCTGAATCGTTGTACTAAAGGCGCTGTCCGGCTTATTTTTGACCGTTTAGAAAAACGTATTGGCACCTATGAGTTCTTATCTGTCTTTGAATATATCTTGACAGACAGAGGTTCAGAATTCGGAGATCCTGTCGCTCTTGAAACAGGACTGGATGAAATTCAGCGTACCAGCATCTACTATTGTGATCCCATGCGTAGCGGACAAAAAGGAGGTCTTGAGCAGGCTCACACCATGCTTCGCATGGTGCTTCCCAAAGGAACTAGTTTTGAATTTTTGACACAATGGGATGTGAATCTAATCGTGAATCACATCAACTCCACTCCAAGGGAAAGTCTTAATGGAAGCACGCCTTATGACGCCGCATTAGAGACACTCGGAAAAGAAACCCTAAACGCATTTCAGCTTAAGCGCATTGACCCTGATTTGGTCAATCTAACGCCTAAGCTGATTCGCTTCAACCATTAACAACCACTTAGAAATCTGCTGTCGGACTGGAAATTAAACTTTCACATTTTCCTCACATGACCGGTGGAATTTAGTCTCGCACACTACCTTCCAGTGGTCCGTTTGTCATACCATCAAATCAGTTTTTTCCAAGAAGTTACTCCTATTATAACAGAAATAAGCGTTTTGAGCTTATAAAACTCTTAGAAAATCAAGAACTTTTAAATGAGTGTGGAATTTACTTCTGCACTGGAATTTACTTTTTCAAGTTAGCAGAAAGAAATGATTTCTTTTTTTCTAAGACTGTAAAATGAAGGTGTGTGTACTCAATAGAATATAAATTTTACAAAAAATGTAAAATAACGACAAAAAACATTGACTATTGAGGTAACTATATGATATTCTAAGAATAGAAATAGAAAAGGATCACGTTTGACGTGACCCTAATCTAAATTCATATAAAATTTGTTTGCATCTTATTTTACTATGAATTTTTTTAGTTGTCAAATGTGCGTCTTTTCTGTTTTTAGTATTAGCAGAAAGGAGAATTTGTGTTATGAAAAATTCAAAACAGACATCGGCTAGAGCTGCCAGTGCAGCATCAGCTGTACTTCGTGATGGCAGGACAAGTGCAAAGTCAAAAACTGCTGCTGGAAGTGCATTAGCGCAGCGTCCGTCCAAGAAGACGAAATAAGTAAAAGCCTCCCAAATAGGGAGGCTTTTATAGGAGAAAATATTATGAGATATACTATAAAAGCATTTATAAAGGAAAAAAATGAAACGGTTTCAAATGTTGCAAGTAAATTACAACTGTCACGTCCGACCTTTGATACATATATAGCTGCATATGAGAGTGGTTTAAAAATTACTAAAGGAAGATATCAAAAAATATTTGACAGTTTGTTTTCTGATTATTGCATATCATCAGATGTATTTAAAGAAAGATTGGAATTGTATCATGAACTGTTAAAATCAGAAAAGAAAAATGAACCAATAGAATATTTATCTAAAAGAGCAGATCGTACATCAATGCTTATGAATGAAATTCGTGATAATATTAGATATAATGGCTTGGATAATGATTTATACAAATTTATTAATCTTGTAATTACAAATTATTCAGAAGATATATTTTATAATTTGGTACAGTTTTTTTTGATTTTATATGGTAAAAAAGATATGTCTCATGTTACAGATTTTCAGACTGCTTATTTTTCTGAATTATACTGTGCATTAAGTGAAATTGATCAGAATGAAATAACATTTAATCTTAAAGATTGGGAGAAATATAAAAAAATAAGCAGAGACGCATATCTTAGAGAACAATTAAGATACATGGAAATAGAAAAAGAAAATATAATGCAGAAACAAGAAGAAATAAGGAGGCAAATATATGAGAATACAATTACATGGATATAGTTATGGGATAGAGAATGTAGAGAAGCACAATATATCTGTTTCTAGATTAACAAATGAAAAGCTTCATTTTATAGAGATAAGATTGAATATTGATAATGATGAAGTCCAGAATTTTAAAAAACTGTTTAATGAGTGCAATAATGGAGATTTAGTGATTATTGATCAGGATCCTGAAATTGATAATCATAGGTTTAAAGGTAAGATTTGTAGTAGTTCTTCTAGTAATAGGGTGGATTATAATACTTTTATTATTGAACTTGAGGAATGCAGCAATAAATCTATCGATAAAATAGAAATTGAGGGAATGTGTTTAAAACCATATGAGATATCTCAGGAAATTTCCAAAAATGCAGTTATAATAAATGCAAAGGTTAATGTGGATTCAGAACAATTCAATATTATTAATAAATTGAATATAAGAGAGGAACGGTACTTTAATGTAAAACGTTTTGGAATTGATGATGGATCACTTCAAATGCGTTTTGGACGGAATTTATGGAGTGAAAAAGATGGGAACATTAAAATGGCACTGGTATTAGTTGAGAAAGAGTATGATAATACAGATGATAATTATCATGGCTTCTCTGAGCCGGAGCTTTCAATAGCAATTAAGCAGATTAAACAGCTCCGAGCGATAAATGCTCGACTGTTAGATATATTAAATCAGAATAATCTTATTTCTAAAGAGCAAAAGAAAGCTATTGAAACGGAATTGACAAAGGAAGAACTAAAAAAGGAGAGTTATATATATAGTCAGGTCGATGATATTGATGAATGGTGGTAGAGGTGAAAATAAGTAGAATGCATCGCAAATGTAATCTTAATTGCGACAATGAAATGAGCAGTTGTCGGACAAAATTAGCGTTGAATTTAGACAATAGGTAATTGATAAATGATTTTATCAGTCCCTGTGGATAACTCTCCCCTATATAAGGATAGAAAAAGTGTCAGTATTCAGAATTGTTTTTGAATTGACATAAATCATCAGATTTTGGACGTACTTTAATAAGCCCAAATAAGTATTATGACAATTGAATATTTTTTCAGGCAATTAAAGGTTTTAGGCTTCGAATGTATTGTGGACAATTTATTGCATAAGTAACGATGACAGCCGGCTGGCTGGCGATGCCTGAACACAGTGGGGGCAGGCACCATTAAATTTTTATAAAGAGAGAAAAGTTGCCACCAAAAATTAAATTTGAGGCAGGCCTTATTTCTCCTAGACTTGAAGATAGTGTCTTTAATGAGGCTAAAGCTATATTGGCCCAATAATCAAAAAGTATAAATGTGGATGATTTGATACTGTCGGAAGTATTTGCATTATAAACATGATTATTAACGCAGAAAAATAACAAGTATTTACAGATAATTGCGAAAGTACTATAAGTCGGGTTGGCGAGAAACTTCACCACGGACTATTCATTTTAAATCATCATTAATAGATATAGATTGTGTAATTGGAGACCAGCTATGAAAAGTCAACCATAAATTAGCAAAAAATTTCTTTTTCATATCGGTGGTAAAAAAGGGTAACTTTA
>ENA-ORCP01004001-ORCP01004001.1-human-gut-metagenome-genome-assembly--contig:-NODE-4001-length-10466-cov-4.154009_pt1 | contig 10466 bp, 7 predicted proteins | sample MGYA00242990_ERZ507991 | MGnify/ENA primary metagenome ERZ507991 (study PRJEB26167, sample SAMN06115496) | human gut metagenome | host: Homo sapiens | place: China:Henan | collected 2015-05-07 | study...
GGGAGCGCGGTGACGCAAACGGCGGGCATCAGCGGCACGAAGGTGTTGAATTTCCCGGATTTGCTGGCATTGGAATCACAAGACGAGCATTAGGAGCGTGATAAAAATGATACGAGCGCAAATTCCGCAGGACGTGACCGACTACAAAGAAGAATTTATTTTTGGATTAACGCTGCGAAAACTTATTTCAGTTGTTTCAACAATACTGCTTGTTGCTGTTATATATTTCATCGGCAAGAACTTTGTTGATACAAGCATAATTATTTATTTTGCAGCGATATTAAGCGCACCAATTGTTTTGATTGGTTTTAAAAGCATTAATGGTATGCCGTTTGAAAAATATGCTGAGCTTATTTGGAATTTCTTCACCAAAGAACAGCGTAGGAAATTTATTTATATTCCCGAAGAAGAGAAGAATTCTTTGGATATAAAATTACTGCTGCTCACCGGAGAAAAAATGTTGCGGAAAGATGAGATACAAAAAATAAAAAAGCAGGAAAAGCTTAATCGGCAAAGTGAAAAGCGTTCCCAAAAACTAAATAAGGAAAGGAAACATAAAGATAATGCCAACTGAAACATCACAGATTATTACAACTGCTGTTCCCGATGAAAACATTACCGTTTCAAATGAACTTGCCACAGAATTGCCGAATGAAACAAGCGTTATTGCTACCGAACAAATTTCTGCAATTAGTGACATTTCAGCGGAAACGGCAATGACTGAAACTTCTGTAAATTCATCGGCACAAACCGGTTCCTCAATTATAACTTCTGAAACATTCTTAACAGAAGAAACTACCTCTGAAACAATTTCAGAAACAGAAATTGCTATGCTGCCGCCTGAAACAGCAGTCATATCAACAGAGATCACAACAGTTACAGAAGCAGAAATGCCAATTGATAATAATACATCAAATAGTTTACTTTCTTCTGAACAGACAATTCTGATAATTGTCGTTTGCTTTATGCTGTTGGTTATTGGAATATTGTTCGGAACAATATCAAGGCGCAAAAAGTCACTTGCCCCCCAAAAAGCACAAGCATCAAACGGTCAAAAATCTGCCAAAGAACGTGATATAGAAAGACTTGCGGGTAAAAAGAAGAAATCAGAAAGTAAAAAATCATCGAAGAAAGCAAAGGCGAAAATTGAAGTATCAAAAGATGTTTTGGGATCTCTGCCCTATAAAAAAGTCTTGGACGATAACTTGTGGTATCTTGGCAACAAGCTTTATTCCAAAGCATACACCTTTGACGATATAAACTTTAACCTTGCTGATGAAGACGAGCAGTATGCTTATCTTGAACGATATATTGATTTCCTGAACACATTGGATAACACGATTGATGCTCAGATATGCTGTTGGAACTGCAAACTCAAGATCGATAAATTCCGTGAAAAAACTCTTATGAAAGCACAGGATGATGATTATTTTGCTCTCCGCTACGAATACAACACAAGGGTATTGGAGGAAAATATCCGTAAAGGTCAGAACGCTATCCAAAAGCATATGTGTGTTACATTAACTATAAATGCAGCTGACGATGAATCCGCATACAGAAAATTCAAGTCACTTGATATTTCCACTACCAATGTATTCAATCTCATCGGTCCTGCCAATATGCGTGTTATGACTTCGCAGGAGCGAATTGAAGTTCTTAAGGACTTTTACATAGGTACAGAGCAGGATATTCCTGCTATAACCGATGAACAATTTGAGATCGGAGAAGAAAAAATATTCTGCGCTCCCGACTATCTTGAATTTAAGAGAGATTATTTTCTCTTTAATAATAGCTATGCAAGAGCTATTTTTATTAAGGACTATCCGCAGACAGCATCTTCCGATATAATCGAAAAGCTGCTGAAAACAGGACTGGAATTTTATATCACTCTTAATATAAGTGCATACGATACCGCTAAAGCCAAAAAGCTTATACAGCAGCAGATCACATCTATTGATACAAATATGGCACAGCGTGAAAGAAAAGCGTCCTCAAATGGCAATTTCGCATCACAGATGCCGCAGCGTATCAAGAATCAGCGTGACAGTCTGTCCAACGTGTATGACAAGCTTGACAAACAGGATCAAAAGCTGTTTATGTGCAATGTAATAATCATCATAAAAGCAAACAGTTATGATGAACTCACAAATAACACAAATATTATAAATGATGTGCTGAAAACAAAAGGCTGTATGTCGGGCGAGCTTGCATATCAGCAGGAACACGGTATGTTTGACGGACTTCCCTGCGGCTATCAGCGCAGAGTGGCTTTCAAACGTTCGATGCCGTCCGAATCGGTTGGAATTTTAATGCCGTTTAACGCAAAAGAAATGCAGATGAGCAATGCAACATATTATGGACTTAATAAGCTGTCTAACAATATGATAACCTTTAACAGAGTTACAGGGCTGAAAAATCCCTCAGGCTTTATTTTGGGCTGTCCCGGTTCAGGAAAATCATTTACGGGAAAGCGAGAGGTTCTTGACGAATTTTTGAGAGATCCTAATGCGGATATTTTAATCATCGACCCTGAAAGCGAATATCAGGGCTTAGTTGAACAGCTTGATGGAACAGTAGTACGTTTTGCTTCGGGTTCAAAAACATATATTAATCCTTTTGAATTCGATTTTGCACTTCTTGTAAAGGACGAGGACGATGAGGACTATGTAAACATCATCGATCAAAAGTGTGCGCTGATCACATCTTTCATAAGCTGTATGGACGAAAAAAATCCTCTTACAGCACAGGAAAAATCTTTTGTTGACCGATGCGTAAGAAAGTCATATCTCAGGACGGGAGTACTTGACAGTCTTGATAAAAATGATATGCCTACACTTTCTACATTTATGGCTGTTGTTCGTGAAGAAACAGAATTCGTAACGGAAGAAATGAAAAACAAGATACTGCTTACCATTGATATGTATGTCAACGGTTCAGCAAACTATTTCAATAACCCGACAAATGTTGATGCGCAAAACAGAATCATTTCTTATGACATTAAGGATCTTTCGGGTACTCTCAAAACACAGGGAATGCTGCTGATACTCGACTACATCTGGAACAGATTATCAGCAAATAGATACAAGGGACGATTGACCTATGTTTATATTGATGAAATCTACATACTTTTTGCTGATGAATATTGCCTTGACTATCTTCGTATGCTTTGGAAACGTGCAAGAAAGTATGGTGGTGTTCTTACGGGTATTACACAGAACGTTGAAGATGTTCTGAAAGATGATAAATCCCGTACAATGCTTTCAAACTCTGAATTTCTCATTCTTCTCAACCAAAATCCCGTGGATGCACAGCGTTTGCAGAAAATACTCCATTTTTCCAATCAGGAACTTAATTATCTTAACGATGTACCTGCAGGTCACGGAGTAATTGTCATCGGTTCAGGCGGTAAGGTAAAAATACCTTTCTATGATGAATTCCCAAAAGACACCAAGCTTTACAAAAAGATGTCTACGAACTTCAGCGAAATTGCCAAGCAGAAAAAGAAAATATCAGAATTAAAACAGTAATTTTTATGCGGAGGAAGTATAATGGCAAGTATTTCAAAAGAAACTGACGGTAAATATATAAGCGGAAGGAATGATTCTGACATTCAGCCTGAAAACTCCTCCGCTGCTGCTCATATCAGAAAACCAATATCCACAAAAGGCAAGGACGGTAAAACATCTTCGGCTCACTTTTCAAATAGTGAGCCGCCCGTCTATACCGATAATACAACCAATGTTCAGTATGCAAAAGCCGCTGAACTGAAAAAGAACCTTGAAAGAGAAGTGACTTTAGGACAATCGGATAATAAAACAACCATCTCCAATGATGCAGAAACTCTTTTCCAAAAGAAAGAAAAAACCGACAACCCGTTCAACGAAAATAAGAACGATGAACGGAAAGCAGCAAATAAATACTTCTCTTATGAAAAAGCTAAAAACGAGAACAAGTACCGCAAGCGTGTGTATAAAATTGAAAAGAAATATAAGATACTTTATTCTCAAGAACCCAGTGTAAAAAACAGATTTACACTACTGCGAAAGCTCTCCATACTAAATCAAAATATAATATCCCCTATAAAAAAAGGCAATCCTATTGGTGTTGTAACTGCTCCTACAGCAATTTTTATCAAGAGAAAGCTTGAAAAATACAGACTGGGACGAATGGCAACACGAACTCAGGAAGCAGGAAAGCGAATAATTTCGGCTGCCGATAATACAGCAGATACATCTCAGACTCTATCTTCCGTAACTCAAAAAGCTGCAACTGAAGTTGTAAAAGGTACGGTTGGAACTGTAAACAGATATCTTGACATAAAAAAGCAGAAAAAGCGGCAGGAAAACAAATATTTAAAAGAAGCAGCCAGAGAAGAGGCAGCACAGTACATCACAAATATGCGATATATAAACAAGCGAGATGCGATCATTGCCAATGAAAATGATTTTAATTCCGGAAAAGCATCTGATAAGCTTGCGAAAAAAATTGAAAACTTTAATAAAAAGAATAATCAAAAGCAAAAGGCACAAAAGCTTGAAGAAAAAAACAAGAAATTAGAGAAAAAAATACTAAAAAAGCAACGACCATATAACGACACATTAAAAAAGAACATCGAGAAAAAATCAAAAGCCAAGCTTTTGGGTATGGTTGCAGCCAGCGGTATTTCTTCTGTAATTCCAATTGTATTAATAGTATTGATCATTGCAATAGTAGCAAGCTTTGTTTTTTATCCGTTTTTTTATCTCTCGGTAACAGAGGAAACCACAGATGATGAAGGCAATGTAATTAATACTGAAAATAAAATTGAAGATAGCGAAATTCCTGATACCATAAGTCACTACTATGGAATAATGAACGGAGTTGTTGACGAAATAAACAGTGAGATCGATGCCATTTTTGCAGGTGGCGATAAATATAACAACACCGGTGTTATTGATCCAGTAAAAAAAGCTCAATATGATATTGATTATCAATATTTCCTTGACCACGCTTTTGATTCGCCTCCACCGCCAATTCCGAATGAAAACAGTATATATTATAGTGATGCTGAGTTATGTGAAATGGGTGCTGAAAGAGGTCCGATTTTTGAGGGATTTCGTTGGAGTCCTGATACTGATGCAGCAAGAGTGCCATACGGCAAGCTCTATGATGAGATGTTATGTACAATAGCAGCATATAACGCCAAAATAATGAATCAAGCAGGAAACAATGATATTATCTTTATGGACGATCAAAGCGTTGAAGCTGCATACGCCGGGGCAAATTTCTGGGAGTTATCAAATTGGGAAGAGGGGGTTGATTGTACAAGCGGTGGATCGTGTTGCACAAAAAAAGTTGGCGTTCCAGTATATGATGATGATGGAAACGTTGTCGGTGTCAAATATGAATCCCAAACATATTGTCCCGGTCATTTTGTGATAATGGTCAAGCTGAAACTTAATTTTAATTTAGATGAAGTATGGAATTCCTATGCTTTTGACGATAGTGATAAAAAAATTTTTGATGAGATTCTTAAACAACTCAAAAAAGATAAGTAAGAAGGTGCAATTAAAATGTTTAATAAAATCAAAGGATTTTTATCCTCCAAAAAGATTAAAATCATCATAATTACATTAGTTATTGCTGCGGCAATAACTGTAAAGATAATTGATGTAAATAAAAATGATGATAACGAGAAAACACCGTCTGCCTCCACAAACACAGGTGAAAGCACACCCGAAAAAGAACTGCCCGGCTTACACATAGGCATAGGACATATTGTAATGCTTATTGTTTTCTCGGCAGCGTATGGCATTGATAGGGTCATTGTTTACAGAAACAATCTTAAAGATGAACAAAAATATGATAATTACAAGGAGAAGTAAAAATGTCAAAAAAACTTATACTTGCAGAAAAACCAAGCGTTGCACAAAACATAGCTCATAGCTTGGGAGCGAGAGAAAAAGTATATGGCAGTGACGGCAAAAACTACTGCTATGCCAATGAAGGGTATTATGTGGTAAACGCTGTAGGTCATCTTTACGGCGTTGGAATGCCCGAAGATTATGGCTTTAAGGAATGGAAACTCGATACTCTGCCTATTTTTCCCGACTTTAAGATATTCCCTACCGATAAATCAAAGGACGGTGTACGAAACCTTATTTCCGAGTTTATGAATTCACCCGATGTTACCGAGATTATCTGTGCAACTGATGCAGGACGGGAGGGAGAGCTTATTTTCCGCCATATCTATTACACAAATAACTGTACAAAACCTGTTAAGCGTTTATGGATAAACAGCGTTACAGATGCAGCTATCAGAGATGGTATGAATAATTTAAAGCCTATGTCTGATTATGATAATATGTATGCTGCTGCTTTTACCAGAGAAAAACTTGACTGGCTCATCGGTATGAATTTATCACGTTTATATGGCATAAAAGACGATTATACTCATAAGGTCGGCAGAGTAAAAACTCCTCTTTTGGGTATTATCGTTGATCGTGATAAGGAGATAGATAATTTTGTTTCCAATACCTCATATAAACTTGTACTCGATAACGGAGCAGAGAGTACAGACGAGTTCCCCAATGGGGATTTGGCAGAAGAAAAGAAAAATCAAAGTCTTGGAAAGCCTGTAAATGTGGTTGCTGCCGATAAAATCGAGAGAACCGAAAATCGTCCGCTGTTATACAATCTGACAAGCTTGCAGATGGACGCTAACGATTTGTATGGATTTACCGCAGATGCAACGTTGTCAATGGCTCAATCTCTCTACGAAAAAAGGCTGCTTACATATCCCCGGACAGACAGCGAATACATTTCTGACGATATGATACCTATGGTTGAAAGTATTATAAAAATGCTCTCCGACTCCCCTGATGATATATCGGTTCACGCAAAGGAACTTTTGAACAAGGGATTAAATCTTGATAAGCGCATAATCGACAACAATAAAATTGACGATCATCACGCTATTATCATTACTACGCAAAAAGCAAAAAAAATTACTCTTTCCGACAACGAACGAAAACTTTATGATTTGGTTGCAAACCGTTTGCTTATAACCCTCGATCAGCCGCACGTTTACACAGAATATCAATATGAATTTTGGTGTGAAGATATTACATATACATTATCTCTCAAAAAAGCTGTACAGGCAGGTTGGAGAACTTATTGTCCCGATACTAAGGAAGTAACAGACGTTCCTGATTATCCTGAAAGCAGCAGCTTTATTGCAGAAGACATCTCTGTAAAAGAAATTCAGACCCAGCCGAAAAAGCACTTTACAGATAAATCCTTACTATCGGTTATGCGAAACATTGATAATAGAATTGAGGATAAAGTTTTAAAATCCGCTGTAAGTGAACGTGGAATCGGAACGTCTGCTACAAGAGCCGAAATTATCAAACAGCTCATCGAAGCAGAGTATGTTGAACGCAAAGGAAAGCAGCTTATCGCAACTGCTTTCGGACGTGAATTTATTGAATCTCTTCCCGAAAACGTAAAATCTGTTGAGCGCACAGCGGAATGGGAACAGTATTTTGACAACATACAAAAGAAAGGAATCTCTCCCGATGAGCTGACCAATGATGTAAAAACATTTATCCGCACAACAATTGCTTATGAAAACAGCAGGGAAAGAACTCCTATACATCACGAAAACTCCAATGCACCCAAGCGAGAAGCAATAGGAACTTGCCCTCGATGCGGAAAACAGATTTTTGAGGGTAAAATGAGTTTTTACTGTGAATCAGGCAAGGACGGCTGCGGTTTTACGATCTGGAAAGAAAGCAAGATCTATCAAACCAAAATAACTGCGGAAGCAGTTAAAAAATTGCTTGAGGGTGACACCATTCCGCTTAAAGCCAAAAATGCTGACGGTGAAATATATACAGCCGATTATCAACTTGATGATACCGGCGAATATGTAAATTTCAAGAGAGTAAAATCAGAGAAAAAAGCTGTTGGAATATGCCCAAGATGCGGAAAACAGATTTTTGAAGGCAAAATGAACTTTTACTGTGAATCAGGCAAGGACGGCTGCGGCTTTACATTATGGAAAGAAGATAAATACAATGGTGTGACCGTTACCGCAAAAGCAGCGGCAGAACTGCTTGCAAAGGGCAAAACAACAATATGCAAAAAGACTTTGAATGGTACAGTCAAAAGCGTTTACGTCCTAAAAGATACAGGAAAATATATCAATTTGCATAAGGAGGATTAATTATGGGAGCATATCGGGATTATATATCCGAAGATGCAGATATGCAGACAATGATATTTCGGTACTCAGTTTTAGTTGATGCTTTTAATGCGCATTTACCCGATGATGTAAAGTGTTCACAGTCCTTATCCGCAGACGTTCGCAAAAAAATATTGAAAGAGCCATACTCTGAGCAAAACGATAGGCTGATAATGCTGTTCGGTATGGGAATTGTTGATGAGGAAACAGTTAAAAATGTAATACTCTTCAACAAATCCGATTGGCTTGAAGATGCAATTGCTCTCGAAAACAAGGTACGAAGAAATGAAGAACGTGAAATTGACTCGGATAACGGTAACTTAAGCAAGATATTTACTGTTTGTGCTAATTCGAGAAAATATTCCGAAATATCAGATGTTCCGTTTGAAATCATCGAAAAGATACTTACTTCACCCTATGCGGCTGCTGTAAATGGATTTATACATATAAGCCAAGAACTACTCAAATTTATGAATGATGCAGGAATTCGTTTCGGATTTTACGATCAGGAAAGAGATGAAATGGCAGCGGAAAATCCGGAATATATCGCACAAGCGGCAGATTCGGAACAGTATGATATTTACTCTGAAACAGCCCCAATACCATTTGACTATGCTGCGCTTAACTGTTGTTTGTCCGTTTTCGGAAAGAATTATGCTTCTGATTTTATGGAATATGTCAAGGAAAATAATATTCCATACACTGATGAATTCATATCGGAATACGAAAAATATCTCAATGATGTTAAGCTGTGCTTTGATGTAAAAGCTTATCTCAAAAAAAGAACCATTTGCGGTGATACGATCAATTATTTTGATTATTCCCACAATGTAATGAATGAGGGTAAACTGGTAAAAGCAACTCTCGAAGCTGAGGAAGATTATACTGCTCAGATACACATAGAATCCGATGAGATTTATTCCGAAAACGAGCTTGAAATGCTTGCTTTAAAAAAATATTTATCTTCCAGACAACCAAGAGAAAATATGATAATCGAAGTGTATCATTGCCGAAAAATACGGTTGTATATTTACCGTGATAACTCATTTAACGAGCTTGCTCCGGGTGAAGAAGAACTTTTCCGAAAACAACTCTTTGACTTCAATGAAATATGGAGTGTTATAAAGGAATGTTCCGATTCGGGAAGTTTGCGCCGAACAAAAGAAACAATCATTATGTCATCGGATTTTATGGAACAGATACGCCCTGAATGGCGCAAGTATGCGGAGCAAATCATAGCGGAGCAATTCGGACGCAGAAAAAGAAATATGATCGCAGCGACATTAAATGAACTGAAAAATGCAGCAACAAAATTATCAAAACCCAAACCTGAAAGAGATGTAGGCGCAGCAATGCTGCCGTCAGACAACGACAATTAAAAGCGGAGGTATTTTTATTATGAAAATTTTTATTAAGGATATTAACAGAGAAGCAAAAATCAACATCTATGGTATCGACAACGAAGAACGCACAGAAGAATTCTTAAAATCGTTCTTTACCGGATCGGGACTTGAAATTTTAAGCAATGAAGAAAAAGAAAAATACAGTACGGAATGCAGCTACGCCATAACAGAAAAAAGCTTCACGGCTTTGGCACAGCAGATAGAGCATATTCAGAAAGCTCTTGATGCAATTGCCGAAGATGTGAAGAAAAACAAGTGTGATCCGCAGAAAATATATACGACCGATAGAGGCTGCTTTATTATATAAGATAAAAAAGCCACTCAGGCATATAGAGTTCACGGAAAAACCGTTAGCTCGCTCAGTCCTAAGTGGCTTTCTTGAACCGTTAAGGCACGTAAGCTTCACTGATATACAGCCACACTTAAAAATCATTAACGATTCTGATATAAGTATATCCGATTTATCTTAAATTGTCAAGAATTTCATAAACACTTAAATTGAAAGGATTGATGCAATGACAGAAATCACACAAGCAGATATTGACGCTTTGCGCACCTTAGAGCCGAGAAAAAGCATACTTAATTTTTCTGCCGATGAACTTGAAGCAACCGAAAAATGGGCAAAAAAGTTTCAAGATGAATTATCCGAAAAATCACCATTTTATAGGCTTACAAATGGTGATTGGAGAGAAAACGATAAAACACGAGTACATATTATTTCATTCAGTAATAAAAAAATATCATTTAGTGAAATAAAAGAAGATGTAAAAAATAATCTAATTGAGAGTGCTTTTTCCAGTTTCAGATACTGGTGGTACTTTCTGATTATAAGCATTTGT
>ENA-ORCP01004006-ORCP01004006.1-human-gut-metagenome-genome-assembly--contig:-NODE-4006-length-10458-cov-3.378962_pt1 | contig 10458 bp, 10 predicted proteins | sample MGYA00242990_ERZ507991 | MGnify/ENA primary metagenome ERZ507991 (study PRJEB26167, sample SAMN06115496) | human gut metagenome | host: Homo sapiens | place: China:Henan | collected 2015-05-07...
GAAGATGCATTTGAGAACATGGGTGCTCAGATTGTAAAAGAAGTAGCGACAAAGACAAATGATGTTGCAGGTGATGGTACTACAACAGCTACTGTTCTTGCTCAGGCAATGATCAATGAAGGTATGAAAAACCTTGCAGCAGGTGCTAATCCAATCATCCTCAGAAAGGGTATGAAGAAGGCTTGTGACAAGGCTGTAGAAGCAATCTCAGAGATGAGCCAGACAATCAACGGCAAAGAGCAGATCGCAAGAGTTGCATCTATTTCAGCCGGTGATGATGAAGTTGGACAGATGGTTGCAGATGCTATGGAAAAGGTATCAAACGATGGTGTTATCACGATTGAAGAGTCCAAGTCCATGAAGACAGAGCTTGACCTCGTAGAAGGTATGCAGTTCGACAGAGGATATATTTCAGCTTACATGTCAACTGATATGGAGAAGATGGTTGCAGAACTTGATAATCCATACATCCTGATCACAGATAAGAAGATCTCAAATATTCAGGATATCCTTCCGGTACTTGAGCAGATCGTACAGGGTGGTCAGAAGCTTTTGATCATTGCGGAAGATGTAGAAGGTGAAGCACTTACAACATTGATCGTAAACAAGTTAAGAGGTACATTCCAGGTTGTAGCTGTTAAGGCTCCGGGTTATGGTGACAGAAGAAAAGAAATGTTACAGGATATTGCTATCCTTACAAATGGTAAGGTTATTTCCGAAGAACTCGGTTATGATTTAAAGGATACGACATTAGATGACCTTGGTCGTGCTAAGAGTGTAAAGGTAACAAAAGAGAATACAGTTATCGTAGATGGTTTCGGAACAAAGGAAGATATTCAGGGCAGAGTAAATGTTATCAAGGCTCAGCTTGAGGAGACAACATCTGAATTTGATAAAGAGAAGCTTCAGGAAAGACTTGCAAAGCTTGCAGGTGGTGTAGCAGTTATCCGTGTTGGTGCAGCTACTGAGACAGAGATGAAGGAAGCTAAGCTCCGTATGGAAGATGCATTAAATGCTACCAGAGCTGCTGTTGAAGAAGGCATCATCGCAGGTGGTGGATCAGCATATATTCATGCAGCTAAGAAGGTTGCAGAACTGGTTACAGACCTTGAAGGTGATGAGAAGACAGGTGCTAAGGTAGTTCTTAAGGCTATGGAAGCTCCGTTATTCCACATTTCAGCAAATGCCGGTCTGGAAGGATCTGTTATCATCAATAAGATCAAAGAATCACAGCCGGGTATCGGTTTTGATGCATACAATGAGAAGTATGTAGATATGATCGAAGCAGGTATCATCGATCCTGTTAAGGTTACAAGAAGTGCTTTACAGAACGCAACATCCGTAGCATCTACATTACTGACAACAGAATCTGTTGTAGCTGATATTAAGGAAGATGCTCCAGCTATGCCGGCAGGTGCAGGTATGGGCGGCGGAATGGGTATGATGTAAAAATAAAATATCACTCATAAAGTTCAAATAGAGAATAAAAAGGAAGATAGTATTGTTTATTATCGTGTAAGATACATGATAGTGACATGCTATCTTTCTTTTTTTTGCATACGCATAGACTGTATTTTCAAACCCAGTGAAACATTTCATGCCGTTTTTCAGACATTTCGTGCACAGAATCCGGTATGGGGAAATGATTATGGTACAATACCAGAAAATAACTTATTTGGAACAACATAATGAGACATGCAGATATAATCATACTATATGTTGTATTATGTGTTGTATTCAGATGAATGAAAGGGGATAAGAAAATATGGTAAGACGACTAAAAGAAAACAAAGTTACAGGCATCCTGACGGCCTTGCTGGTTGGCATTGTTATGTTTGTAGGCATGGGAACAATGAAAGTAAATGCAACAGAATACAGGTCAGGAACGATTGACCCTACGACTCTACAGGTAGGGGATACGGTTTATGTAGGAGTTGAGTTATCTTCAGACAAACAGATAGTAGTTTGCAAGCAATGTCATATGATCTGGATAACATACGGTGGCTCTTCGCAATATTGGATTGGAGACAGAATCAATTCTATTGTAAAGAGATCAGATGCACACAAAGATCATGCCGGTTATGTTGGATATAGTGAGTTTAGTTTTTACTTCACAGGAGAATATTTACCTAGTAATACGCCATATACAGTTATGGGAAACTCAAATCTTGGATATACGATTAAATACAATACAAATGGTGGTAGTGCAATAGCGGATGCTGTTAAACAGACACATATACCGAGTACATTTCCAACAACGACCAAAGCTGGATATGATTTTATTGGCTGGTATACAGATGAAAATCTTACACAGCCGGCACCGCGAGAACTTTCAATATTTGAAGATATAACGTTGTATGCAAAGTGGTCGAAATCGAGTGTACACCAGCATACATTTTCTGATAGTTGGAGCAGTAATGCATATGGTCATTGGCATGCGGCAACCTGTGAACATAGTGATTTGAAGGAAGATTTCCAGGAACATTCTTATGGAACTGCAGGTGAAGCCAGATATACATGTTCAATCTGTAAGTATGTAGATGCAGACAAGAAAGCAGCAGCCGATATCGTAGATGCGTCAAATACAGTATTAAAAGCAGATGAAGTGCAGGTTGGAGACAAGATTTATTTTGGTAATCAGTTATCGCCTAATAAATGGATCACTGTATGTAGGAAATGTCATATGATCTGGATCACATCTGCTGACTCTGATCCGGATAATATAGATGTAGGAATCAGTGATGGAGATCAGAAGTGTTATGAGGTTAAGCAGACGGATGAGCATAAAAACCATAAAGATGATGTTGGATATGCAGATTTTAATTGGTATACAACAAATTCAAACAGTCCATTAGAGAGAAATGTTCCATATACAGTTATCGAGAATGATAACCTTGGATATAAGATCACATATAACACAAATGGCGGAAGTGAAGTAACTGAAGCCGTACATCAGAAGAAGCTCCCGGATGTGCTTCCAACAACAAGTAAAGCTGGATATGAATTTGCAGGCTGGTACACAGACGAGGCACTCACAAAGGCGGCTGTGCCGGGTAAAGCATTAACAAGAAATACAATTCTTTATGCTAAGTGGACGGTGAAGCAGTCCCCTGTTGTAAAAGCAAAACGGACAAAAGCAAATGATCAGGCATTAAGTTCCAAGTTCAATATCACTACAGGAAAGTCGATTAAAGTAACATGGGGCAAGGTTGCAAAAGCAGATGGATATGATGTATATATGGCATATTGTAAGAAGGGAAAATACACCGTTGTTAAGTCTGTAAAATCTGCAAAGACCTTATCTGTGACGATCAATAAGCTGGATAAGAAGGCTGTAAATCAGAAAGATAATGTAAAATGTTATGTAGTTGCATATAAGAAGGTTGCCGGCAAGAAAGTGACCATCGGAAAATCCATTACAGGTCATGCGGTTGGCAAGAAGAATACGACTGTAACAGATGCCAAGAAGATTCAGATAAAGAAATCCACTTACAGCCTGAAAAAGGGAAAAACAGCTAAGATAAAAGCAACTATTGTTAAAAAGAATAATAAACTTCCACTCTTTGGTCATACAGCAAAATTCAGATATGACACATCAAACAAAAAGGTTGCAACTGTATCCAAAGATGGCAAGATCACAGCAAAAGGAAAAGGCACCTGTTATGTATATATCTATGCAGTAAATGGATGCGCTAAGAAAGTAAAGGTAACAGTTAAATAAAAGTAAATAGAAAGAAGTTGTAAATTCGGCAGTGGCTTGGATGGACAGTAGTCTGAGACCACTGTCGTTTTCTGTAGTAGACAACGACATAACAGTGTCAACCTGCGTGAAATTATGCCGTTTTTAACAGGATTTCTTCAGTGATTTAGCCTGTATGGGTTGACACTGTTTAAACAAGAATGCTATAAAGAGAAAAAGGTGGGTAATTTCATAATTCAAATCTAAAAATCAAATATGGGGAGGTAATCTATGAAATTAAAAAAGAAAGTGTTTGGAATGTTGGCAGCAGTACTGCTGATGGTGACGGCTGTATTTATTGGAACGCAGGGTATGGGTCTGGTACATGCGGAGACTTTAAAGGTATCCATAAACGGAACCGAACTGCAGGATGGTAAATATTATGAATTTGGAGGAAGCGGAACGATGAGTGAGTGTGCCCCGGATTCGCTTCCTGAGGTATATATCTATTATGATGCCGGCATTATAGAAGTATAGTGGAGAGATCGCTCAAAGTGCAGAACTTCGTTATCGCAGAATGACTGATACAGAGGTATCTGTTACACTGAATCCGACAACATATACCTATGACAAAAAAGCAAAGGAGCCGGAGGTATTTGTGACCTATGCCGGACAGACACTGGCAAAAGATAAAGATTATACGGTTGCTTATGCAGATAACATAAATGCCGGAAATGCAGTTGTTACGATTACAGGTATGGGCATATATCATGATGAGACACAGGTACAGTTTAAAATCGAGAAAGCAGCCAAAGCAGCGCCAGCAAGGCTGACTGCCATAAATGTAAGTAAGGCAGGGGCAAAGGACGGAGCAATCGATAAGCTGACGACAGCAATGGAATACAGTACAGATGAGGTCCATTGGGTCAGTGTAACATCAGGCACAATGGTGAGTGGGCTTGCAGCAGGTAATTATTATGTACGATATGCAGAGACAGAGAACTATCTGGCATCTCCGACAATAAAGGTAGTGATCGCTGTTCCAGCGAGCTCCTATAAGCTGACAAATGCAAAGACAGCTGTTACTTTGGATACAACAAAATATGCTTATAACGGAAAGGCGAAGAAGCCTTTGGTAAAATCTGTAACTTTTGCTGGAAAGAAATTGAAAGTAGGAACTGATTATACAGTTACCTATAAGAAGAATAAGAATATTGGAAAAGCATCCGTGATCATCAAGGGAAAAGGCAAATATACCGGAGGCATAACCAAGAACTTTATAATATATGCAAAGAAAGGAACAACAGTAACATCTGGTGCATATAAGTATAAGTTTACCAGTGGCTCTGAAGTTGCCTTTGCAGGTATAAAGAGTACAAAGACCACAAAAGTAGTGATTCCAAAGACTGTGAAGCTTGGTGGAAAGACCTTTAAGGTAACTTCAATCGCAAAGAAAGCGCTGTACAATAAGACTAAAGTAAAGAGCGTAACGATGGGAGAAAATGTAAAGACGATCGGAGCATCTGCATTCCAGAAATGTAAGAAGATATCTACGATAACTGTAAAGACAACAAAATTAAAGAGTGTCGGCAAGAATGCATTTAAGGGAATAAAAGCAAATGCAAAGATCAAAGTGCCATCTAAGAAATTAAAAGCATATAAGAAGATCCTTAAAAATAAAGGACAGGGAAACAAGGTTAAAATTGTAAAGAAATAAAAACGGGAGCTTTTTAATGGAATATAAAGTGCGTAGGTTATAAGCAACAATTTACACACTTTATATTCCACTTTTTTACGGATTCGCCATTTCGGGTGAGCGGAAGCCTGGATACAGTAGTGTCAAACCAGCTCTGCTCACCGATCACATCTACAGGCATATAACCCTGTCCGGTTACGATCTTGAGCCGTGCTTCCTGTATTGTATCGGCAAAGAGAAATTCTCCATGCAGTCCGATGATTGTTTCATAGTACTCCTGTTCTTCCTTTTGACTGGTCTGATTCATGACGAGGATGCATGGAGTTTTTTTCAGATCGATGATTTCCAGGCCAGGCAATTTGCTGAGTGGATTTTTCGTGGATATTTCAATGTAGAGTGTGCTCTCAGCAAGAACCATATTGTTATATGCATCGGAGAATGCACGGCGCCGGTCATTTAAAGAAAGATCGATTACGCCATTTTCCATAGCGTGATATAATTCTTCATGACTTCCGACAGAGATCTGAACATCAACAGCCGGGATATTTTTCTGAAAATAAAGAAATTGCTTCAGATAATTCATTTCCGTTATATCCCTTATAATAGCCGATTCTTAATAGTTTATTGTCGTTAGCAGCAATACGTTTTGTTTCTCTGAGCATCTGGGCTATGTTACTGGTAATGACAAGACTTTTTTCGATAGAAATGTTCCCCGGCAGGTGTGAGAGAAAAGGTAATGGCACTTATGACACATGAGGGCAGCGGACTTGGGAACAGTGAACGTGATCTCAGAAAGATCTGTCAAGGTGCAGAGATCATAAAGCCAATGGAGATCAAATTTGACTCACAAGGCGGTCCGGTACTGCAAACAGCAGAGAACAAAATTAATGATTGGATCGCAGAGGTGAAAAGAAGCCTATAGAGAGAGTTAATATTTATTTTCCACTTTTATGAGCAGTGTGCTATAATGACATGGATTAGAAATGACTAACTTGATGTTTTCAATTCTTGTGTTCTGGCGAAATTGTGCGCCATATGAATGTGAAAAATACAAAGTCGTCAGCTTCCATGGATCGTGACACGTTTTATTGCATTGAAAGATTATCTTATGATGATGATCGGAAGAGCAGGCGGAGTGGGTTTATTGAAAAAGGCATTTGCAACAGATGATTATACGAAGGAAGATCTGCAGTATGTGCCAGATGTTTTAAAGCATTGCAGCAGAAAGACATTATGGCGGACATTTGATTCCTGCAATAATTATAAAGTTCCCGAACCAGTTCCTCAAATAGATACGAAGCTTCACTACTGGTACACAAAGGATGAGGAAAAAGAGAGAAAAAAGGATATTGAATATGTGAAACGTCAATTTCCACAGACAGAATTTGAAGTACTGCCTAAATTAGACCATGCAGGACTGGTTCTGCTGAAACCGGAATTGTTTGAGATAATGATACAGGTGCTTTGATAAAGGAGAGGAGTTAGACAGCTATGAAAAAACAGAGATATACATATCTGAACGATGGATTTGAGGGAGTATTATATGAGGCAGAAAACAAGGATGACAGGCTACTGATCGTTATTCAGGGACTTAAGGGATTGGAACTGCCTGAGAAGTACGCGGAGTTATTTTCAGGGAAAGGGTATTCAGTTCTTGCCATGACTTATTATGGCGCACCCGGACAGCCGGATCAGATGCGGGCAATTCCTTTGGAGATGTTTCAGACTGCGGTTGACCGTATGAAAGAGTATGGAGATGGCAGATTTAGGCATTTTGGTATGTATGGTAATTCCAAAGGCGCAGGAATGGCGTTGCTTGCTGCATCAGTTGTTCCGGATATCAGTCTTGTTATAGCTGCATCTTCCTTTGGACATATTATGCAGGGCAGTGGTAAGGCAGATGCAGATCCCTGTAAGGCTATGGTTTCATATCGTGGATATGATTTCCCTTATGTTTCAAATAAGCATATGTTCTCCAACTTCCTGAAAAAATGTATAAAGGAACATCATGTGCGGCTGTTGTACTTTTTTGAGGAATGGGAGAAAGAGGGAACGATTGAGAATGAGATACCGGTAGAAAAGATCTGTGGAGATATTCTTTTTCTTACCTCTACACATGATGAATCTGTTCCGGCAAAGCATGATGCAGAATTATTGACAGCACGGTTAAAGCGGGAGAACTTCAGCTACGGCTTCAAACACATCAATTCAGAGACTGGCAGTCATAATCTCGGATATTTTCCGGTAAATAATGGTGCGCTCCCAAGAGAGAAGAAATATCCACAGGAATGTCAGAAAGCAAGAGAAGATACACTTGAAATCATTTTAAAGACATTAAATGCGTGGAGCGTAGCTGATTTGTAAAGAAAAAATATTTCTAGAATAAGATGTTGACACACATGGTTACATTTGATAATATTTATCGAGTAACTTAATATTCCATGAGGGAGTAGTTAGCGCGAAAGTGTGATTTGTCAACATTCTGATTATAATAAGAGAGTATAATCTGGCAAATCTTAAATAATGAGACTCATGTATATCGATTAATAGCTCGTGTAATACACACTGGCAGATAATTGATATACATGAGTCTTTTTTAATCTGTTGGACATACTTTATAGTGGCAGACAGTTCGGCTGACGGCACTGGTATGGATCGAGAAAAAAGGAGAAAAACATGGAAAAATTCATTAACAACGCCCCGTTTGCTCTTGTAATTGTAATTCTTGTGATCGGTTTTGTACTGCTGATCAAAGGCGCGGATTTTTTTGTAGAGGGAAGCTCGAGTGTGGCAAAGAGACTGCATGTTCCATCTATAATTATTGGACTTACAATTGTTGCGATGGGAACATCACTTCCGGAGACAGCGGTCAGTGTATCAGCATCAATAGCAGGCAATAATGAACTTGCAGTTAGTAATGTAGTTGGTTCTAATATTTTTAATCTGATGGTTGTTATCGGAGTATGTGCAATATTAGCCACAGTAAATGTTGCAGGAGAAACGATAAAGAGAGATATTCCGCTTTCGCTTATATGTGCCGGACTCTTAATGCTTTTAGGAATAATCGGCCTTGGAGACAAAACAGGCATGACGCTGGGACATATGGATGGTGCTATATTTGTTGGTTTATTTGCAGGATACATTTTTTACATGATCAGGATTGCATTAAAGGCCAACAAAGAAGGAAAGAAAGTTGAGATTGAAGGTGGCTCGGATGAGGAAATTAAGCTTGTATCCGTTCCGGTCAGTATTCTGTTTATCGTTGGCGGAGCAATAGCGATTGCAGTCGGAGGGGATGTGACCGTTGATGCGGCATCAAGAATTGCAAGTGATCTCGGAATGAGTCAGACACTGATCGGACTTACAATCGTTTCGATAGGCACGTCACTCCCGGAGCTTGTGACCTCAATTGTTGCAGCCAGAAAGAATGAAGTTGATATGGCACTTGGTAACGCGATCGGTTCAAATATTTTTAACATACTTATGGTACTTGGTATTGCATCAGTGATCAGTCCGATCAGTATAATCAGAGAGAATATTATTGATCTGTGTGTACTGGTTGCATTTACTGTGTGTGTATGGATATTCGCAGGGACAAAGAAGAAAATCGGAAGAATCGAAGGTTTGTGTATGGTTGCGCTCTATGCAGTATATGCAGTTTATATTGTTATAAGATAAATGTGGGTATAACAAATGATATTATTTTTAAAGGTATTTTTTACGGAATTCATAGCGGAGATGGGAGACAAGACACAGCTTATGTTGATTGCTCTTACGTCTAAGTACAAATTAAAAGATATCATAATAGGAACTGCTGCCGCAATTCTTGTACTGAATGGTCTGGCGGTTCTTGCAGGTGGACTTGTCAGCGAATTTGTTCCGGAATGGCTCATTAAGAATATTGCAGCACTTGCATTTCTTTACTTCGCAGCATCAACGATTTCCGATGGCGACGAAGAGGAAGAAGAAAACGGAAGATCAAAGATCAAGTTTGCGCCATTGGCTGTTTTCTGTACTTTTTTTGTAGCTGAGCTTGGAGATAAGACTCAGCTTACCGCTATAACATTTGGTGCGAATGAAGGTATGGGGGCAGCACTTATTGTATGGATCGGTTGTTCGCTCGGACTATTTGCAGCGGACATTCTTGGAATGCTGATCGGTTACCTCTTAAAGAGCAAAACTCCGGATGGATTGCTTAACACACTGGCATTTGTGATATTCTCGATATTTGGTGTGTATACACTTTATCAGGGACTTAAGCTTATCTCTTCGAGCGTCTGCCGGATTCCGGTATTGCTGATACTTATAGCTGTAGTCGTTATATTTGCAGGCTTATGCGCATTCCTTTTCGTAAGGCAAAAAAAGAAAAAAGAGGAAAAAATATAGGAAACGAATAGAATACAAATCTCGTTTCGTTAAAATAAATAGTCTTAATGTCAACGATTCGATTAACAATTTTGATAGATTATTGCGTGAAATAGTAGAAATAGTGCCATTTTTGTTTGATATTATACAAGAAACACAGAAAGATATATCGTATTATTGATAATATATGTTATATTTGTATGTAAGGAGAAAACATGATGGTTGAAAGGAAAACATTATCGCAATTATCTGTGCCAATATGCCTGGAAACTTTATTCTATATGCTTTCAGGGATGGTTGATACACTTATGTTATCATCTGTAAGTGATCAGGCTGTGGGAGCAGTGGGAACAGCAAATACTTATATAGGTGTTTTCATTGTTATGTTTGGAGTGATATCATCGGGTATGATAGCTGTTATGTCACAAAATATCGGAGCGGGAAGACCCGGGATAGCATATCAGGCCAGACAGCTTGGACTTATGTTTAATGCGTTCATAGGTATTCTGATGTCTGTTGTTCTTGCAATTTTTTCCGGCAGAATACTTAAAATAGTAAGTATTGCTCCTGCTTTGTTTGAACCGGCTGAAACATACCTCAAAATTGTTGGTGGAACATGTTTTTTAAATGCGCTTATTCCTATTTTTTCCAGCTGGTGCCCACTGTCAAAGAAATGAAAGTCGGCTTTTTAAATGGAGTTTTGCTTGGAACAATGGCA
>ENA-ORCP01004008-ORCP01004008.1-human-gut-metagenome-genome-assembly--contig:-NODE-4008-length-10453-cov-4.209907_pt1 | contig 10453 bp, 10 predicted proteins | sample MGYA00242990_ERZ507991 | MGnify/ENA primary metagenome ERZ507991 (study PRJEB26167, sample SAMN06115496) | human gut metagenome | host: Homo sapiens | place: China:Henan | collected 2015-05-07...
CATGATTCGTAAGCCCTGCCAGAAGCACATTGATTGCCGCTCCCAGATCTACCAGGCCACGGCCCGCTATGTGGTATTTGCTTTATTTTTGATACTATATTTAGATTTTTAAGGTCGGTGAAATAATGCTTGGTTATGTATGGGCAGGATGTCTTTTCATATGAACAGGTGAGGGACTTTACAGATAGATGTATGACGGAAGTTGCATCACCTGAGTTTGTTGTTGAACCTAAAATAGACGGTTTATCCGTATCACTTGAATATGTAAACGGAGTTTTTACAAGAGGCTCTACAAGAGGTGACGGATTTGTTGGCGAAGATGTGACAGCTAACCTTAAAACAATAAAATCCATACCTTTGAAATTGAAAGAAGCATTGCCTTTTATTGAGGTGCGTGGAGAAGTATATATGTCCCGTGAAACCTTTGATAAAATTGTTGAGGAACAGGAAAACAACGATGAGCAGCCTTTCAAAAATCCACGAAATGCAGCGGCAGGTTCATTAAGGCAAAAGGATCCAAAGGTCGCAGCAAAACGCAGACTTGATATTTTTGTTTTCAATGTTCAGCAGATAGAGGGAAAAGAGCTTAAATCACATAAAGAATCTTTGGACTACCTGAAAACTCTTGGATTTAAGGTCATTGCCGACTATAAAAAAGTCAGTACCTATGATGAAATAGTTGAAAGAATACAGTATATCGGTGATATGCGTGATAAATATTCCTTTGACATTGATGGGGTTGTTGTAAAGGTAAATGACTTTTCACAGAGAATATCTCTCGGTGCAACAGCAAAAGTGCCAAAATGGGCAGTTGCGTATAAATTTCCGCCTGAGGAAAAGAAAACGAAGCTTCTTGATATTGAAGTAAATGTCGGAAGAACAGGTGTAATTACTCCTGTGGCAATTTTTGAACCCGTCACACTTGCAGGAACAAGCGTCAGCAGAGCAACACTTCACAATCAGGAGTTCATTAATGATAAGGATATAAGAATAGGCGATGAAATAATGGTTCGTAAAGCAGGAGAGATAATCCCTGAGGTGCTTTCGTCCGTATCTCACGAAGAAAACTCTGTTCCGTATGTTCTTCCTGATAAATGTCCTGTGTGCGGTGCTGAAACAGTGCGATATGCAGATGAAGCAGCATTAAGATGTACAAATGTTGAATGTCCTGCACAGCTCAAACGAAATATCATTCATTTTGCAAGTAAGGGCGCAATGAATATTGACGGTCTTGGTGAAGCAAATGTTGTCGCTCTTGTTGACAATCATCTTATAAATACAGTGGCAGACCTGTATAGCTTAACAGCTTTACAGCTTGAAACTCTCGAAAGGTTTGGCAAAAGATCTGCAGAAAAGCTTGTAAAGGCCATTGAAGCGTCTAAAAATAATCCTCTGGATCGTGTCATCTTCGGAATTGGCATAAGGAACATAGGGCAGGCAGCCGCAAAGCTTTTATGTGAAAAATTCGGAACAATAGATGCAATAATGAATGCAACGGCAGAGGAGATTTCCGAAATTGACGGATTTGGAGATGTTATGTCAGAAAATGTTGTAAAGGCATTCAATGATGTACACTTCGCTGAGCTTATAAAAGCGTTGCGTGAAAAAGGCGTAAAAATGGAATATACATCTGATAAAACAGGGGATAACAGGTTTGAAGGGTTGACCTTTGTTTTGACGGGTACTCTTCCAACAATGACCCGTGATGAAGCTAAAGCAATAATTGAGCGTCTGGGCGGAAAAGCGTCAGGCTCAGTTTCAAAGAAAACATCATATGTTCTTGCAGGAGAGGAAGCTGGCAGCAAGCTTACAAAAGCTGAACAGCTTGGTATTCCGATAATAAGCGAAGACGATTTTAATAAAATGATCGCAGAATAGAAAAAACAGCGTACAGTCTTGATGACGGTACGCTGTTTTTATAAATGAAAGGTTTGGTTAATAGATAGATGTTTCTTCATTTGGCATTACAATTGCACAGATAATGTATGCCAGCAAGCCTGTTCCTGCACATAATACAAGAACTGCCCATATAAGACGAATTATCGTCGGGTCAACGTCAAAATATTTTGCAAAGCCTGCGCATACGCCGCAGATCATTCTTTCATTTGATTTTGTAAGCTTTTTCATAATGATACTCCTTTACTCAATGTTGATGTAAATATCTCCTGCTATAAGGGATATGACAAATTTGTTTGGTGCATCTTCATTAACCGGAATAGATGAATTATTATTTATGTTTAGATCTCCTGCAGCTTTAGATACATTAAAGCTGTAATCATCAATGTTTCCTGAGAGATTGATGCTGCAGTCTCCGGCAGTGTTTGAAATTTTGATAGTGTCTGTTAAAACCGATCCTTCCACATAAAGATCGCCTGCTGTTTTGTCGAGATCAAGATTGCTTATTGCTGATTCATATATAGAGGTTGAACCTGCGGTCGTTTGGATCTTAGCACTTTCTGCGATATTTATGCCGGACAAGGAAATGTTACCTGCTGTCAATTCAACGTCAAGAGTCTGAGCATTTAAGCCGTAAACAGACACAGAACCTGTACTCATATTAATTTTGACAGAATAAAGCTCATTCGAAGGGAGAGTAATGTTGATCGATGGTATTTCATAGTCGAGATATTGAGAAAGGTTGATTATATCGTTGTTTTCATAATTTATTTTAAGAATACCGTTTTCATCAACGCTCTCATCGAATTTCTGTGTTTCAACACCTGAAGCGGAAACTGAAAAATAGTCGCTGTAATCAACATAAACATCTGCGGCTGAAACATCAATTTTAATTCCGTTGATTTCTGTAGAATATGGATAGCTGTGGTAATAGCTGTCATCTGTTGTGCTTATGCTGTCTGATGATTCAACTGCAATTGATGTTTCAGTAACTTGAGTATCTTGCACCGAATCGGATCTGCTTCTGTTTAATCCAATATCATCAAGGTCAACGGAGTAACCCATTGAAGTGTAGATACCCGAAATAATTATACCCGCAATAAGAAGAACAAGACCGATTGCAGCAAAGGCGATACATAATTTCTTCATTAAGCAACACCCCCTGCAAACTTGTTAAAGAATTTGATAACTGATTTTATTACCCAAGGCACAAACTTTATCAGTCCAAGGATACCGGGTATGACAAGAATAAATCCTGCACCGCCGCATATAAGGCTGATTCCAAGCAGAAGCATACCTGTTCCAAAGCTTGCACCAAGTGTTATTATGCCAAAAATTGTGAATATAACCGCACAGGCAACCAATACAACTGCACCGACAGCTAAAGCAATGAAGAGGAAAAGCAGGAATATAAATATCGGAAGACCGAAAAACATTCCAAATAAAATTCCGAGTATGAGCATTACGACATCGCCGTCACTTTTGTAAGATTTGTTTTTATAGGCTGTATTTGATGTATTTGAAGCCGATGAATTTGCAGTTGACGAAGAACCGTAGTTTTCCTTATATTCATCATATGACTCATAAGATGTATTATATTTTGAAGAAGCCGTGTCATTGTTGTTTGTATTTGTGTTGTTGTTTTCGTAGGAATAATTGTATGCCGTATATTGAGTATGCGGAGCGTCCTGCTGTTCTGAGGCAGCTTTCTGAGGCATAACATCTTCTTCAGCGGCAGCGGAATTATTTTCAATAGGTTCGCTTTGTGCCAAAGATTTGCTTTCACGGTATTTTGCATATGAAAGGCTTTTTGAGTAAGCGGACTGTTCGCAGATTATGCTTTTTGCAAGAGCATAAGGCTTTCCGAGTTCGTCAATAACTGTCTGCTCATTTTCAGCTCCCGCATCTTCAAAATATTCTTCATAAAATCTGACAGCATTTTCTCTCTCTTCTGAAGAAAGCGACATAAGGTGTGTGTTTAATTCAGCGAGGTATTCTTGTTTTGTCATAGATTTTCTTCACTCCCATCTAAATCAGGAAAGACCAATAGTTTATCAATTTTTGATTTATAAGAACCCCATTCATCCTGATAATAACTAAGCTGTTCTTTTCCTTTTTCGGTAACTTTATAATATCGTCTGTTTCTGCCCATATATTCCTGGTCATAGCTTTCGAGGTACTCATTTTTGAGCAGTCGCCGCAGAACAGGGTAGAGCGTAGATTCCGACATTTCCATAGCTTCTCGTATCTCTTGGGTAATTTTATATCCGTAAGTATCTTCTTTTGAAACAACCGATAAAACAAGGGCATCAAGCAGCGTGGCACTCACCGGAAATACCATATCAGTCCCTCCTTATTGTTTGACTTTACTATATTATACGCCGTATAATATACGATGTCAATACTTATTGCTAAAAAACATATTTTCCAAACAATTATTGTGCAATATGTGCAAATTATTAATGCGTTCAATTGAAATAATGTGTATAATCACATTGGTGCGTATCAGATCAATTTGGCTTTGTCTTTTTTTATTTTTTGGGGGGAAGCCAACTTTAGCTTGAATTTGCAGTCGATAATTCGCTTAAATACAAATGGCAATGTCTTTTACTGAGGGCATTGTAACTATAAAATGAAAAACAAATTTAAATAAGCTGTATATTAAAAAGACTGCCGCAGCTTTTAAACTGCAGCAGTCCATAATGATTATTTTTCAAGCTCTTCCGAAAGCATAAGCCATTCATCTGAGTATTCCGATGATTTGTTTTTTGTGGCTTCAAATAAAGCACATTTATCCTGCATAAGCTGATAATCGGCACAAACTTCGGGAGAAGCCATTTCTTCCTGAAGCTGCTGCATTTCAATTTCCAGCTTTTCAATTTCCTTTTCAAGCTCACGGATCCTGTTTCGTTTTTTTGCATCGGCAGCACGCTGTTCTTTTGAGCGGTATGCTTTAACATTCTTTTCAGCCGCAGCTTGTCTTGCACGTTCATTCCGCTCTGCCTCAAGCTGTTGTTCGGCAGCAAGCTGCTGTGAACGCTTTACATCCATATATTCATCAAAGCCGCCGTTAAAGCTTTGTACAGAATTTTCGGATATTTCAATAATTCTTGTTGCAAGCTTGTTGAGAAGATAACGGTCATGTGAAACAAAAATAATAGTTCCGTCATATTCGCAAAGTGCCTTTTCAAGGACCTCTTTTGTGCTTATATCAAGATGGTTTGTCGGTTCGTCAAGGATAAGAACATTGCCTCGCTCAAGCATCATTATTGCAAAACAAAGCTTTGCACGTTCACCGCCGCTGATAACGCTTATAGGCTTAAAAACGTTTTCGCCGACCATACGAACACTGCCCAGCAAGGTTCTTACAGCCTGATCTGTCATAGTGCGGTATCGTGAATGTATCTCGTCCATAACGGTCTTATTAAAATCAAGCTGTGAGTTTTCCTGATCGAAGTATGAAATTTTAACGTTTTTGGTCCATTCGATTATGCCGTGGGAACAGGGGAGCTTGCGCTGAATAATTTTAAGCAGAGTAGATTTACCTATACCGTTTGAACCGATAATGCCAAGCTTTTCACCACGTTTGACTTCAAAAGAAACAGAATCGACAAGTGTGGTTCTGTCAGCACCGCTGCCAACTGAAATGTCAATGTTTTTTACTGTAAGAAGGTCAATAGGAGGTACAACATCATATTCAAACTTGATTTTGGCAGCCTTTTCATTTGTAACAGGCTTTTCGATTATTTCCATTGCCTCAAGCTTTTTAATACGGCTCTTTGCCATATTTGATGTGGATGCTCTTACAAGATTGCGGTCAACAAAATCCTGAAGCTTAGCAATTTCAGCCTGCTGTGCCTCGTATTCTTTTAATTGGCGAGTGACATCAGCTTCCTTCTGAATTGTGTAAGCGGAGTAATTGCCTTTGTATCGTTTAAGGTGTCCACGTTCGATTTCACAGGTAGAAGTGGTAAGCTTGTCAAGAAAATATCTGTCGTGGGAAACAATAAGCAATGCGCCTTTGTAATCCTGCAAATAATCCTCCAGCCACATAATAGTATTAAAATCAAGATGGTTTGTAGGTTCGTCAAGAATGAGCAGTGTGGGATTTTCAAGCAGCAGCTTTGCAAGAGCCAGACGTGTTTTTTCACCGCCGCTTAATGTTGAGATAACTCTGTCATATGTTTCAGGTCCAAATCCCATACCATTAAGCACCTTGTTGATCTTTACATTTATAAGGTAGCCGTCATTTGATTCAAAGTAAGCGGTCTTTCTTGCATATTCCTCGGAAATTTTATTGAAATGCTCTTCATTATTGTGAGCGTCAGGTTCAGCCATTTCTTTTTCAAGACAGCGAAGCTCATCTGAAACTTTAAGCAGTTCTGCAAAAACAGACTTCATTTCTTCAATAATGGTACTTGAACGGTCAAGTCCTGTATTCTGAGCAAGAAAGCCTATTGTAGAGCTTTTGGTAACAGCGACCTTTGCAACGTTAGGTTCAGGCTGAGTTTCGGGATCTTCACGTTCTGTAATAATATTGAGCAGAGTAGATTTTCCGCAGCCATTGATCCCTATAAGACCGATTCGGTCGTGATCTTCAATTGTTAAAGCAATATTGTCAAGAACAGTATTGCCGTTATAAATTTTAGTGATGTTTTCTAAAGACAGTATCATAATAAACTCCGTAATATATTGATCCACTATAAATTATAGCATAAATTAAAATATTGTCAAGAAACAACAAGAAAACAGTACATTGCATTATAATACAACGTACTGTTTCAAGAAAAGAATTTAATTATTACTTATATTTTATCAGCAATAAGTGTGCCCATTTCTGTGCAGCTTACAGCTTTAAGACCATCAGCATCAGACATAATATCAGCTGTTCTGTAACCTTCTTCAAGTACCTTGCTTACAGCATTTTCAATGTCATCAGCTTCGGCGGACATATCAAATGAGTAGCGGAGCATCATAGCGGCAGAAAGGATAGTTGCAATAGGATTAGCCTTGTTCTGACCTGCAATATCAGGAGCTGAACCGTGGATAGGTTCATAAAGACCGAGGCTTGTTGCACCGAGTGATGCAGATGGTATCATACCAAGTGAACCTGTTATCATTGAAGCTTCGTCGGAAAGAATATCACCGAAAAGATTTTCTGTAACGAGTACATCAAACTGTGCAGGATTTCTTACAAGCTGCATAGCACAGTTGTCAACAAGAATATCATTGAATTCAACATCAGGATATTCAGCAGCAACCTTGTGGCATATTTCTCTCCAAAGTCTTGATGAATCAAGAACGTTAGCCTTGTCAACAGAATGAACCTTTGAACGTCTCTTACGAGCCATATCGAAAGCAACACGGCAGATACGTTCGATCTCATAATCAGAGTAAACCATAGCATCGCTTGCAGTTCTTGAACCGTCAGCGTTTTTTACAGTCTTATGCTCACCAAAATAAGCACCGCCGATAAGCTCACGAACGATAACAAGGTCAAGACCATTGTCTGTAATTTCAGTTTTAAGAGGACAAGCTGATGCCAAAGGAGCAAGAAGCTTTGCGGGACGGATATTCGCAAAAAGCTTAAGTGCGCCTCTTATGCCGAGAAGACCTGCTTCAGGACGCTGATTGCCGGGAAGGTTATCCCATTTCTTTCCGCCTACCGCACCGAGGAGAACGCTGTTTGATTTAAGGCAGATGTCAACAGTTTCCTGAGGAAGAGGAACACCTGTTGCATCAATAGCACAGCCGCCCATAAGAACATCTGTAAATTCAAAAGTATGATCATATTTTGCAGCGATCTTGTTAAGTACCTTTATCGCTTCCGTTACGATCTCAGGACCAATACCGTCGCCCTTGATTACAGCAATTTTTTTATTCATGTCAATTACTCCTTATTTTTTCAATGAATTGAGAAGACCGCCTGCTTTGATAATTTCCTTGATAAATTCAGGGAAAGGCTGAGCCTGAAATTTCTGACCTGTTGTTTTATCCGTAATAACACCTGTGTCAAAGTCGATCTCAACTTCGTCACCGTCCTTGATATTCTTTGCAGCTTCATCACATTCAAGAATAGGAAGAGCAGTATTTATTGAGTTTCTGTAAAAAATTCTTGCGAATGAAGATGCGATCACACAGGAAATACCGCTTGCTTTAATAGCAATAGGAGCGTGTTCTCTTGAAGAACCGCAGCCGAAGTTCTTGTCGGCAACAATGATGTCGCCCTCTTTGACTTTCTTAACGAAGTCAACATCAATATCTTCCATACAATGAGCAGCAAGTTCCTTAGGATCTGCTGAGTTAAGGTATCTTGCAGGGATAATAACGTCGGTATCAACGTTATCGCCGTATTTATGTACATGTCCTGATGCTTTCATATAAACAAATCCTTTCAAATCATTATGTATTGTTGATCATCAGCATTCAAAATCAACACATTTTCTGTCGCTGACAACGCTGCGTACATAAGCTGCAACAGCAACATGGTCAGGGTTTACCTGATATGCTTTCAAAGCGTCCTCATCAACAAATGTTGTATCGAGCATAACATCGCCGCTTGAAGAAGTGAGAAGATCAATATTGACTTTTACTTCGGTCATTCCCGGTATCTTTCCGCTTAAACCTTCAAGACCGCTTTTTATTTTCTGAGCAGCTTCACGTTTTTCTGCATCGGAAAATTCATTTTTTAGAGTCCATATAATAATATGCTTGACCATAATATTGCCATTTTCACAAATGAAAATGTACTCCTTTCAATGTGTTGATATTTAATGAAGATCACATTATTTCAGATGGCTGAGAGATCTTGCCTGTGATAGCCGATGCAGCTGCAACAGCAGGGGAGGCGAGATACACTTCGGAATCAGGGTGTCCCATACGTCCGACAAAGTTTCTGTTTGTTGTTGCAACAGCTCTTTCACCTGCGGCAAGGATACCCATATGACCGCCAAGACATGGACCGCAGGTAGGAGTAGAAACAGCACAGCCTGCGTTGATGAAAATTTCAAGAAGTCCTTTCTTCATTGCGTCCATATATATTTTCTGAGTAGCAGGGATAACTATGCAGCGTACGCCGGAATGAATGTGCTTGCCGTCCATAATTTTAGCAGCCATTTCAAGATCTTCCATACGTCCGTTTGTGCAGGAACCGATAACGACCTGATCGATCTTAACATCGCCCGCTTCATCAACGGTACGGGTATTTTCAGGAAGATGCGGGAATGCAACAGTAGGCTTTATTTCGGAAAGATCAATGTCATATACTTCATCGTAAACAGCGTCTTCATCAGCTTCATATACTGTGTAAGGGCGGTTTACTCTGCCTTCCTGGTAAGCCTTTGTAATATCGTCAACAGCAAAGATGCCGTTCTTTGCACCTGCTTCAATTGCCATATTAGCCATTGAAAGACGGTCGTCCATGGAAAGTGATGCAAGGCCTTCACCGCTGAATTCCATTGATTTGTAAAGAGAACCGTCAACACCGATCATTCCGATGATGTGAAGAATAACGTCCTTACCCATAACGTATTCGTTAAGCTTGCCCTTGAGATTAAATTTGATAGCAGAAGGAACTTTGAACCAAGCTTCACCTGTTGCCATACCTGCCGCCATATCAGTAGAGCCTACGCCTGTTGAGAAAGCACCGAGAGCACCGTATGTACAAGTGTGGCTGTCTGCACCGATGATACATTCACCTGATGCAACAAGTCCTTTTTCAGGGAGAAGAGCGTGTTCAATACCCATATCTCCGACATCATAGTAATTTTTTATTTTAAGCTTTGAAGCGAAATCGCGGCACTGTTTTGTATGTGCAGCAGATTTAATATCCTTGTTAGGAGTAAAGTGATCCATTACAAGAGAGATCTTTTCTTTATCAAATACATTGCTGAAGCCAGCCTTGTTGAATTCGTTGATAGCAACAGGTGTTGTAACATCGTTGCCGAGAACCATATCAAGCTTACATTTAATAAGCTGACCTGCTTCAACCTTATCAAGACCTGCATGAGCTGCAAGTATTTTTTGTGTCATAGTCATTCCCATGGAAAAATCCTGCCTTTCAAAAGAATATGATGTACAAAATTCATTTTTCCTAAAAAATATTTTGTTATAGTTGCATTATATCATATAATATGGTATAATTCAAATACATATAATGAATAGATGATATAATTTGGGGTTATAAAAGTTATATCGATATAATGACATAAAAGAAAGGAGAACGCTTTTGAGCGTAAATAATATGATTTCAGAAAGCAACCTTAACAGATACCGACTTTTTTGTGCTGTTGCCGAGTGTGAAAGCATATCGCGAGCAGCAGAAATGAACTATATAAGCCAGCCTGCAATAAGCAAGGCTATAACAAAGATGGAAGAGAGTCTGGGAACAGTTCTTTTTGTCCGAAATCATCGTGGAGTAACTCTTACCGATGAAGGAAAGATACTTTATGAACAGCTTAAAGCTGCATTTGATATAATTAAGGCAGGCGAGGAAAAGCTTCAGCGGATAAATGAGCTTGGCATAGGCAGACTTCGTATAGGTGCAAGCGCCGTGCTT
>ENA-ORCP01004009-ORCP01004009.1-human-gut-metagenome-genome-assembly--contig:-NODE-4009-length-10453-cov-3.021974_pt1 | contig 10453 bp, 8 predicted proteins | sample MGYA00242990_ERZ507991 | MGnify/ENA primary metagenome ERZ507991 (study PRJEB26167, sample SAMN06115496) | human gut metagenome | host: Homo sapiens | place: China:Henan | collected 2015-05-07 | study...
TAGAATAGAACCAGTGATTAACGCGGAGCTTGTTCTCCTCGATCCACTTTGCCGTATCGTCGATACTCATGTCGCTGTCACGCAGGTCTGCCGCCTTGTCTACGAGCAGACCGTAGCCGGACGAGGCGCAGAGAGTGTCGATGATAATAAGCTTGCGTTCGGGATACTTCTTGCGCAGGTCTTCTGCGGCGAGGCGCGCGGAGTTGACCGTTCCCGAGATTCCGCTCGAGAGTGTCAGGTGAAGAATGTCGTTGCCCTCTGCAAGCATCTTGTCGAAATACTCGGTGTACTCGGTGACGTTTATCTGGCTTGTTCTTGTCATAATGTCGTCCTCGTCCATCATGCGATAAAACTCGGGGAACGACATGGTCTGACCCAGATCGTCGAGGTATTCCTTATCGTTGATAAAGTAGTGGAAGCATACGTATTTTATATCGCGGCTAAGCAGATATTCGAGGGACAGATCGGCAGTGGAACAGCAGCTTAAAATAAAATTGCTCATTGTTTCTCCTTATCGCGGCGGAAAGTCCGCCTGATTTTTCCGTCAGCGACCGGCGCTGAACTATTAGTAAAGTAATTTTTGCGTGCGGCAGCTGTTTTGCGTCGCAAGCATATCTACTTTACTATATTATCATAACACGAATTAACCGCAAAATCAAGTATATTTATTTTACGGACGGTATTTATTTTCCGTACCGCCGCGATTTGCTCGAAGCGCCTTTCCTTTTTATGCTTGCCGGGGTACAATATATGCAAAAAAACATCGGGAGAATAATAACGCTATGCAATAATATCGCAAAAGCGGAAAAGCTCTGTTTCCGCGATCAGGTGAAAAATCGGGCAGGTCGGGTCATCGGTAAGACACCTGCTGAGGATAATACCGTCAGCATGGCGCTTTTATCGTTTGATAAGAGCGATGAGATCTCAACCACGCGCCGTTGGCGACACAAGGGTGACAGTACTCAATGGTAAGGGTAGATTTACTGTCGACGTAAGGCGGTTATCCTCACCGAGGGCAAGAGACTTAGCACTCCGAGGGACATTCCGCACGCAGTACATGGTGAAGGACGATATAAAATGCAGTTGATCGTATCGTTCTGATGGATAGGCTGAAAATGCAGCAGCTTAATAAACAGCAGAGCTGCCGTGACCGATCTCACGGCGGCTCTGCTGTTTTAGCTTTGCATGTGTGACAGCCGGCGATCCTTTGCCGGCGATAGGGATAAATTGTTTTCAGAAAGGTAGGGCGGTATTTTCTCTTCTCAGAACGCCACGCGCTTTACGAGCGCGACGATGCAGAGAATGAGTGCGAGCGGGACGTATATATAGCGTCCGACGGCGTACCACAGCTTACCGCGCTTATGGTCGCTGCCGGTATTTACCGCGTCGAGCAGCTCGTTCTTTTTCATTACATAGAACCATGAGATCGCGCCGAGGGTCGCTCCGATGGGAATGATGTAGATAGATACAAGATCCATCCACGGTCCCCATTTTGATATCGTCTCCATGCCGATACCGGCGCCGAGACAGATAACGCAGAGTATGCCGAGCACGACCCAGCGATTGAGGCGCGGAAAGCGGTCGAGCAGCGACTCGGCGACAGCCTCGAACATATTCTGCAGCGAGCTGACCCCCGCGAATATCATGGCTGCATACAGAATAATAGCGAACAGTCTGCCGAGCGGGATATCCTGAAGAATATTAGGCAGCGTGACAAAGAGCAGGGACGGACCCGCGCCTACGTCAAGTCCGTAGGAGAAGCAGGCGGGGATTATTACGAGTGATGCGACGAGCGCCGCAATAGTATCGAATATCGCGGTGTGGCGCGCCACTCCGACGACATCCTCGTTTTTTGACAGATACGCGCCGTATACGATCATACCGCTGCCTGTTACGGAGAGTGAGAAGAATGCCTGCCCCATCGCCCATATCCATACCATCGGATCCTTCAGCGCCTCCCAGTTCGGCGTGAGCATGAAGCGGTAGCCCTCTCCGGAGCCGGGCAGGAACGCCACGCGCACCGCAAGGATGAGAAAGATAACGAAGAAGAGCGGCATCATTATTTTATTTGTCTTTTCGATGCTGTGAGCGCCGAGTGATAGTGTGAGCAGCGTTCCGACGACAACAATAATATGATACGGTACAACCGAGAAAGCACTGCCCGAGAAGGATGAGAACCACACCTCGGTATCGGTAGACATGAGCGTGCCGGTCACCGAATCGACAAGTGCCTTGAGAACATAGCTGATGATAACGGCATAGCCGATGGCGATGCACATCGAGCCTGCGAGCGGAAGCCAACCGACAAAGCCGCCTGCGCGTCCTGCGGTCTTTCCGCGTGTCTGCCATGCGCCTCTGTATGCGCCGAGCGTGCCTGTGCCCATTTTGCGTCCGATGGCGAACTCCGCGGGAAGCGCTACATAGCTGAATATCACGACGAAAAGAAGATATATCAGGAGAAAAGCTCCTCCGCCGTTGCTGCCGAGCTTACTCGGAAAGCCCCAGACATTTGCCATACCGACCGCAGAGCCGACCGATGCAAGTATAAAGCCCCATCGGCTTGCGAAGCTCTTAGTGTTTTTGTTGTGTTTCATTTTTACCTCACGGTTGATGATTTTCGGTCTGTGCGGCATAGCGGAGCTGCATCAGACAAAATAATGCACTCCGAGTATTATACCGCAAAAAAACAAAAATGTCAACAAATTATGCAATATTTAAAATGCATTATATTATGTTTTGTAACAATATATGAATATAATCCCACGCAAGCCCAAGCTCGGCGGCAAGGCGATGCAGCTTATGCGTGTACACGTTAACGGATGCACTTTTCTCAAAGCATACAACATCTCCACGCCACAGTCCTTTGTGCTGCGAAGAGGTGATATCGATGTAACGAGATTATATAGCCATTCTTCGTTATCTTTCTTAACCTTGCGGTGCGATCTTCAGCGGCGGTTATCGCGTCTGCCGAACAGTGTCAGCACCTGAACGAGGAAGCGCAGAAAATAGACGAGCGAGGTGAGCAGCGAAGCAAGATAGGTCATTGCCGCTGCCGAGAGCACCTTTGATGCCCCGGGAATCTCGTCCTCCGCAAGGATACCGGACTCAAGCAGCATCTCCTTTGCGCGCCTGCTTGCATCCAGCTCGACCGGCAAGGTAACGAGCGCAAATAGAAAAGAGCCGCCGTAGAGGATAACTCCGATAAGGGCGATGTGAAAGCCGAGATCGGGATCTGCATTTGCTGCAAGTCCGTCGAGAAGCAGACCGATCAGCACGAGAGGAAACGAGAGACGTGAGCCGATGTTGACCACCGGTACGAGTGCGGTGCGTATGCGGTACAGACCGTAACCGGTCTGCTTCTGCATAACGTGACCGATCTCATGCGCCGCGACAGCGACCGATGCCACCGAGCGTCCGTCGTAGGTACTCTCCGAGAGATTGACGCTTCCGCGCGTCGGATTATAATGGTCTGTCAGACTGCCGCCTATTCTGCCGACAGAAATTCCGCTCACGCCGCCATAGCGCAGCAGGCGATTTGCGGTATCACAGCCGCTCAGACCCGAGCGGATCGGCCGGCGTGAGTATTTTGAATAAGCAGAGCGCACCTTACCGCTTGCAATTGCGGAAATGAGCATGCAGAGCAGTATCGCTATCAAAAAAATAAAATAATCGCTTGAGTATAGCATAGTATCTTTCCTCCCGTAAAGATGTCGAGCGGATATTTCGACCGATGCTTTTATCGGTCGAAGTTTTTGCGTACAAAGGCAGCTGTAATCGCCTCAATGCCGAAGAGTATCAGGTATACGGCAACAACATATCCGAGCGCGTGCAGGGTTATAAATGAGAATGCCGGGCTGAGCAGCATCAGCATGCCGAGGACGAGCCCGAGTATGTCCGATGTCAGCGACATTACATAGTAGAACGGACCGCCCATCATACGCATCAGCGGCGTATGCGTTAGTCCCGAGATGCTGTGCGCGATAAACCAGATGGGAAGAAGCACGGTCAGCGCCCATTTTCCGACGCTTGGGTTTGCGAGCAGCATAAAGCCGCACATAACGCTGAGTATGCCGGATATCAGCGAGACCATGGGTCCGAATCCGGTAAAGCGCGAGATATGGGCGTAGATCACTATATCGCATATGCCCATGATGACTGCGAACACACCGTATATCACCACAGCGCCGGTCAGCATACCGTCCGGTCGCAGCAGAGTGTATATTCCGAGAGCGTTTTTTAATGTTACGCCGACAACCGAGATCTACACGAAGCCTGTTTTTTTCTTCATATCAGTAACCTTGACCTTCGCCGCGCGAAGGATTTTTCCTTTCCTGCGAATTTGCCGTAAGACCGCCCGGCGCATGATGCGGAGCGGCATTGTCGTCCGAAGTTCGTTTATCTGCCATAGCTCAGATGTATCTTGTCATAGCTCAGACGGATGCCGTGCCGTCGGGCGCCGGTGTATCTGCGGCGGCTTCCGATCTTTTGGAGTCGGCAACTATCGACATGAATTCCTCACCGGTTATGGTCTCCTTTTCATACAGATACGCGGCAAGGCGGTCGAGCAGTCTGCGATTCTCACCGAGCAGTTTACGCGCCTTTTCGTGCTGCTCGCGGATAGTCTTGACTACGCGCTCGTCGATACCCTTTTGTGTGTCCGCCGAGCAGGCAAGGGAGGTGTCGCCTCCGAGGTACTGATTGCTTACCGTCTCCATCGCCACCATGTCAAAATCGTCACACATACCGTATCTGGTTATCATAGCGCGGGCTATCTTGGTCGCCTGCTCTATATCGTTCGAGGCACCGGTGGTTATCTGTCCGAATACGATCTCCTCGGCGGCTCTGCCTCCGGTGAGCGTAGCTATCTTGTTTTCGAGCTCCTCTTTGGTCATCAGCACCTTGTCGTTCTGCTCTACCTGCATGGTGTAGCCGAGCGCGCCGGAGGTGCGCGGAATGATTGTTATTTTCTGAACGGGAGCGGAGTCGGTCTGGAGCGCGGCAACGAGTGCATGACCTATCTCGTGATAGGCTACGACCTTTTTCCGAGCCGATCGAGAACTGAATGTTGTTCTCCGGTGCGGTGAAATCTGATAGCCGGCGATAACGACCTCGATGCTTTCCTCAAGATCAGCCTGACATACGGTGGTACGGTTATTGCGGACCGCACGGAGCGCTGCCTCGTTTATAATGTTGGCAAGCTCTGCGCCCGATGTGCCAGCAGCCATGCGTGCAATAACGTGAAAATCAACATCCGGGGCGGTCTTTATCTTCTTTGCGTGAACGCGGAGGATAGCCTCGCGTCCGGCAAGGTCGGGCAGCTCGACGGGTACGCGGCGGTCAAAGCGTCCGGGACGCGTAAGCGCGGGATCGAGCGACTCGGGACGGTTGGTCGCGGCGAGAATGATAACGCCGTTGTTGCCGCCGAAGCCGTCCATCTCGGTCAGCAGCTGGTTGAGTGTCTGCTCGCGCTCGTCGTTTCCGCCTATCTGACCGTCGCGCTTTTTTCCTATTGCGTCTATCTCGTCGATAAATACAATGCAGGGCGCTTTTTCCTTTGCCTGACGGAACAGATCGCGTACCTTCGATGCGCCCATTCCGACGAACATTTCGACAAATTCCGATCCGGACATCGAGAAGAAAGGTACACCCGCCTCGCCTGCGACCGCCTTTGCGAGCATGGTCTTACCGGTACCGGGAGGGCCTACGAGCAGCACGCCCTTAGGCATTGACGCGCCAACGTCGGTATATTTCTGCGGATTGTGCAGATAGTCAACTATCTCGGCAAGGTTTTCCTTTGCCTCATCCTCGCCCGCAACATCCGAGAAGCGTATGCCGCCGCTCGACGGTACATATACCTTTGCGTTGCTCTTGCCCATTCCGAAAGCCATCGCATTCGGTCCGCCCGCCTGATTCATCATCTTTTTAGCCATATATTGACCGAGCATTGTGAATATGATTACAGGCAGAACAAAGGTCAGCAGAAAGCTGAGCAGGGGCGAGGTCTGCTGCTGTATATTACGCGTGAATTCTGCGCCGCATTCGTACAGACGCTCGGTGAGCGTCGGGTCGTTCATCTCGCCGGTCTTGTATATTTGTGCCTCGTCCTTGTCGGTGAATACTATCTCGGAGTCGTCTATTTCGACTCTGCCGATATTTTTCTCCTCTATCATCTTCATAAAGGTGCCGTAGTCGACCTCCTGTACCTTTGCGTTCATCAGCAGGGGAGAAACGACCGTATTGAAGATCAGTATTATAAGCAGTACTATTCCGTAATAGTATATCAGCGGTTTTTTCGGTGATTTTACTTCTTTCATTATCGCTCAGCTCCTTTTTTTGTGCCTTTGCGGCGCTTGATAAATATATAATGCGGCTCCTTTTGACTGCCGTAACGTGCGCCGGGAATCATAGTATCGGCGCAGTCTGTCCGAATATCATCTCTGTATATTCGAATATCGGCTCTGACTATCCGAATGTGTGTGGCAATTTTTCGGGCGCTTATGCTTATGCGGCAAATCTGCTGCGCGTCAGATGGTCTCCGCTGCGGGAAGCGCGTCGGTATCGAGCGCCGGTGTTCCGCCGTCGAGCGACCTGCGAAGCATCAGCTCTACCTCGGCTCCGATATCGCGCGCCTGCATTTCCGCCACGCGTTCGGCGGGGATGATGCCCGCTATGTTAAGATAAACGTCGGTGCGCCTGCGAAGAACATTTTTGTGTATCTGTTCTGTGCCGCGTATTGCCATTACTGCGATTGGCGCTCCGGCTTTCTGCGCTATTCTGAACATACCGCAGTGAAACGGCAGAAGTTCTCCGCTCTTGCTCCGTGTTCCCTCCGGGTAAACGCCGACAGAGACCTCTCCGCTGCCGAGCAGCTGCTCCGCCTTGCGCATCGTCTCCACCGATCTTTTCGGGCTTGAGCGGTCTATCGAGAGAAAGCAGCATTTGCGTATAAAGCGGCCGAAGAACGGTATTCGGAAGTTGCCCTCCTTTGATATGAATGCTATCTCCCATTGCGGCAGCACCGTCCACTGAATGATGGGGTCAAAGTTCGAGCGGTGGTTGCCGACGAAAAGCAGCCGCCCGTTCTGCGGCAGCAGCTCGGTGCCGCTGACATGCACATGCACCCGCAAGAACCATAGGGCAAATGCAGACGAGCGGCAGAGCAGCGCACGATAGAAGCGGCTGTTGTGAATGTATTCTTTTTTTGTGACAAATAGGGCGCACACCGCAAGAAACAGCAGGCACACGCAGAATACTCCGAACAAAGCAAGCAGCAGTGCAAGCAGTAACTCCGGCACTAGCATACCGCATCACCTCCGACAATGCAGGGAACGGGCGACGTTACGGAATACCACGTTACACCCGGAACAGTCTCGCCGTCTATCTGCAGCGGCGTGGGACGGTCGAACTCTACCCGTATAGTATTTCCTTTAAATATACTGACATACTTCTTGTGCTTTACGTGCTTTCCCTTGAATACAGACGGGAATATAGTCAGCGCGTGCAGGCGGCTGAGACCGTGAATAACGGCGAGCGATACCGCACCGTGCGAATCGAGGCGATCCTGCTCCGGCGCTGCCATTATACCGCCGCCGTAATAGCGTCCGTTCATTACCGGGGCGAGCCATACGCGCTTGTAGCTGTGGCTCTTTCCGTCTACGGTAACGGTCGCATTCCTCGGACGGAAGCGGCGGAGCAGCCCGCCGAGCGCAATTTTCGCATAGCTTATGTTGTGATGCCGTCCCTGAGCTCGGTTATCGCGCCGAACATTGTCTGCCGTTTCGCTGCAATAGCCGTCAAGCCCGAAACCGACATTGTTAACGAACAATCTGCTCTCTCCGCCAAGTGTTACTTCGGGCAGCCGACAGAGATATCTGTTTATCGGCAGCGGGCGGACCTCGCCGAGATCGCGGGCAAAGTCGTTGCCCGTTCCGGTCGGCAGATAGTATATTTTGTTTCGTATCGGCAGTCCCTTTATGCCGTTGGCAAAGAGGCTCAGCGTGCCGTCGCCGCCGCAGAGAACAACTGCTGCATCCTCCTCGAGTCCGCTGAAAAAAGTGCGGAAGCTCGATATTCTGCATATATTTATCGGTACGGTATCCTTCCCTTGCTCGCGCAGAGTGCGCAGGGTAGGATCGGTATCGGTCGAACCCGCATGCGGATTATATAGTATGTATGTTACCGCCACGGCGGTCTCCTTTCTTCGTTTGCGGACGGGTGTGATCTACAACACTCAGTGCGAGCCGAGTGCGAATTTTGATTCCGTGCCCGCAACAAGCCGCTTGAAGTTTTCCTTATGACGAAGCGCAATAAACAGAACCGTCGCCGCCTCGATGAGCACCGTAGGCCGGGCTGCACCGAACAGCGCAAGCAGTATGGGGCAGCAGAGCATAGCCGTTACGGTGGAGAGGGACATGTACTTTGTCGTGAAAAGCAGCACGACCATGATGAGCGTTGCGATGAGTCCTACGCGCCAGTCGATGACATAGACGGTTGACAGACCGACGAGAAAGCCCTTGCCGCCCTTAAAGCCGTACCATATCGGAAAGGCGTGACCGAGCACGGCGATAAATCCTGTATAGGCTGCGCCGAGCTGCCAAAGTCCGAGCGTGCGCTCGAAGAGCGAAGCAAAAACGCTCACGACAACGGCAGCCTTGCACAGATCGAGCACAAGCACGACCCACGCAAGTCGCATACCGAAGCTGCGCTTGAAGTTTGTAAATCCGGCATTTCCGCTTCCGTACTCGCGTATGTCCTTTTTGTACACTGCACGGGAAAGGGTTATGGCGGGATTCCATCCTGCGATAAGATATGCACATATCGCGGCGGAGATGTAGAGCAGATAATTCATTGCATGTACCGTATCTCGCGGCGGGCAAGCCATGGAGGCACACAGCGGCGAGAATTCCCTTTATACAGTTATTGTTTTATGTATATATTGTTATTCGAGAATGATGATATAGTCGTATATCGGCTGACCGCCGTAAAGCAGATAGACCTCGGTATTCGGGTAATGAGAGTTGATATAGCTTTCAAGCTCCGAAGCCTCCTCTGCAGATGCATCGGCACTGCGTAGGATGATGCAGACGTCGTAGCCTCCGAGACCGAGCTTGTCCGCAGTCTTGCACGCAGCATCGAGCCGCGAATCTGAATCGGCAATAATGTCCTTGCCGACAAAGCCGATGTATTCCCCCGCCTTTATCTCTCCGGAGTCGCGTATACTGCGCGATATCCCGGCTGTAACCACGCCGCCGAGCGCATCACGAAGCTCCGACTCTATCGTATCGGCATCGCCCGACTCGTCCGAGAACATGGAGATAGCCGCATAGCCCTCTCCGACGGTGGTGCACTCGATAACGCGTATGTCGGCATCGGTGTACAGCTCAGCAGCCTGCTTTGCCGCGAGGATGATGTTTCCGTTGTTCGGCAGGACGAATACCGTTTGCGCCGAGACCTCGCGGAATGCGTCGATAAAGTCGCGTGCCGACGGGTTCATACTCTGACCGCCGTCAATGACTATATCTGCACCGCGCTCGGAAAACAGCTGCTTTACGCCCTCGCCGGAGGCAACGACCACGATGCCGAACTGTTTTTTCGGTGCCGCTTCTGTCGTTTTTGTATCAACCGCATCGGCGGACGGTGCAGGCTCGGCATCGTTATCGTTATAATCGGTGTTCTCGCCTATACCGAGCATGCTGCTGTTGTGCTGAAGCGACATATTCTCGATCTTGACCTTGAGAAATTCGCCGTAGCGCTGACAGAAGGCGAGCACGCGGTCGGGGACCTTGGTGTGTATATGCAGCTTGACAATGCTGCCGGTCTTGAAGGCGACAACACTGTCTCCGATACCGCTCAGCCACTCGGTGATTGACTCGACACGGAGCGTCTCGGGATCGGTCTTGCTTCGCTGCAGGCGCAGCAGCAGCTCGGTGCAGTAGCCGTACTCAAGCTTGCTGTTTTCGTCGAAGCTGTCGAGATCCGGCTCGGCGGCGGACGGCGCAGCGTCCTGCCAAGAGGTATCGACAGTCTCCTCCGAGCTGCTGTCCGAGAGCAGTGCATCGAGCATTCCCTCTGCTATGTATATCAGTCCCGCGCCGCCGGAGTCAACGACTCCCGCGCGCTTTAGGACCGGCAGCATATCAGGTGTGCGCTCGAGTGTTCTTTTAGCCTCGGAGATAAAGTCGCGCAGCAGCTCTACGGGCAAACTCGGGGCTTTTCCGGCTACATAGTCGGTCGCGCAGCGCATAACGGTGAGCATCGTGCCCTCCGTCGGCTGCATTACTGCGTCGTATGCGGTTCTTGTGCCGCTTTGCATCGCACGGATGATAAGCTCCGCATCGGCTGTCTCCGCTCCGTCAAGCGCACGCGCCATTCCCTCGAATATCTGTGAGAGAATAACACCTGAGTTACCTCTTGCGCTCAGCAGCATTCCGTCCGATATACGTCTCGAAAGCTT
>ENA-ORCP01004016-ORCP01004016.1-human-gut-metagenome-genome-assembly--contig:-NODE-4016-length-10441-cov-4.995755_pt1 | contig 10441 bp, 18 predicted proteins | sample MGYA00242990_ERZ507991 | MGnify/ENA primary metagenome ERZ507991 (study PRJEB26167, sample SAMN06115496) | human gut metagenome | host: Homo sapiens | place: China:Henan | collected 2015-05-07...
AGCTTGACCGAACCGTCATTCTTCTTATTGTAATCGTCTATTGACTTGTCCACATAGCTTTGTAAGTCATCCTGCTTTATTTTATCCGATACCAGCATTACTCCCTGCGCACCCGGATTATCCCTGATCAATGTCTCAATTTCGCCGATCCGGCCGATCACCGTTTCATATCTGCTGATAATATCTGTATCTGTCGGATTAAATACTAATTCACCGATTTGCCGTCCCTGTGTGTTTTTAATAATATAAGTGCGCACACCGGTATCTACCGTAAGTTCCATGCTGTTATTGTTTCCATTGAAATTTCTTACTTTTCTGTTCTTATTACTCATTGTCTCGTCCTCCTATGAATTTAGGTGGCAGCATAGGCACTGCCACCCACACGTGTTATATATTAAGCGTCTGCCTAATACCTTATGCTTGTAATGCTGTTTTCGCCGTGAAAGTTGGTACTTTATTTTTGATTGTCACGGTACCCTCAACACGGTTTCCTGCGTAATTTACGGTATATGGAATACTTACATTTGCCTTTCCACCAATTGATTTTGGTTTCACAATAACCTCTTCCATCCATGCTTTATGTGTCTCGGCTTCTGTATCCTCTACAAGCACCTCCAGGATGAATGTTCTGCAGTTATCATCAACCTTACGGTTCATTGCGATATCCACAAGCTTCTCGTAAAAAGCTCCATCGGAAGGATTTGCATAATAAGGATCTACTTCCACGGACGGTGTATATCCATTGTCCTCTGTATAGTTTTCTCCTGTTACATCCTGTCCTACAGTCACATCCGGGTTAAGTTCTGTAGACATTTCATCTACATTCTTACCCACCAGGAACCATGCCGGTGAGCTTTTTGTTACATCAAATGTACTGTCTAAGTACTGTGCAAAACATTTTCTTGCTAATTTCATAAAATCCACTCCTTTTCATATTCCTGTTCATACAGTAAATTTAATCCTATGATCCAGTTCTCAACTCCTGCCTCTGTCCTTCCGTCCAAGTGTGCCGGTGTCGTCCGCTGAATTTGTGTTATCTTTCTTCCTTCGGTCAGCTCCGGGTATTCTGTCAACTGCTGCATTCCGTCCTCTGTCGGTATCGGTTGCATTTCTAACCACCTGCCAAGATTATCAAGAAAAGTGCAAATCTCAATTCTTCTGTTCTCTCTCACCGGCTTATCGCGGAACACGACAGTAAATGGATACTGACATTTCAATTCCACATTACCGGTTACACTTTCTTTGTCCGAGATAATAACCGCACCGCCCAAAGCATAAAAGGCAATTCCTTTTGATTCTTCCAGGAAGGAAAAGTCTATGCTCTGTGTGCTTTTCAGTACCGGATATGCATTTAAAAGATCCATTAATGCATTCGTTATTGCTTTCTGACCTTCTATATCATTTTTGAGCTGTTCTTTTTCCATGATCAATTTCCTTTCAGACTATCTTCAACACATTTCACCCAATCATCCATATGATTTTTTTTGGCAGTTTCAAACCATTGTGCTGTAGCATCCGGATTTGCATATTCCAAATCTCTGTCAGTCAGAACTTTAGTTTCATCCTCCATGGCCCATGGGCTTTTGCTTGTCTCACCGATCATGACTTTTCCACCATATAAGAATCTTCCCATCGGCGGAGCACCAGCACATACTTTCCCAGTTCCCTGCAGCGCCGTACTCCTTGTGACTGTCTGTTGCTGAAATGTTCCTGCCTGATACGGCATATAGGGTTTCATATTATTCATAATTTGACCATCTAAATCATATTGGGCTTTTTGGAGTTTTTCACCATATTGTTTCAAATTCAGCTTGACCTTAACATTACCTTTAACAATACTGTAATCTTCAAAATGCTGCGCTTTAAACCCTTTTGCCATTACCTGCCTCCAATCTCCAAATGTGGGATTGTCTTATATAAATCTGCTTTATTTACAAGGAATAAATCATCATAACGATCACTCATATAGCTTAAGAACCCATCTTCATAGTCAGTATCCATGATTGTCTCTTCCTGATACTCACCCTGAATAAAGAAATCTATCCCCTCCTGAAACGTAAAAGCCTGATTTTTCTCGGTATAAGCGTTCCACGACTTTGGTTTTAAATACTCTCTTATTTCTTCTGGTGATGTTTCAACAAGCATCTTTTCATTGCTATTTTCATATTTTATGAATACTTTGGCAGAATCCGCATTTTCCAATCCTGTTGTACTTCTATTCCGCCCGGCAGTAATCTGTAACTCAACTCCGAGCTTGTCGCCCTCCCAATGCTTTCTTCCCCCAATCCACTACACCTTCTTCGCCATGACGTTGCGCCCGGCGAGCATACCGAACACGCAGCAATCAAGAATGGCGCAACCGCCAAGACGCATGGCCCCGTGAACGCCCGAGGTAGCCTCGCCCGCCGCGTAAAGGCCGGGAATGGGCGCGTCGTCGAGCACGCTCACCACTTCAGCCTTGGGCGTGATGAGCGCCCCCGCAAGGCTGTAGGTCAGGTTCGGCTTCACCATCACCGCATAGTACGGCGGCTTGTCCACCTTGTTGTTCTTGGTCTTGGCGAAATCGGCCTTGAAAGCCGTATCTTCGCCCTTCTCCGCCATCGCGTTGTATTCCTCAATGGTCGCCTTGAGCGCATCCAGCGGAATCTTGTAATGCTCCGCCAAATCTTCAAGGCTGTCATGCTTGGTCACATAGCCCGCACCGGCGTTCTTTTCCATGCGGTGCTTGTTTTCCACCAGTTCGTAGGCATCGCCGTCAAGAATGGACAAGGGCATCCGGCGCCCGTTGGAGGCCAATACCTTGCTTGCGGCGTGGAAGATAGCCACACGATCCGCGCTTTCGCTCACGAACCGCTTGCCCGTGGCAGGGTCGATCATCATGCCGAGCGGCTGCTCGTCCGTGCACGGGAAGGCCGGGCGGTACAGCGTGCCGTTGATCATGCGGGCCCCGGCGGCGGCAAGCATACGATACCCGGAAGCCGTCGCGCCGGGATGCTCGGTCGTGAACGCACCGTCAAACTGCGGCAGTTCCTGCGACCGGAAGGCGCGATCCGCCTCAAAGCCGCCGGTACAGCAGATTACGCCCCGTTTCGCCCGGTAGCGCACGGGCGTCCCGCCCTTGTTCTCGAGATCGTCCGATTTGAGCCGCGTATTGAAATGGTAATCCGTACGCGCCGCAACGCCTTCGACCCGTCCGTCACGATCGAGCAGCAACCGGTCGACCTTGCAGCACAAGATGAGCTGGCCGCCCATCTTGAGATAGCTTTCGCGCAGGGGAGCCAATAGACCCGTCGCGCCGTTGTAGTCGGGCTGAAGCAGGCGCTTGGCGGTCATGCCGCCGGGCATCATCACGGTATCCTTGAATTTCGCGCCGTGTTTGACGATAAAATCGAATGCCTCGACGCCGTTGCCCACCAGGGTCTTCGTCAGCTCGGGATGGCAGAAGCCTTTCCCGGCCTTGAGCAGATCCTTGAGCATGGCTTCGGGAGAGTCTTCAATGCCTTGTGCCTTTTGGAGCGGGCTGCCGGGCACGGAGATGGTCCCGTTGCTGATAGCCGTGGAACCGCCGATCATGCCCATTTTTTCGAGCAGGGCCACGCGCTTGGCTCCGCTCTCAAGAGCCGACAGGCCCGCCACGAACGCGGCGAGGCCGCTGCCGATGACGATGACGTCGAAGGTCTCGGTCCAGTCGGCGTCCTTGGGTTTCCGGGGCTTGGCGAGGGCCGGAGCCGCCGCGAGACCGCACAGGGCCACTGCGCCCGTCTGGATAAAAGCTCTGCGTGTTTTCATAAGGACCTCCGAACAGCATTTCCCAAGGCTCTAGAAAGAATAATCGCGGGTGTCAACAGAAAGCGCGCGTCCGAAAGCGGCCTTGCGGGGCTCGCCGGAGCGCATTCGAGAAAAATCCCCCAAAGGCAACGGCATGATCCGAGCATCAAAAGATTTTTCCGTTCCCCCGCGCTACTCAACAATCCGCCGCACCGCTTCGAATATGCCGGAAAACCAATGTGCTTGGCAAAAAGATATACAGGCTTCGACATTTCCGGCATTCCGCAGTAGAACCGCTCTCGGGCGCCATTCCGGAAATCAGAGAAGAACGCCCTGCCGAGCCAAAAGCTCCTCAAGGAACGACCGATGCGCAAACTGATCTTCTGCCTCTGTTGCCTGCTCTGGGCCATCCCGGCCTGTGCCGGCGATCTCGAATTGGATCTTGAATGTCTGCAAGAAGCCTACCCCGGATTCATCACGGGCACGGAAACCGACGACGCGGGGCATGTGTGGTTCCTCACCAAGAACGGCGGACGTCTCCTCTATGATGACGGGAAAATGAAAAGCCATGCGGAACTGCTGGAAAATGCGGATATTGAGGACGCCATGCGCCAGCCTTACCCGCTGGAACCCGAACGCCCGGATTTCGCGCCCGATGAGGAGCCGGGGCGCATCCGCTGTTATCCCCTGCTCAAGGCTTTGTACGGGGCGGACCAGCGTTCCGTGGAACGGGGAATCGTCCGTACGCTGTTCGGCGGCAAGACCAAGGTGCGCCTTGCCGCCCCCGCCGCCGAAGCGTTCCAGCGCATCGACGCGGCGTGGAAGCTCCGGCCCGCCGATCCCGAACTGAACAGCTATTTTTCGCCCATCTACGGCTACTTCTGGCGCGCCATCGCCAAAACGAACCGCCTGAGCCCCCACAGCTTCGGGATTGCGGTGGATCTCAATCCCGACAAGGGTCCGTATTGGCAATGGAGCAAACTCCGCCCGCATCCGTTGCAGAAGACCTTCCCCTCCGCCATCGTCTCACTCTTTGAGGACAACGGTTTCATCTGGGGCGGAAAGTGGGAGCATTTCGACCTCATGCATTTCGAGTACCGCCCCGAACTGATCATCAAGGCGAAAAAATTGCGGGCACAGGCGAACGGGGAAAAGCCCGAAGACGCATCGTAGCACAGTGGCGCAGTGGAAAAAGCGGCCCGGCACTGTCCGCGCCTGAGGCATGAAAAAAACGCTGCAACTGATGCGGTCGCGGCACCCTCCAATCACACGCTTAAGGAAAAAAAATGGATCCTCAGAAACTGGTAGAGCATTTCAGCATGTCCCCGCATCCTGAAGGCGGTTTTTTCGCCGAGACATATCGCAGCCAAGGAGCGATCCCCACCGACGCCCTGCCCGGTTTCGGAGGGACGCGGAACTTCTCCACGGGGATCCTGTTCCTCTTGCGCCGGGGAGAATATTCCCATCTGCACCGGCTGAAACAGGACGAGATGTGGCATTTTTATCTTGGAGCCCCCCTGCGGCTGGCGATAGTCAGGCCGGATGGGACCGCAGAAGAAATCCTTTTGGGGCAGGATGTACTCAACGGCCAGTACCTCCAATACACCGTCCCAGGCGGCTGTTGGTTCGGCGCTACTCCGGCGGAAGGTTCCGATTTTGCGCTTGTGGGCTGTACCGTGGCTCCGGGATTTGATTTTGCGGATTTTGAAATGGCCGATCCCGACGTTCTGGGGCAGACCTTCCCCCACGCCGCCGGGCTGGTACGTGAATTCTGTTAGAGTAATAGGGCGTTAGGATGGAGCCGAACATGTCCAAACAGTATGTGGTCAGCGCGTGTCTGGCGGGTGAATCCTGCCGGTATGACGGAGGCTGCTCTCCTTGTCCGGCGGTACAAGCGCTGGTCCGCACGGGGCAGGCCCTACCGGTGTGCCCGGAAGTCCTCGGGGGGCTTCCGACGCCGCGCGTCCCCTCGGAAATCAGGGGCGGGCGTGTCGTCGCCAAAGACGGAACGGATGTGACCGGTGCCTTTACCTGTGGGGCGGAGGAAGCTTTGCGGCTGGCGTTGGAAAACGGCTGCACAGCGGCGATCCTCAAGGCCCGCTCTCCTTCCTGTGGATCCGGGGAAATCTATGACGGCTCCTTTACCGGAACCCGCGTGCCGGGCGAAGGCGTTTTCGCCCGTATGGCCCGTGAGGCGGGACTCGAAATCTGGAGCGAGGAGACGTTCACCGAAGGAAGATAGCTTTTATGCTCAATACATTATTTTTATTAATTATATAATTGTTTTTCTGCACCATTCCGCACCAAGTTGGTGCAATCAGGGAGGCATGTAGCTGCACGCCGTTGGGATGATGCCAGCGCATGAGTGTAGAATGCCCCTGTTGTGGTGATGTTCTTGTGCCCAAGTTGCGCGGCCACTGCTGCGATGTCCACCCCATTTGCCAGCATTTCGGAAGCAGCAATATGCCGTAACGCGTACATAGGCATAAGTACGCCGATTTTTTTACATGCTCTATCCCATGACTTGTGGTACATGGAGGAGGTCACTGCCGTGCCTTTTCTCCCACGGCAAACGAGGGTTTTTCCAGCTGCCATGTCTGACTTGAACCGTAGCCACGCTTCGGCAAGATATGCCTCTGGCGGGAATACAAGTTTTGTAGTACAAACTTTCGGCATGTAAACGCACACGGTTCTAGCCTTCCAGTCGAATGCCGACCATTCGAGACGGAAAAGTTCGGATATGCCGGGACGCAGACATAGGGCAATGGCGGTTTGGGCTGCCCATTGAAGCCACGGCGGGAGCACAGGAAAGAGTTTGTGAAAGTCTTCCAGCGTTCCCGTCCGTGGCTTGTTTTTTGCGCCTGGGAGTTGCCGATATTTCCCCCAAGGATTCTCGTGGAGCAAATCCTGTTCGACGCACCAATTGATTGCGGCCTTGAGTTTTGAAACGTAGGAGTTGATGCTTGTCATAGTTAGACCATCATTCCTGCACCTCTCGCGCACATTTTCGAGGTCACGACGTGTCAATGTGTCAACAAAACGGTCGGCAATAAACTCCGCTGGACCTTCCCGGTGATAGCCGTTTTGCCTGTCATGACCACAGACCAAAAACTCGTACGTTGCTATGGTTTTTTCGGCGTACTCAGTGTTCTTTAAGTACACCAGCACCGCCTCCAACAGCGTCAGGCGCGTGTTTTCCACCTTATCATATTGGCAATCCGCATCGAACTGCCGAGCCTCTTCATCAGTACGGAAAGAGCGCTGTTTCCAGCGCCCTTCTTCATCTTTGAACTTGACGACAAATCTGCCGTCACCGCGCTTTGCTACGCTCATGAAAACCTCTCTTCAAGCCAGCAAAAAGCGCCTTCCCTGATTCTGGGGATAGCCTATCGCGGGAAGATTTTCTAGTCCCTTGGTTGAGTTCGAGCAGTTCGAGAAACCGTTGGTAGAGACGTTGGTCTTCAATCTCTAACTCCCGACGCCGCTGTACGATTGAGCGGATTTCCGAGATTGTCGTTTCCATAGTTGTCTCCTTTCATCCTACGCGGCCCGCTCGTACACCCGCGTCCCAATCTCGGCGATTCGCGGGTCGACCTTTTCGAGCGCATTGCACAGCGTGGTCAGCGTTTTGAGCAGGTTGTGCCAGTGAAGACCCCGGAAGTAGGCGGGGCAAGTGTTCCGGGCGTCTTCGAGAAAGGTGATGTCCCCGACATGCCCGGCAAGGATATGGAACCTCCTGTCGAGATCTCGCTTTGCGCCAGCAGACAGCCTACGCTGGACATCGTCGCTACACCGTTCGATCCAGCGGTTGACCTTCTCGACTTGTCTGCCAAGGTCGCCAAGCTGCGCCAGCATTTCCGGCTTGAGGAGGGATAGCACCACGGTGATCATGGACAAGGCCAGAACGCAGCGGGTGTGCTGGATGGCCTCGGGTGGGTACGGGATTACGGGGTTGATGGGTCTTCGCATGTCGTTTCTCCAGAAAAAGGAAAAGCCCCATATCGGGGCTACTTCGGTTCGCGGGGTTCGGGGATATACCTCATATTCCATGCGTCGCGCATATCTTTGGCGCTATGCCATCCGATAGATCTGACAATATGCGATGCTATGCCCAGCCATTCTGCATGGTATGGTGGAGCCCCGATATATCGACCATGGTAGATTACAGTCGGAAGTTTCCCGGTGAAGGGGCATGGAAGCAAGCCAAGGTCGCCCCATACGACTCCCTTTTCACCTTCGGGCTCATCTGGCAACGCAACACGCCATTCTAATCCTTTGGGTATATGCCATTTCCACCCGTCCCATTTCGCACAACTCGGACAATAAATATCAGGTTGGCATAGGGGGGAAAAGATTTTATCCGACCATTCCGGCTGCATAACCAGTCCCAGAATTTCCTGTGCGGGAATACGCCAGCGATATACTAGACTGGCGTCCGTAGGCTGCTGCTCGCTCCACAACGTCCAGCTATTCATCATGTCTTCCTTGTTCTTTCGGTTCGTGGATGGGGCCTGCCCATTGTCCGGGAAGGGATTCATATTCTATTGGCTCGACGTCTACATTGATCATGGCGATTGTACGGCTAGGCTTGTGGCGATACCAGTACCACCCCGGCACCTTCGGCGGCTCTGTCGTCCACGTCAGGGCGCGGGGCAGGGCGTTCCATTGGCTGATCGCATATTCCACGTCGACCTTTGGAGCGCAAGGTCCGCACATCCCGCACGCGGGACAGAATCCGTAGGCTCTCGTATCTACTCTCATGACCACATTGGAAGCTCCACACGCCGGGCACGGTAGCAACGTCAGTTCTTCGGGCATGATTCCTCCAGCATTTTTCTGATTGTCATAAGTGAATCATCAACGTAGAGAAGCTCATTGACAGCGGAATCGAGCAAGCATTGATACCGCTCCTGTCCACATCGTTCCTTCATTTCTCTCAGATGTTCGACGATTGCCCCGATTTCCCATTGCCGCTGCTCAAGTCCCGCATCAAGTCCGTTCAGCGCGTGCTCGTTCATCTGCCTTCCCCGCACGGCCTCGTGTGCGGCTTCTACAAGACCATACAGACTTCCGTAATCACTAGCCGTTCCGTCAAATGCTACAGCGGCTATCCAAAGATTGGACTGTTCCAATAAATATGCCTCCAGCTCCGTAGCCTCCAAGGCATTGCGAACTGCGGAAAGTTCCATGTCAAGGAGTCTAAGCGCGTCCTGCTGTTCTTCGATACGGTCGCACAGCGCGATCACGATGTCTGGGGTAATGGCTTCGTCCCACGCCTTGCCGTCCGCGCCGTTCTTGTCTGCCTCTGCGATAGCCCGGATGCTGGCGAGTTCTTCGGTGGTGATCATTCTTTCGGCTCCGTAATGGTAAAAAGCAACTGCATCACGTCGCCCTCAGGTATTCTTTCTCCTTTGCGTGCTCTCTGTGCATTCTGAGCTTCAATAAGACTCACGGCAATTCTGAGCATCTCCACCAGCCTCGGCACGGCGTTGCACGCGGCGACGATGTAGGCGGCGTCGGCTCTGGTTATGCTATCCGTAACGTTTGCATCTTCGCTTTCGATAGAGGAAAAAGGCCAGATAAACCCCATACCGTCACGACGGGGTTCAATGTTATGCTTCCACGGCCCCGGTGTTGCCGCTTCCCTCAGCCGTTCAAGCTCGTCAAGCCACTCCTGAGCTGTCATTGGTTCGTTCCCCGGATATTTGTTTCAAAGTCGTTGCATATCCCGCGTGCAGCCACACAGAAATTGTGCAAGTCGCAAAAGTAGGTTGTTTGGTATGTGTAGCTGGAGTAGCGCCCCACGTGTTTGCAAAACCTACACTCATCATTTTGACGCGGCCTGTAGCCACATGCATTCTGCCTATCCCGCACAAGTTCCCGTTCGAGCTTGTGGGCCTCTGTGAGGGAGTTGACCACGATTACGATCTGGGGCTCAGGCATTCGTCCATCTCCTCTTCAACGGCGATACGCGCTTCCCGCAGGATGTACCACGCTAGGCTTTTGGCTTTGAAACCATCAAGGAACTGCAAGTTATTAGATATCATATCTAGTTCTGATGCATTTTCAGCGATACACCGTGACACTCTCGCCTCGAACTCGGCGGCGTCTATCCAATCCGGAGTGAGAGAGCACCCATACTTTACCATGCATCCTACGCAATGATGCGTTTCATCTCCGCATGGTGCCTTTCTGTGCTTCCGAAACTCCAGCCACCTCTTTTCCTTTTCCGTCAGCATATTTCACCCCCGCGCGTTGTTCATGCAGCCGCGCCCCTGCACACCATCCAGATTGTCCAAAGAAAGAAGGCGACCCACGCGAGAGTGAGCCGCCTTTCCCATTTCGTCATTCAATCTCTTCGCCAGGAAAGAGGATGACACACACGGGGTCGCCGTCTCCGTCCGTCATGAAGCCGATGGAAACCTTAGATACCGTGTTGCCTTCCTCGTCGTCGTGGTGGACGACAGGCGTTTCAGGGGGAAAGGATTCCAGTTCAGAAATCAGTTCGCCAACAGTGTTCATGATGTTCTCCAGTATGATGGTGGGGTATGAAAAGCCCCGCCGGGGGAGGGCGGGGCGTGGGGTGCTATCTCTTCTTCGGTCGCGGGCACCCGCACACGGGGCAGGCCGCGAACTTGTGGCTTGTGCCGCACTTGGGGCATTCCGTCGGCGG
>ENA-ORCP01004018-ORCP01004018.1-human-gut-metagenome-genome-assembly--contig:-NODE-4018-length-10435-cov-6.363198_pt1 | contig 10435 bp, 7 predicted proteins | sample MGYA00242990_ERZ507991 | MGnify/ENA primary metagenome ERZ507991 (study PRJEB26167, sample SAMN06115496) | human gut metagenome | host: Homo sapiens | place: China:Henan | collected 2015-05-07 | study...
ACCACGGGCTTTGCCCTTTGGATTCCCACAAGCCTTTGAAAAGGCTTGACCGAAACTTTTATATGGGTGCGCTGTTAATTTTGTTTGGCTCAGCCGGTTTTGTGCCTTGCTGCCGGCGCGGCTGCTATCTTTGGGTTCGCACTTATTTGGGCGCGTCCCCCCAAAAAATAAAAAACTATGAAATACTGCTATACTGCCGTTTATCCGACAAAAAAACAGGACGCTCCTCTTTCGGAACGTCCTGTTCGGTTTCTGTTATTTCTATCAGCCAAGTGTTACTACTACTTCGTTTTCATCTTCAAGTGCTGATGCAGGGATAAAGTTGCCTTCAAGCTTCTTGCCGTTGAGAACGATAGATGCAACACCGCTTTCTGCGTGGTTTGGATTGTTGAATGTCATATTGAGCTGCTTGCCGCGGAATACCTTTTCTACTGTGTAGCTTTCCCATTCTGATGGAATTGCAGGGTCAATTACAAGTCCTTCTGCGTTCGGTCTCATACCAAGGATACCTTCTACGCAGCCAACCATAACTGTTGATGCTGTACCTGTGAGCCAATGAACGTGTGAACGGCCTTCAAATGGTGAACGTGTGGATTCTGTGAACTGACCGTGTGCATATGGTTCGATAACTCGGATCTCTGCCTTATCATTGAGTGCTGCAGGTGAGGATTCGAGGAAGTATTCAAATGCTCTGTTTCCGTGTCCGCAAAGGGATTCGGCGAGAATGATCCAGCCCTGTGACTGTGAGAAGATACCGCCGTTTTCCTTTGTATCAGGATTGAAGATGTGCATAAGTGCACCGTCGAAATAGTGCTTTACATATGGTGGTTCGAGAAGCTTTACGCCGTATGGTGTATTGAGGATCTCGTGTACGGAGTTAAGGGACTTTTCAGCCTGATCCTTATTTGCAAAGCCTGAGATAACGCCCCAGCTCTGTGGGTTGAGCCACATATTAGCTTCAGGGTCTTTCTTTGCGCCTACTACTACGCCGTCTTCACGGATACCTCTGATCCATCTGTCGTCGTCCCAGCACTTGCTGAGTGAGTCGCCGAGTTCGCCCTGTACCTTATCAAGGTATGCAACGTATTCTGTATCGCCCTTTTCAACTGCATAGCCCTTGAGGACTGTCATTGCGTAATAAAGCTGGAATGCAACGAATGTTGATTCACCCTTCTTACCCATTCTGAGGCAGTCGTTCCAGTCAGCGTGGAGACCGGCAGGCATATGGTGGTCGCCGAGGTGTGTCATTGAGAAGTGGATAGCTCTCTTAAGGTGGTCGTAAACTGTGCCTTCGCCGCCGTTGGAGTATACGATAACTTCATCAAGGAAGCCCTTGTTGCCGCTTTCGCCGATATACTTAACAATTGTTGGGAAGAGCCAGAGTGCGTCATCTGCACGGTAAGACGGATGTCCTGTTTCCTTAGCGTATACAGAGTTTTCGTCGTTTTCGTCAGGGCAGGTCTCGTGGCCTGCGTTATGGTCGAACTTAACGAGCGGGAGACCTGCGCCGTTGTCTACCTGTGCGGAGAGCATAAAGCGGATCTTGTCTGCTGCAAGCTCAGGATCGAGATGAATGATACCCTGAATATCCTGAACTGTATCACGGTAGCCGTAGCCGTTTCTGAGTCCGCAGTAGATGAATGATGCTGCTCTTGACCAGATGAATGTGATGAAGCAGTTATATGCGTTCCAAACGTTTATCATATTGTTGAATGCGTCGTTTGGTGTCTTTACCTGGAAATTGTCCAGCTTGCTGTGCCAGAAGCTCTTGAGCTCCTTGATCTCAGCGTCGACTTTACCCGGAGTTTTGTATTCATTGAGGATAGCTGTTGCTTCGGCATTGTCCTTCTGACCTACAACGTAGATAAGCTCGATAGTTCCGCCTGCACCGAGTGTGATAGCAGACTGGAGTGCGCCGCAGGCATTTGCATTGTAGTTGAGAACATTGTCGCATCTGCCGCTTTCAACAGCGATTGGGTTGCTGTATGTGCGGTAGCCGCCGATGAAGTGGTCGAGTGAGCCGTTATATCCGCAGATGTCAGCACCTACCATACCGAAGAAACGTTCTCTGTGGTTAGAACCTGTTTCGTCCTTGCCGCTGTTTTCGTTGATGTGCTGAAGGATCTTATTTTCTTCAAATGTTGTTCTTGTGATGAACTGTGTATACTGGAGGTTTACCTGATCCTGCTCGTAGTTGTTTTCATTTGTGAATTCGCAGAAGCCGTAAACTGAGAGCTGCTTAGCCTGGCTTGAAGTATTTGTGATGATAGCTCTCCATACTTCATATGTTTTGTTGAGAGGAACATAATATGTGACCTCGGAATGAACATCTGCATAATCAGCTGAGATAACTGTGTAAGCTGTACCGTGGCGGCATTCGCTCTTATACTTGTCAAGAGGCTTGCCGACAGGCTGCCATGAAGCAGACCAGTAGTCATGGGTTTCGTTATCTCTGATGTAGATATATCTTCCCGGAAGAGCCATATTTGAATTGAAGCGGTAGCGGAGGATACGTCCGTTTGCGCCTGATTTAACGAAGCTGTAGCCTGCTGCGTTGTTTGAAATGATTGCGCCGTACTCAGGTGAACCGAGGTAATTTACCCAAGGTGCCGGAGTTGCAGGGTTAGTGATAACGTATTCTTTTTTATCCAGATCAAAATGTCCGAAATTCATTGGAACACACTCCTTTTATACTTTCACATTATTTTTCGACAGGCTTTTCAGCCCATACTTTCATAAATACATTCTAACATCAACCTCTAATTATTGCAAGGGGGTAATAAAAAAATTCACAATTTTAAACGATTAAGCTGCATTTTTATTGTAAGGTTTCTATACATAATTTTCTTTTTTACAAAGACATCAGCTTTTAAACGCAATTATACTTTAAAATATAAAGAAATATATTGCATTTTGTAAAAAAATATAATATAATTTTAAGGAAATGCTGATCAAATCTGCAAGCAAGATGTGTGCCAAGTCGTTAGACGTGATTTAATCAGTGCTTCCTTGATTGTATGTTGTCTTAACAGGCAAAATAAAAGGTTTAAAGGGGTATAACTATGATTTGTTCAAGATGCGGAAAAGAGCTTTCCGAGGGGGAGATCTGCAGCTGCACAGAAAATGCATCTGCTGAAAACACAAGCACATCATCGGGCGAAAATCATACTGTAACAGAAGATAATGCCGCTCAGACAAGTACAGCCGTTCAGACTGTTCCTGACGTTCAGGCTGATGAAAACACAGCCGGCGGAGCTGCCGACGCTGCAAAAAAGGCTGCGGAAAGCTTTAAGCAGAATCCTATCGTAAGCGAGCTTATAAGCGTTTTCAAGGGTGCAATGAAGTCACCTGTTAAGCAGACGGTTGCGAGCGGAAAGAGAAAGGATATTCTCTGGGCAATATTTGCTGCCGCAGAGCTTATTATTTCAGCACTTGCAATAACCGTTACCGCACGTCATCTCTTATTTATTGTCGGCAAAACAGCTGTCGGAACATATTTCGACATTTCGTGGAGCGATTTTGCGGCAGGTCTTTCAAGCGTCGGCGCAGGCGCATTCAAGCTTTTTGCACTTAATTTTCTCTTTATGCTTATAATTTTTGCCTGCTTTGTGGTACTGATAGCTGCCGTTCTTGCAATTTTCAGAAAAAAAGCAGGCTTTGCAAATATCTGCAATATGTTCACAACGGCTTATATCCCATCTGCCGTATTTATGCTCGGGGCATTGATCTTCGGTTGGATATATGCACCCGTTTCAATCATTCTTATTTTTCTTGCAGCGGTTTCTGCCGTTATACTTAATTATATGGGTATGCAGAAGCTTGACAAATTTGAAACATCACCGTTCTGGGCATATATCGCTGTTGTTGCCGCAGTATTCCTTGTTTCATCATTCACAGGCGGCAGATTTACGGCAGCATTGATAAGCGATGTTATCGACGCATTCAAAAATATGTCAAGCAGCCTTTTCAGCAGCTTATTATGGTAAGGAACGGAGAGCAGACCTATGAAAACAGGAGCAATAAAGGCAGTATTCCTTTCTTTGATAATGATATGCTGCGCAATGCTTTTTTCAGCCTGCGGAGCGACCGTTGACACCGTTTTGACGGCGGACGACAGCTTTTCGGGCAAAAGAGTGATAACAGCACAGCTTTCAAACAGCGACCTTGGCGAATATGTTTCAGGTGGTGCCGCAAGCATTGAAGCAACAGTAAAAAAATACATTCCGACCGAACTGACATACAAAACATCATCCAATGCCGACTATCTTATTTATACTTTTACATATGAATTCAACGGCATTGACGACTACCGCACAGGCATAAGCAGCATTCTTAATGCCGACCCGAATAATAAGATCGAACCTGATATATCATTTGTAAATGAAAAATCGCCGTTCAACCGCAGCATCTGCTTTGAAGAGAACTTCACATCACTTGACCTGCTGGGCTGGCTTGAAAACGGACTTGCCGCAGATAAGATCGTAAGCGGTACAGACCAAAGCAACTGGTTTGAACTCGGCAGCAGCAAAATAATTTTCAACGGCACTGAATATTCAAGCTACGATCAGCTCAGTATCAATGATTCAAGCAGCAGCTATGCATCAAATGTAGATGTTACAACGGAATTTCTTTCCGACAGCACATATAACCGCAAAATAGTATTCACTTTCTATTCCGATACTATCGACCGAATAAATAATTCGGGCTTTGATACTGATAATTATTTCAACAGCCTTGCATCTGATGCAACATCGGTAGTCAGAACAGACGAGGAAAACAAGGTCATTTACACAGCGTCAATGAGCGGTGTACCGGCAGAAGTCATCGCAAGCGAAACAAGCAACATACTTTGCTGTGAAGCTGTGTTCGGTGTTGCCGTAACACCTGACAGCGAGGGCGGACGCTCAATAAGAATAGATATTTCCGAAGCTATGAGCGGCAATTATTACACAAGACCCGACTCATACAGTGCATTTTCAAGCAATCTGTACCTTTTTGACGGTGCGGAATGTACAGACAGCGGTGCTGCAGCACTTTACCGCAATTATGATGAAAACGACCGCATTTACTATACATACTATCCAAATTATATAAACAATGGCAGAAATGCCGTATTATCTTTCAATTGGGACGTTAATTTTGACGATCTGAAAGTGATACTTGACTTTGTGGGTGCAAAGGTAAAGCTGAAGCTTGATATGTCTGTTCCGACAGAAATGCTTCCTGCCGCAAAGGAAGTGCTTTATTCGTCATTAAGCTCTGCCGCACCTGAAAAAACGAGCCTTAAAGACAGCGACAAGGACGGAATAACCACATACACTCTTGATTTCGGAACAGCGTCGGCAGAGGACGCAGCAACTCGCTACAAAACCTTTGTTTATAACTACACAGGCGAGCGTACCGACTGTTCATTCAAGGTCGAAAAGGGTCTCAGCGGTTCACCGTTCAGCACGATAAAAATTTATTCGGCAAAAATGGAGCTTTATCCTCTTACATCATACAGCGAGGCAGGCTTTGAGTTCAGGCAGTCGGGGATCTCCTCTCTTACCGTGCTTGAAAACAGCAATATAGTACCGCTTGACGAACAGCCTGACGGTGTGTATGCGGGAACAGTAAGCGGAACGCTCAATTTTGGTGCAGTTGAAAAGGGAGTGAACCTTTTCGGCATATTGGGAGTAATTGTCCTTGCGGCGGCATCTGCGGCATTTATAGTAGCTGTACTTGTGAATATAAAGAGCTGGAGCAAGGCAGCGTCCGGATCGAAAGCAGCGTCAAAGGCAGCAGCCGCAGTAACGGGAATGGCTTCCGCCGCCGCAGCGACCGCTTCAACATACATTGAGCAAGTCTCCGCAGCTGTTGATACTGCGCACAATGATACGGATACCGAAGATGATGACGACGAGGAGGATTTCATATAATGAGCAGAAATATAAAAGCATCGGTAATTGTCAGTGCAGTTCTTGCGGTGCTGATAATACTTTCGGCACTTGTTACTGCAAAAAGCGCAGCATCACCGTCGGGAATGTCTGCAGTAAAAAAGCTTGTGAGTGCCTGTGAAAACAAATCGGAAAGCAAGATAGAAAAATGCTTTTCAAGTGATTCAATGAGCTTTTCGGGCTGTGTCACAACGGAGGATTATCTGAAAAAATGCGGTCTTGGCTTTGATTATATGTATGATGAAAGCTGCACAACAGAAAAGGTTTATATAATCGGTTCGGGTTCAAGTCTTTCGGCAGCGGAAATAAGCGAGCTAAATTATGCAAGCTATTCAAACATTGAAGCAGCCGTTGCATATATCGGTGCAGACTATACCGACGCAGAGGGCATTTCCCACAGCACAGCAAAGAGCGTTTATGTTTTATCCGATGCAAAAAGCGGAAAGATACACTATATTTACTGAGAACAAAGCATAGCTGCGCAAACGGTAATTTTCTGCGTAATTTTTCATATTTTTTTATTTGGACAGCCAACTTTGGCTTGTACCGCAGGTTATAATTCACAAAAAGGCAGCATAGCACGGACTGCTCCTAAGGGCATTGGTATCATAAAAAGCGGTTCTTACGGTATGTATTGCCCGGATATTGCACAAATGTTGTATTTATGCATACATTGACAATTCTATACAAATTTCATCGGGCGGATCCCATATCCGCCCGATTTTTGTTGTACCGAACTTTTCGCACTAAACTCCGTTTCCCCTTCCCGCTTTGAACGTGCTGTTTATGATATACTGCGTAATTTGATTGAAATTGTATTTCTGCTTTGTTTGCTTTGTTTTCAAAATTTGCTCCGCTTACGCTCGCAAATTTTGAAAAGGGTTATTTTGTTTGTATAGGATAGAATAAGCGCAATGCAGATTAACGGGTCATTTCAGATTGTAACTGACGTTACATCTGTCATACCAACTTTTTTGAGCTGCATTGCGCTTTTTGTTTTCCATTTTGCTTTTCGTTTTATTATTTTGCTTTATTCGTTAGAATGCGCTTGGGGAGTTTCGCTCCTGCGGGAGCGACCACGGGCTTTGCCCTTTGGATTCCCACAAGCCTTTGAAAAGGCTTGACCGAAACTTTTATATGGGGTGCGCTCTATGCTGTAACTGCGGCGGCTTGCTATCTTACGACTTACATCAGACTTAATGCCGCCGCCCCCAAAAAAATAAAAAAATTACAGTATGGCATTATATATTGCTGTTTTATGCGCTTTTACATATGAAGCTTTCTTGTTATTTCGTCCTTGATGTTTCTGCCCTCAAAAATTATTATCGCTGACACGGATATTATACTGCAGGCGACGCAGGCTATTGACGGATATGTCACATTCAACATTCCAAGCCCCAGAAATACTGCGGGCAGAACTCCGAATACCACGTCAAAAAGCATATAAAGCACAAATCCTCTCGGCTCGATCTTCAGTATCTTTGAAAGGATATACATACATACCATTGACGCTATACAGCTGAACGGCAGCACATAATCCAGCGACCAGCCGTGCTCTCCCGTGTATTTATCCCAGCCTATTGCAAATACGGTCACAAGGAAAAGCTGCCAGTTGATATTTTTGAAAATGTTCCTGCGCTTTATTATGGCTACGGACACGGAGATCCAGGCGCATATTACTCCCGCAACAACAAATGCCGACCACCACACAGGGTTTTTCATAGGTATTATCATATTCAGCCCTACGCTGCACACTATGGTGATTATTGCGGCAAAGCTTATTATTTTCAGCAGGCTGGTTTTGTTGTATTTTTTGTCCTCAATGCGTGGGAAAGCTTCTTCGTTTATATCGGGAGTGCCGCTGAGTTCATTCTGACAAAGCGGACAGCGTTCTTTCTGTCCCATTACATTGACATTGCATCTTTTGCAGTACATCATAATACAGCCCTCCTTATATTTCGTTGTTCTGTATTTCCACGGAAATATTGTCCTTTGTCAGCATTCTTACAAAGTTGCACTGCACCTGTGTGCTGATAAAGGCTGATGAAAATCCAAGGCTCAGGACATCTCCGAATGAGCATACGCAAAGCTGGAGCTTCAATGTGCTTGCAAAAACGGAAAAACGCTTTATATAGCTGTCAAATTCAGCGGGCATAAGCACCTTTCCCACATTGGAGATAACAACGGTTTCGCTTTTTACGCCTATTCTTCTTGCTGTATGAAGCACAAAATTCTTGAATGGCAGCGGTGCGATCTTTACAAACGGATTATGCTCCAATGATGCAAGGCGGTTCATTCTTATGCTGAGCTTTTCTTTTGTAAGCTGTTCCTTGAACTGCTCATTTACGGAGCTGATAAGGTCATCAAACTCTCCCGAACGCTCTTTGTAGCAGTACTTTACGCTTATCATACCGAAAAAATTCTTTGCTGTATCCGATGGGAAAAAGTTTCGCAGATTTACCGGTACCATTATTACTATTGGCTGGCTCTCTTCTGCGACGGTCATTGTCCGATGCAGCGACTCGATAAAAACGGCTGTAAGGAATACCGTCATTGTTGTGTTGTATTTATGTGCGGCTGCGATAAGCTCCTTTACTGAAAGGGAGACCTCTGTTATGTTAAGTATATCGTCCTCGTTTTTTGCGCCTTTAAGGTGATAGACCTTTTTCGGCTTTGGTGTCTTTACACGCTTTTGCTTCTGATAATATTTGCGGAAGCTGTCGTCGGATTTGTTTGAAATAGATGAATCGCTGTCAAATTCGGGCATATTGTCTGCAAATACATCGGAATGTGCTGTTGTGAGATAGTTATAGACAATGGCTTTCAAAAACTGCATTGCCCCTGTTCCGTCTGCAAGCACATGATAAATTTCAAGGTTGATACGTTTTTTGTAGTAGGTAACTTCAAAAAGCAGGCGGTCACTCTCGCCCATATAAAGTGCGGCACAGGGGTGCTTATATTCCTCACGGACTATTGGTTTAATGTCGGTCTGTTCAAGGTAATACCAGAACAGACCGTGACGCATTACGCAATGGTAAACGGGGAAATCAGCCAACGCTCTGTCAACTGCATTCTGAAGTATTTCGCGTTTTATTTCTTCATTGAGCTCACAGCTGAAGCGGAATACTCTTGTATCGGTTTTTTCACTTGTTGACGGAAATATCTTTGCTGCATTGTCAAGTCTGCTCCATGAGCGTCTTGCTGACGGCATATTGCTCACCTTCTTGTGATAATTTGTATTAAATCTGATTAATTATACTTTGTGTATATAATCGCTTATAAGCTTATAGGCATATCCGACAGGCTTTATATTTGCGCTGAGGGATATGAAACCGTGAAGAGTATTTTTCATACGGTAGATCTTTACGTTGTTTCCTGCCTGTTTAAGCTTTCTGCCGTAGTCCTCGCCTTCGTCACGGAGAGGGTCAAATTCAGCGGTTATTATCATAGTATCGGGCTGGTCTGAAAGATCCTTTGCAAGTATAGGTGCAAAGTAGGGGTTCTGCATATCCTCCTCGCAGGCAGCATAAAGTGAAACATATTCGCTGATGCGCTTTGCGGTAAGGATATAATCCGTGCCGTTTTCAATTACGGAGCGGTACTTTGAATTTTCCGAATAGTCGTTATTAACGGCAGGATATATAAGTATCTGACGTGAAACCTTAAATTCTCCCTTGTCACGAGCCATAAGCGATACTGCAGCAGCGAGATTTCCCCCTGCGCTGTCGCCTGCAAGCACTATTTCATCAGCGTCAACGCCTACGACAGACGGGTCGGTTATAACAGCCTTTGCGGCGGAATAGCAGTCCTCCAGTCCCTCGGGGAACGGGTGCTCGGGAGCAAGACCGTATTCAACGGCGATGACCTTGCAGCCTGTAAAATTTGCAAGGTTTATGCAGACCTCGGTATAAGTGTCGATATTTTCCGTGACCCAGCCGCCGCCGTGGAAAAACAGTATAGCTGTGCGGCAGGAGCTGTCGTGATCCACAGGTGTGCATACTCTTACTGTAACATTTCTTCCGTCACATTCAATATCGGTATCAGAGCCTTTTAAAACGGAAGTGAGTATGGGGTGTCCTTTTATATTATGCTTTACAAAGCGTTCAAGCTTATAGCTTTTGGTAATATCCGGTTCGTTATCAGAGAAAAGACGGATAATATTTTTCATAGATTCGGGAATAGCCATAGTATCGACCTCCTGATATTATTACACCTTATACTATAACATATTTTTGTGCATTTATCAATATATATAGGAGATCGACTTATAGTATTTCAATGAGTAAATTATTCTTTTTAAAATTATTAACAAAATATTGTAGGGGACGGGTTTCCCATCCCACAGTCACCAATGCCATAAAAAAGGTGCAATATCATCAGATAAGCGATAAACCTGTACTTTTTTCGGACAAAGCCGCATACAATGGAAATAACAAAGAAGCAATTGCAGAGGCATCGAAAATCCTGCAGGACGGCGGCTTGGTCGCATTTCCGACCGA
>ENA-ORCP01004019-ORCP01004019.1-human-gut-metagenome-genome-assembly--contig:-NODE-4019-length-10431-cov-9.548484_pt1 | contig 10431 bp, 10 predicted proteins | sample MGYA00242990_ERZ507991 | MGnify/ENA primary metagenome ERZ507991 (study PRJEB26167, sample SAMN06115496) | human gut metagenome | host: Homo sapiens | place: China:Henan | collected 2015-05-07...
CCCGCCACCTGACCCCGGCGGTGAAAAGCCCTGCCGTGGAGCTGGACCTCTTCCCAGACGTTGCCGAGGACGCACTTTCCGCGCTGTTCGCCGCCCGCGTACCGCTGCTGCCGGGCGATACGGCGGCAGACTTCTGGCTGGGCCTGCTGAACGCCAAGTTGGGCCGTGCCCTGTGGCAGGCCGCCGGCCTGCCGGACGCCGATGTGCACCGGCTCTCCGCCGCCCAGTGGCAGAAGCTGGCCCACACCGCCAAACACTGGCGGTTCGACGGCCTGACCCCCTGCGGCTGGAAGCAGGCGCAGGTCACCGGCGGCGGCCTTGCCCTCACCGAGCTGGAACCGAATTTCCAGTTCAAGGGCTGCCCCGGCCTTTACTTTGTGGGCGAAACGCCGGACTGCGTGGGCCGCTGCGGCGGCTTCAACCTGCACTGGGCCTTTGGCAGCGGCCTTGCCGCCGGGCGCAGTGCGGCAAAACTGCGCCGGGCTGTACCGTCCCAGAAGCCTCCCCGCAAAAAGAAACATTGACAAAAAAGCCGGGCCGTTCCACGATGCGTGGAACGGCCCGGCCGCGTTTTATCCGGTCTTACTGGCCGCGCTGCGCCGCTTCCTCGGCGGCCGCTTCGGCTTCTTCCTGTTTCTGGTACTCCTCAAAGGCCGACCACATGGGCTCGATCTCCAGCCCCTTCACCCGGCGGTCCAGATAGTTTTTCGTGATGGCCACCACCGTACCGGACAGTGCCAGCACGCCGATGAGGTTCGGGATCATCATCAGGCCGTTGAAGGTATCGGACAGGTCCCAGGCAAGGCCCAGCTTCATGGTGGAGCCCACCACGGTCATGCCCACGAACACCACTTTATAGATGCGGCTGCCCGTGGTGCCGAACAGGTACTCCACCGCTTTCGTGCCATAGTGGCTCCAGCCCAGCGTGGTGGAGTAGGCAAACAGCAGGATGGAAATGGCGATGAACTTGGGGCCAAAGCTGCCAAAGGCAGCGGTAAAGGCCTGCCCCACCAAGGCGTTGTCCTGCACGTTGGCCAGCACCGCGCCGCTCTGCAGGTCCACCACGCCGGTGGTCAGGATGACCAGGGCGGTGAGGGTGCACACCACGATGGTATCGGCAAACACCTCAAACACACCCCACATGCCCTGATGCACCGGCTCCTTGACGTTGGAAGCCGAATTGACCATGACCGCCGAGCCAAGGCCCGCCTCATTGGAGAAGGCACCGCGCTTGAAACCCCAGGTGATGGTCTGGCTGATGCCGTAGCCCAGCGCACCGCCGCCGGCAGCCTGCAGGTTGAAGGCGCCCTTGAAAATGGCCCCGAAGGATGCTGGGATGTTGCCTGCGTGCATCACCACGATGATCAACGCACCGGCAATGTAGAACAGCGCCATGAGCGGCACCAGCTTTTCGGTGACCGCCGCCACACGCTTCAGGCCGCCGATGACGATGAGCGCCGTGACCACCATGAGGGCCAGACCGGTGACGATGGTGGGCACCCCGAAGGCAGCGTTCATATTGCCGGCAATGGAGTTGAGCTGGCTCATGTTGCCGATGCCGAAGGACGCCAGAATGCAGAAGCAGGCAAACAGCACTGCCAGCACCTTGCCCAGCTGTTTGCAGCCCTTCTTTGCGCCAAGACCATCGGTGAGGTAGTACATGGCACCGCCCGACCACTCGCCTTTTTCGTTTTTGCGGCGGTAGTACACGCCCAGCACATTCTCCGAAAAGCTGGTCATCATGCCAAGCAATGCCATGACCCACATCCAGAAGATGGCACCCGGCCCACCGGAAACGATGGCCGTTGCCACACCCACGATGTTGCCGGTGCCGATGGTGCCCGCCAGCGCCGTGCACATGCTCTGGAACTGGCTGATGGCCATATCCTCCTTGCTGGTGTGCGCGGTGATGTCCTTGTTGGTGAAGATCGCGCCGATGGTGTGCCGGAGCCAGTAGCCCATTTTGCGGAACTGGAAAAAGCCCGTGCGGGCGCTCATCCAGAAGCCGGTGCAGAACAGCAGTGCCAGACCAAATGGCCCCCACACCACGCCATTGATGGCATTGTTCACCTGCGTGATCATCTCGACCATTCTCTCTTTCCCCCTATACACAAAACAAAAGCGGACAGAACCCACCAAAGGCTCTGCCCGCAAAATTCGGAGCGCTCTCATTTTCCGCAGCCGGGGTGCGCCGCATTCCCGGCTGCGCCCCATTGCGCAAAGACGATGGCTCTGTCCTTTTGCCTGAGAGATACAGCCGCTTTCCCTGCGGCCTTACACCTTCGGCACCCACTTTACAAGCGGGCTTCTCCAGAGTGCACGGTCTTTCTCCGCCGTGCACGTCTTTTTCAGTTCTTCCGGCGCACAGTTGTGCGCGATAGAAAGACTATACCATATTCTGTCCTTGTGCGCAAGACATTTTGTATATCATACGCTGCTTTTTCATCTGTTATGCCGACAGATGAATTTTGTTTTGGTATTACTTTTATCCTTCCTTATCATAGCGCTGCCATAAATTTATTTTACTTTTCTTTTGGCTCCGCGCCTTCAAACCCCCGGGCTTTGCCATCCGGGCTGGCATCGCCGTTTTCTTTCGCGGTCTCATAAGAATCTGTGCCGTAATAGGCGCTGGCGGGGCCGATCTCCAGCCAGAAGTTCTCCCGTTCTTTCTCTGTGGTCGGTGCTGTCTCTTTTTTGTTTTTCATCTGCAAACGCCTCCTTTTCTGCATAAAGTCTTGCCTGCAGGCCAAAGCTTTATGCAAAGGAAAGGCGGTGTATCCCATGCGCAGTGGAGGTTGGAAGCCCTTTTGGGCAGCACTGTTTGCTTCGCTGCTGGTGCTGGTGCCGCTGGTGGGCGGCACGGTGCTGCTGTCCCGTCAGCAGCTGCGCACCCAGCTGCGGCAGGCTGCCCGCAGCGAGAGCGGTGTGCCCATCCAGCTGCCCAAGACCACCGACCAGCTCACTGTACTACTGTGCGTCTCCGGCGAACAGCCCGGCTTTGTGCTGGCCTACCTGAACGCCAGCCAGAACTGCGTGCATCTGCTCAGCGTGCCTGCCGTGCTCACCGTGCCTTTTGCAGAAGAAGAAACATCCCTTGCCCGCTGCTATGCCGCCGCTGGCCCGGCCCGCTGCCGCGAAGCGCTGGCACAGGTGCTGGCCCTGCCGGAGGGCACAAGGTATCTGGCCTTTTCTCCCGATGTGCTGGAGCGCATTGCCAGCCGGTACGGGCCGGTGCGGGTGGGCTTTACCGGCGCACTGACCGAGGAAGAGCTTGCCCGCTATGGCCGCAGCCGGGCCGTGCAGGGCATTTCCGCCGGGGACGCGCACGAATTCCTGTGCCAGTTGCAGGCCGACGAAGCTTTTTCACCAGTACGTACCGCAGCGGCCCGCGCTGCCGTGTGGGATGCGTTTCTCCGGCAGGATCTGGACCTGCTGCCCGCCACCCTGCCGGATGCCTTGCGTGCCAGCAGTTCGGCCCTGCTCACCGACCTGACCGCGCTGGACTATGACGCTTTGGAACGCACACTGGAATTTCTTGCCAACAACAGCGCCGCTGTGGCGGCGCAGGCCCTGCCCGGCCAGTGGAATGCCGCCAGCGGCACTTACACGGTCACGGATGCTTCCCGCGCTGCCATGCAGACCTTTTTCAATGTTTCGCCCACCGAGGCGCAGGCCTCGTCCTTCAGCGAGCCATAACCCAGCACCAGCGTGCCCGCCGCTGAGGGTGCTTCTCCGGTCAGGTCGTAATCACTCAGCAGGCTCAGCTGCACGCCTTCGGCTTCCGCCGCGCAGCGCAGCGCAGCATCCGGCGGCGGGTCTTTGAGCTTTGCCAGCAGGTTCAGGCCGGTGTGCAGGCCCGCAAGGGTCAGCTCGCCGGGAGCAAAGGCAGTGTTCAACGCTGCCGCCAGTGCGTCCCGCCGGGCCTTGTAGGCCACACGTTCCCGGGCCAGATGCCGGGTGAAGTAGCCCTCGGTGATAAAGCGGGCCAGCGTCTGCTGCTCAAACCGGCTCACCGTGCCGGAGTAAAGGCGGTATTTTTTCCGCCATACAGGCAGAAGATGCTCCGGCAGCACCATATAGGCGATACGGATGCTGGGAGCCAGACTGCGGGAGCAGGTGGAGAGGTACACCACCGGGCCGTCTGCACCCGCCATGCCCTGCAGGCTGGGCAGAGGCCGGGTATCAAAACGGAACTCCGAATCGTAATCATCTTCTATAATATACCGCCCGCCCGGCCTGCGGGCTGCCCAGTGCAGAAGCTCGGCCCTGCGGCCCGCAGGCATGGTAACGCCTGTGGGGAACTGGTGGCTGGGCGTGACGTAGCACACCGCTGCATCCGACCGGTTCAGTGCTTCCACCGAAAGGCCGTCCTCGTCCACCGGTAGGCAGCAGCAGTGCACACCGTTGTTCTGCAGCACCTGCAAAGCACGGGGGTAGCCCGGCGTTTCCACCGCTGCAGGGCCGGGCAGCAGCGGTGCCAGCAGGCCCAGCAGATATTCCAATCCCGCGCCCACCACGATCTGATGCGGCCCGCACTGCACACCGCGGTATTCAGAGAGATATTCCGCCAGCGCCTGCCGCAGGGCCGGGTCGCCCTGCGCATCGCCGTGGGTGAGCAGCTGGGGCGAGGAATAGAGCAGCTCCTTTTGCAGCCGCGCCCATGTGCGGAACGGGAACAGCTCCGGGTCTACCCCGCGGGTGGAAAGGTCGTACCGCACCGGCAGCACAGGCGGTTCCGGTTTTGGCGGTGCGGGCTGTTCCGGCCCGCCGGCAGGCCGGGACGGCAGGGCCAGATATTCCTGTACATAAAAGCCGCTGCGCTCCCGCGATTCCAGATACCCTTCCGCCGCCAGCATCTGATAGGCGGCATCCACCGTATTCACCGAGACGGACAGCTCTGCCGCCAGCCGCCGCTTGCCGGGCATCCGGGTGCCCGCCGCAAGGGTGCCGCTTCGCATCTCTCCGGCAAGGCTGCGGTACAGCTGTTCGTACAGCGGCACGCCAGAAGAAGCATCCAGCGCCGTGGTCAGATGGACCATAAATTATCCCTCCTGTCTGGGTATTGCATCAAACTGACCCCATTAAAAAACTTTATTCTGGGTATTTTCATGGTGTCAGTTCTGCGTATAATAGGAGCATACCCGCTGGACACCCAAATGTCAAGTAGGATTGTAGGTAAGTGGTTGCGAAGCAATCAAAGCCCCAGTGGGGCTTTGGTGCCGCGGGAACGGAAATTTGGAGGGAGAGTAAATCATGTCTACTACTGCAATGTGGCTGCTTCTGGCAGTCGTTGTCATCGTCATTCTGTTTGCAAGTGTGCTGTACAAGCGCACCTTCACCACCAAGGAGCTGGCCCTGACCGGTGTCATGGCCGCTTTAAGCCTTGTGGCCTATCTGTTCTTCCGTGTGCCGTTCTACGGCGGTTCTTCGTTCCATCTGGGCAACACCTTCACCGCCCTGACCGCCCTACTGCTGGACGGTGTGTCCGGCGGTCTGGCCGGTGCCATTGGTCTGGCGCTGGCCGATATTCTGGCCGGTGACCCGGGCTATGCCGTCACCACCTTTGTGCTCAAGTTCATCATCGGCATCACCTGCGGTGCCGTGGCGCACAAGGCATTCAAGCTGCGCGACCTCGACAAGCACAGCTCCGGCTATCTCGTCAAGGTGATCGTTTCTGCCGGTTCCGGCCTGCTGCTGAACGTGCTGACCGACCCGTTCCTGGGCTACTTCCGCAATGTGTACATCTTTGGTCAGGAATACACCGTGGCGCAGGCGCTGACCAAAATTGCAGGCGGCATCACCTTTGTAAACAGCGTGGCCTCCACCGTGTGTGCGGTCATCCTGTACCTCGCCCTGCGTCCGGCCCTGGAGCGTGCCGGTCTGCTGGGCCTGGGCGATATCGCCGCCGTAGTAGCCCACCTTCGCGCCCATGCGGCGGCGGTACTGATAGCTGCGGTAGTCGTCCAGCGTATTGGGCTCCGGCAGGAGAGAGGCACTGTAAAACACGGCGTAGACGCTGCCGCTGTCCGGCGCGTACTCGATGTACCAGCAGCCGTCCCACAGCTCCGCGTCCACGGCGGACATGGGCAGGATGGCGGCCGCCGCCGTAGTCTCCTTTTCTGCGGCGGTGTTGGCCAGCACGTAGCAGAACGTGGTTTTCTGGGACTCCTCGTCCGCGTCGGAGGGCGGGAAGGGCATGGTCACCACACCGTCGGCGCCGGGCTGGTACCAGCCCTCCCAACCGGCGGCATGGAGCTCCGCCATCTGCTTCTGAGCGGCGGTGTACAGGAGCTCCGCTTTACTGTCCAGCTCCCGCTGGCGCAGGTCAAGGCGCAGGCGTCCAAGAGAAAAAACGGCAATAAGGCCCACGATGGCCAGAATGCCGACCACCGCCAGCAGCTCGACCATTGTGAAGCCGGCGCTTGCCGTTTTGCTCCGCATTGTTTTGTTGTGATGACAGGTAAGACGGGTCATGCTCTGCTCCTGTAAAACAAGTCCTGATAAAACAAGCCGGTGAAAAGCCGCGCGGCAGCGCAGGGTGTCAGGATGCGCTGCCGGTGCTTTGCAGTTCGAAATAAGTAATGGTGAGGTTCACCCTGGTGCCGTGCTGGGCGTCCAGATCCAGGGTCACATCGGAGATGAGGTTGACATAATCACTGCTGTGGAGCGCATCCATCACAGTCCGTGCGGCGGTGTAGGAGCCGCAGGTATATTCCAGCGAGATAGGACGGCAGATGATGCTGCCGCCGTCCTCCAGCAGGTAGGTGTCCCCGAAGCTCAGGGTGTAGTCCACCGTGCCGGACAGGATGGTGTTCAGCTCCACCAGCAGCCGCTCGGAGTTGTCATAATCCGGCAGCGGCTTGGCGTCGGGATCGGCCAGCAGCGTCTCCAGCTCCTGCTGCATCTGGCGCATACGGGACAACCTGGCGCTGTTGGTCAGGATGGCATCCTGCTCCGAGACGGTCTGGGCGTTGAGGTCGGCGATGGAGTCGTTGATGGGGGTGAGGATCAGCTTCCAGTAGCCCACGGCGATGACCAGCACGGCCAAAATCACCAGCAGGACCTTTTCGCGGGTGGTAAAAACATGTCTCATGCGGCAGCCTCCTTATCCGCGGGCTGGAGCGTGATGGTCACGGAGAAATCCAGCAGATCGGTACGGGACAGCCGGGGCGTAGCGGCGATGGTCAGCGATGCGCTCTTGACGATGGGCTGCTGCTGCACACGCTGGAACATGGCGGAGATCTGCTCCAGATCCATGCCGGACATGGTGATGATGGCCACATCGTCCTCCACCAGCACGGTTTTCACCGTGCCGTAGGGCATCAGATACCCCTCCAGCAGGTCCAGCACCTCCAGCCGGTCCACGGGGATGTAGAACGGGGAGTCCTCCTCCTGCATCCACGTGCGGGAGTAGGTGCGGTACTGCAGCTCCACGTTGTCGTAGTCCGCCAGCGCCTGCTGCATCTGGGTGTACTGGGAATGCACGGTGTTGTAGGCATTCTCTGCCGCCCGCTGGCGGTCCAGCTGGCGCAGTACGCCGAAATTGGCCACGCAGAAGCTCAGCACCACGATGAGTACCAGCCCCAGCGTCAGCGTCAGGGTGCTGCGGGAGTGGGATTCCCGCTGGGCCAGATTCACGGTGCGCTTGGTGGGATATTTGGACGCCTTGACGGGGAGGCTCTTTGCGCTGTTGTCTTTTTTCATAGCAGTGCGGCCTCCTTACGCTTGCAGGGCGCAGCCCAGAGCTTTGGTGTAGAGCCACGGGGCGTCCGAGCCGGTGTCCGGCATCAGGTCCGCTGCGGGCAGTACCTCCAGATCCGCCACCTCGCGGATGGCGTCGCCGATGTGGCCCACCGCCGCGCCGCCGCCGCACAGGTACACGCGGCGCAGCGCCTGCTGCCGGTTGTTGTAGTTATAGAAGTTGACGGCCTTGGTGATCTCCGCCGCCATCCGGTGGTACAGATCCATGCTGGCAGGGTCCGTCATGGCGCCCTCGTAATTGGACAGCATGTGGGTCAGGGCGATGTGTTCATCCACGCCCTGCCGCTCGGAGATGGAGCGGATGAGGTCCAGCATGCCCAGGTCGATGGTGCGGCGGGTGATGAACCGGTCGTCCCGCAGGATGAACATACGGATACCGGCGTGACCCACGTCCACCAGACAGTAGTCCCGGCTCTCCGGCTGGGTGCGGCGGATGCAGTCGGTGAGCAGCGCGGCGTAGGCCGCCTCCTCCGGCAGGGCCAGCTTCAGCTTGAAGCCCGCGCGGTTCATCATGCTGCGGTAGTCCTCGATGGTGGTTTTCAGGGTGGCGCAGGCGAACAGCTTCATCCGGGTGACGCTGTCGTCCTCGCCGCGAACCAGCTCCTGCACGGCGTAGTCAAAGTAGTAGCGGCTCTTCTCCTGGGTCAGGTAGTCCTTGAACTCGAAGGGCAGGTTATACGTCAGCTGGCCTTCGGTCATGGGGGGCAGCTCGGTGATGCGGGTGAATACCAGCGGGGCCGGCAGGATCACTGCGGCCTGCGCGCTGCGTGGCAGGTTATTTTCTTTGGCCAGCTGGCGCAGGAGATCGGCCATGGCGTCCATGGACACGATGGTGCCGCCCCGCACCAGCCCATCGGGCACCGGCGCGGAGACGGCGGCCTTGCAGACGCCTCCGGCGCACCAGACCAGCTTGATCTGGGCGGAACCGATATCAAAAGAGACGATATTTCCGGTCATAGGCAATACCTCACTTTCAGAACAGACTCAGATAGGCGGCGGTGATGGCGTCGCCCCACAGAAGCGTCAGAATGGCGGCGGCCGAGATGGAGGGCCCCCAGGGGATGAGCCGTGCGTCCCCCTCCGTGCCGCGGCGCTTCAGGGTGACCAGGGCAAAAACAATGCCCAGCACACAGGCCAGCAGCAGACACAGCAGGTTCTTCATCCAGCCCAGATACAGACCGGTGAGGCACAGCAGCTTGATGTCGCCGCCGCCCATGGCATCGGTTTTGCGCAGTTTTTCGTACAGCAGCACCACGATCAGCAGCCCGCCGCCCACGGCGAGACTCCCCAGCAGGGCGTCCAGCGCCTGCCCCTTCGGGTCGGGCAGCAGGAAGAAAAACGGGATGCGCAGGATGGCCCCCGCCGCCACAAAGCGGTCGGGGATGATATACCCCTCCAGATCCGCGAACGCGCAGGCCAGCAGCACGCAGGCCAGCAGCAGCGCTTCAAGCATCTGGAGCGAAATATCATAGCGCAGGAGCAGGGCCGTGAACGTCACCGCCGCGGCAGCCTCGCCCCACACATGGCGGGCCGACAGCTTCGCGCCGCACCAGCGGCAGCGGCCCCTGTGAACAAGATAGCTGACCACAGGGATGAGATCCCCCGCCGTCAGCACATGCCCGCACACATCGCAGTGGGAGCGGCCGCGGAGCACGGACTCCCCGTGTACCACGCGCCATGCCATGCAGTTGAGGAAGCTGCCCATGCACGCGCCCAGCAGCGCCGCTACAAAGCAGCAGTAGACGGTGAAGGCAGGGGTCAGATGCAGCATGGCAGTCTCCTTTTGGATACCCGCACCACAGGAGCCGCAACCCCCCGGCTCCTGTGGTGCAGAGTAATGTGTGTTTGCATGGGTTGTAAGTACTTCAGCAGGTTCGCTTAGTTGCCGGCTTCGGTGGAGATGGCAAAGTGGTTGGCAGCGGCGTCGAAGGTGTAGACGACCTTATGGCCCTTATCCCAAGCGGCGACGGACTGACCGGCGATCTCAACATCGGCGCCGGGCTTGCCCTGGCAGGTGTAGTCGTTGGTGCCGGCGGCGGCCACGGAGCCGTCCTTCTGCAGGTACAGGGTGGCGCTGTCAGCAACGTCGGTATCACCGGCGATCAGCTCGGCCATGGCGGAGGCGTAACCGGCGCGGATGTTGGCCTCATCGGTGGCGACCTTGGCCTTGTTCAGGGAAGCGGTGAAGGTGGGGATGGCGATGGCGATCAGCACGGCGATGATGGCCACGACGATCAGCATCTCCATCAGGGTAAAGCCCTTTTCATTCTTCTTAAACAGCTTGGAAATCATGTCTTTTTTCCTCTTTCTATATAATTTATTTATGCAGCCGCCTGTTTAGGGTTGAGGGAAGGCGGGATACAACGAGCTTAGGCAATGCTGCCGTACATGGTGAACATAGGCAGGTAAACGGCCAGCAGCAGAATGACGGTGATGACCGCCAGCGCGATGGTGATGACCGGCTCCATCAACGACAGCAGCCGCTGGGTGGTGACGCTGACCTCGTTGTCGAAGTAGTCGCCGATGACGGTGAGAGTCTGCTCCATGTTGCCGGAGCGTTCGCCCACGCCGGTCATTTCCGTCAGCAGACGGGGAAACGTGGAATCGGCGGCCATGCAGCCCGCCAGATCGCGGCCCTGCTCCACGCCCTGCCGCACACGGCGGACGGAG
>ENA-ORCP01004020-ORCP01004020.1-human-gut-metagenome-genome-assembly--contig:-NODE-4020-length-10430-cov-8.926881_pt1 | contig 10430 bp, 4 predicted proteins | sample MGYA00242990_ERZ507991 | MGnify/ENA primary metagenome ERZ507991 (study PRJEB26167, sample SAMN06115496) | human gut metagenome | host: Homo sapiens | place: China:Henan | collected 2015-05-07 | study...
GGCATTTTATCCAATGAGGATGATATAGCAAGGATAAATGGAATCATAAGCCCGCTGGTCAATGGCGGCCATGTAACGGGTCCACGTGTCCGCGATTTCGAGATTCAAATCATCAAAGAAGTTATAGGCGGTCTGACGCGCCTGACGGATGCGCGACTCGGCGGCTTCCGTCTCGGCCTTATCCGCACCGCTGTTGAACAGGTTCCAACGCATGGTCGCCATGACGTCGAAACTCGACGTCCAATTGCTCCCCCTGCCGCCGCGATCCGAATAGTTCGGCCCAACCTCAAGATTGATCTTCGGATGGTAGGCCGACTGTGCAAGTTCCTTCTCGCCGCGTGCCGCCCGGATGTCCGCAAGATACGCCTTCAGCTTGGGGTTCCCTTCCTCAGCCGCCTTCATCACCGCGTCGGGGTCGGCAAACATCCCTTCAGGGACATATACTTCCGCAAGCGACGGGGGCACGGGCTTCCCGGTCAGCCGGATATAGGAGGCCTCGGCTTCGCGCAACGAAGCCTCGGCGTCCGTCAGGGTGGACATGGCGCGGGAAAGGCGGCCTTCCGTCTGGGTCAGGTCGGCCGTCGTGGATGCCCCGAGGTTCAGGCGCTCGCGCTGCGAAGCGAGGATTTCCTTATGCCGCGCCACATTCTCCTGTGCGAGGCGCAGGATTTCACGCCGTCGCAGGTAGTCCACATGGGCGATGAGGCCATCCAGACCGAACGAGGTAGCGTTGTCGAACACGCGGTATTCCATCGATTCAACGGTGGCTTCTCCAGTACGGACACGGCTGCGGGTGGCGAAGCCGTCCCACAGGGGCTGGGTCAGGGTAATGCCCACGCCGCTCGCCGCGTACATGCCCTTATCCGAACCGTAGGAGCGCGTGGTATCGTCGCTCAGGCGGCTGGCGCCGTAGCGCCCGGTCGCGTCCACGCTCGGCCCCCATCCGGCCTTTGCCCGGCGCAGTTCATAGCGGGTCACATCCAGATTTTCCTGAATGACCTTGAGCCCCCGGTGGTGGGCGATGGTCTCGGCCACGGTTTCCCGGACGGTGACAGCACTTTCCCGCACGGGCGCGGAAGTAACGGCGGCGTTGGAGGTCGGAGCGGCCGGGGCATTCGTCATTCCGCCGAGACACAGCACCGCCGTCATAAGGATCATCGCAAAGGCTCTACCGTACATATTTTGCTCCTCCGGAGGGCAACTCACCCTCCTGCGTGGCACTCACCCACGCGCTCACTCGGGACATCCCCCAAGCGTTTTCCTAAAAAACCGTACCGCGCACAGGCGGATCGGCGTTTCCCTCGACAAGCGCCCTCTCCTTTCGAAAGACGGGAGGGCTTGCTACGCCACCCCCTCATCCTCTTCAGGCAGGTTGGCGGCGACCCTGTTCCTGCCCGCTTTCTTGGCTTTGTAGAGAAACGCGTCGGACACCTGCACAGCCCGCCGTATTTCCGCATGACATTTCCGCGTTCCGGCGTAATCGGCAGCGACGATTTCCGTCACCCCGAGGCTGATCGCCACCCGGATCTCCTCCCCTCTGGTGGAGATCGGTTTTCCCGCGATGCTCTTGCGCAGCCGTTCCGCAACCAATGCCGCCCGGATTACATCCGTATCGTACAGCATGACGAGGAACTCTTCCCCGCCATACCGGCAGCAAATATCTTCAACCCTGAGGCAGTCCAGAAAGCGCTGCGCCACCACGCGCAACACCTCGTCCCCCGCCTCATGGCCGTGCCGGTCGTTGACCTTCTTGAAATGATCGATGTCCGCCATGATAAAGGAAATGCTCTGCCGCTTGCGGCTTGCGCGGGCAAAGCTCTTTTCCGCCAGCGCGAGGAAGCCGCGCCGGTTCGGCAGGCCCGTCAGCATGTCGGTCAGGGACAGGTTCCTGTACTTCTCGATGAGCCTTCTGTTTTCTTGCAGCGTATTGCCGATAAGCTCGAAGTACGTCCCGAGGGCCCCCAGGCGGGGAAGTTCCGGCGTGTCGCCCTCCGCGAGTTCCTTGATCCCCCGCTCGACCGCCTTGAGCCTATCCATGATGTCCTTCAAATACGTAGCCATACAGCCGCAGTTTTCGAAATGGACTCCCAGTTCCCCGTGCGCGATGGATTGCGCGGCCCGGCGCAGTTCGTAAATCTGGAGGCAGAGCTCACGGATCTCCCTATCCTGCACAGGTATTTCGTCGACGATGCGGACCGTACATCCGCTGTCGTTCACGATCCGCGAAATGATCTCAAGAAGCTTAGGCAGAGGTAGATTCGAATACATCGTTTCCCTCCGCGAGTTGTATTTGTTGGGCGCGCCAATGGCTGTAACGGTCCATCAGGAAAGCAATATGCCTTGGTAACAGGGTATTTTTATTGTGTTTCCCAAAAACGGTCTTCCGGGCGTTCCGGCGTATGGAGAGCAGCTCGGATCGCCTTTCGAGCAACAGGGTTATGAGCATGACCCAATTCATCCTGCGCCCGGAGGGGTACAGAAAACCGTTTTGGCCGTCGCTGAGGACTTCGCGGACGGCTCCGGTGTCGGGCGCGAGCACGACGCACCCGCAGCTCATGGCCTCCAAGAGTTCGGAAGGCAGCATAAAGGAAATATCTTTGCAGAGATGCAGCGAGGAGACACACAACAGGTCGCGGTAGGCTCCCGGAGGGAGGAAATCCAGCAGGTGGATCCGGCCCCTCATGCCGGAGGGAAACGCCGCCATGCTCTCCCGGAGGCAATCGAGGCGGACCTCCTTGCCCGTGCTGATAAGAACCACATGGCAGTCCGGCCGCGCCGAGAGCAGGGACGGCAGCTCGCACCAGAAACCACCCTCCCGCAACCGGGCGGCGTCCCGCACGGAAAGGGTCACGATCTCTTGCCGTTCCGTCAGTTCGCAGTCCCCGAAACTGAATCGGCTGGCGGGGGCCGGAGCGAAAAACTCCGTGTCCACACACTTCCGCAGTACGGAAATGAACCCGCGCATCCCTTCGGGGTATTGCTCCCGTTGCCATTCCGTCGTCGTAAAATGGCAGTTACAATCAAAAAAGTTTTTCGCTTGCAGCGTGTTGCGGATATTGCGGGGGGCCAGGGGGATGTCGGGCATGGTACTGAGAGGATAGCGGGTCTCGGCCTCGTCCCGAAAATACCAGTCGGCATACCCGACAAGGAAAGCTTCCGGGAACAGGTTCCGCACAAACAGACCGTTGCCCATAGAACCCGACAAGATCACCATGTCGGGCTCAAACCCTTCCGCAAGCACGCCCATGAGCGACGAAGCCGTGGCCCGGCCGCGCAAATAGGCCATGGTCCAATCCCGTTCCCCGGCGTCAAGGGCGGGGGTCGATATCGATGCCACAGCCTTCTTCCTGTCCTTGGGCTTCTTCAGAAGAACCCTCTTGACGCCAGGGAGCGAGAAATCCCGCCTCCCGTACTCCGACGCGAACAGCACCTCGTTGCCCGGCAGTGCGGCCAACGAGGCGGCCATCGTCCCCAGAGGTCCGGGAAAAGTATAATTCAAAAAGAGGATACGCATAGGCCCTTCGGGCATCCTCCCGGATTGCGCGGTATAGTCGATCCGGGAGGATGCGTGTATGTTACTGCGCGTTTTCCAGAATGAACTTATGGAGCATCGCCTGATCGTCCGTGACGGTTTCCGGCGTGAGGCCATGCACTTGGATGGTAAGGCCCGCATCCGCATTCACGAAGGCGTCGCCCTGCTGTGTCCATGCATCGCTCAACGTCAGCGTTTCCTTGTCCCCGTTAAGGCCGAGCTCTATGCCGTACTGCTTCAGCGCGGCCGTATCCGTAAGCGACAAGGCATGGTCCCCGGAAATCAGAACTTCCACATTTTGGACGATCGGGCCATTATTCGGATTGGTGTTCTCCAGCAGCTCGTCGAGGCTCAGGTTCTTGTTGTCGGTAATCAGGAAGTCGATGCCGTCGCCGCCGTCCACAAGGAAGTCGGAGGAGTCGTACTTGATGATGTCGTTCCCGGAGCCGCCGAACAATATATCCCATCCCTCTCCACCGTCGAGGTAATCATCTCCGCTGCCGCCGAAAAGGACGTCGTCTCCAGAGCCGCCGTACAAGTGGTCATTGCCGCCCAGACCGAAGAGGACATCGTTCCCTTCGCCACCGAACAGCCAATCGTCACCGTCGGACGAGTTTTCCAGATGCTTTTCCGACCAGTCCGCAAGCTCATGCAGCTTGGGCAGCTTGGCGTCATTCTGGTCCAGATTCAGGATGGCATCGCTCAGGGATGCCGGAGTGACCCCGTGTGAGCCCCCTGTAAGAGTGCCGAGTTCCTGCGCGAGCTGGTGCAGGGTATCGTCCGCGTCTGAAGTATTGCTGCCGTCGCCGATGAGCAGATCGTTGCCGCCCTGCCCATACATGACGTCATTGCCTTCCCCGCCGATCAAGGCATCGGGCATGTCCGGCTTGCCCTCGTTGGCGTTCGGAACCAGCGCGCTGCCTATTTCCTCAGGATGCTCGCGGACGTAGTCGATAACGTCGGCCGTGCTCGGATTGAAGCCGAGCTGCGCCTTCACATACTCCGCGAGAGAGACGGTGGCCCCATCCACGCTGAACTGCGCGGTGTCTCCGAAGACCACGTCATCGCCCTTGTTGGCGAAGATGGTGTCCGAAACGGGCTTCGTCACCGTGGACGAAGCGATGGCGTCATACAACGCATCAGCACTCTCGATCTGATCCGCACCATCCGTGTTGTCGAACTTGTTGAGCACGTCGAGGTTGTTCGTGCCATTCCCAAGGATGCCTATGGCGTGAACGTCGACCGGGTGGACGCTGTCGTCGATAATGCGGTCATAGACGGCCTCCGCCCTCCTGACGGGATCGCCCCAACCGTTGGACGTATTAGGATCACCGTCAGTAATGAAGTACAGCCTGTTGGCGAAGTCGTTGCCTTCCACTGAGTTGAACCACTGTTGGGCACTCAGAAGCGGATCTTCGTAGTTTGTCGAGCTGTACAGATCCGTAGACTTCAAATACCGATTGATGATTTGATTCAACTGGGCTTCGGTCGTCGTACTGGTCAGAGAGAAGCTCTTGTCGAGATTGACTTCTCCGGCGAACTTGACGAGCTGAATGTTGATGACGGCATCGGTTCCCTTTATGTCGTTCCACAGCTTCGTGATGTACTGGGCAACGGCCTGCTGGGCCGTGTCATAAGAACATCCCTTCTCATACTTATACGCGCACTCACCATTCTTCTTCCATGCGCCCATTGACCATGAGTTATCCAACACAAATGAGATGTTGTAACTCATAGCGACGTTTTCCGTCGTCGTCGCGCCTTGCAGGAGGTCGTCGCCGATGGAGCCCGCGCCGGTCGTAGCGGTCACGTTGACGGTGATGTCTGCGCTGTCGGTCGCGCCGTGCCGGTCTTCCACCCCGTAGCCGAACTGGATAGATTCACTGTTCTTTCCGGTATTCGTAACCGAAATCGTGCCCTTCTGCCAATCGATCGAGATCTTCGTCGTCTCGTTGTACGAGATGTCCGTGGAAGCATCATGGGAAGTATATGTCTTGCCGCCTATGGTGATCTCCGTGATATGCAGGCCGTCCTTGGACACGGACGCGTCATCCCTGTCCATGTCGTTGTGCAACAGATCCTCAAACGTGATCGTGATCGATGTACTCGGCACCTCTCCCGAGGGGACCGTGCTGCTGATGACCACGTTGTCGGGCGTGAAGACATCGGCGGTATGCTCCACTTCAATGGATGCGGACCCCGTGAGATCCCCGCCCACGGCCAAACCGCCGCTCACCGTGAAATCCTCTCCGGCGTGCACATTGCCCGTGACATACAAGAAGCTGTTCGCGCCGAACCCTTCACTGTTGATGGAGAGGTTGCCGTTGACGATGGTGACGCAATTCAGGGGCGTATTCCCCAGCAGCGAACTGTTTAAATCTCCTTCGATGTACAGCAGCAGGTTGTGTTCCGAGGCGTACTTGACCGCGGCCTGAACCTGATCAGCACTCGTCCCGGAGGAAATCTTCAACGTGTAGATGTGTGCGGCGTCCTTTAAGGTATCCAGTGTCAGGTTGTTGCCGCCCAGATCCGAGAAGAACTTGCCGAAAAGGTCACCCGCAACCCCATCTTCCAAAACTGAGAACGCGTCATCCTGCTTGTCCGTCATCCATCCGGTATGGATACGGTCGCCTACAGTACCGCCCACCGTAATGATGCTGTCCCCGAGCACCGCGCTCGCCGATGCGGAGATGATGCTTTCTCCGGCCACGGCCTTGTCTATGTCATAGATATTGTCCGCCGCTTCTGGAGCGGTATTGGTGACGGCGATATGGACCGTATCGGTTGCGGTATCCAGATCTCCGTCCGTGGCCACCACCTTGAGATCGCCGCCAAATCCTTCCTTGACCTTGGTCGAATCATATTCCAGCGTATAGGAATACCGGAATTCATTGGCGTCGGTCCCAGTCTGGACGACGGTTATGGTGTAGAGGCCGTCCGGGTCCGTATACTGCCAGGAGCCTTCATCGTTCTTTACGAGCGTATGCCCGTCGAACGTGAACGCCGCGTCCCCCGGCCCGTCCGCACCGAAATGCACCATGAATGTATCCGTAATGCTGCCACTCGCAGAGTCCGCAGCGTGTTCGACTCGATCGCCCTGAACAGTCAGCACCGGCGCGTCGTCAAGCGCGTCCACCGTGATTTGGCCGGTCGCCGTGCCGCCCGTGGTCGTGATGCTCACGTCGAACGCGTCCGCGCGCACGGCCTCCCCGCGCCCCGCGTCGCCTTCGCCGGGGCGGTTGGACGCGTTGCCCGTGGCGTCCACGGGCGTGGTCAGGGTATAGGTGTAGTGCACGGTCCCGTCCGCATCCATGCCCGTCACCGTCAGCGTGCCGTGCGCGCCGCCGGGCACGGACACCGCGGCGTCCGCCGTCACTTCAACGCCGTTGTGGTACAGCTTGCCGTTTTCCACCTTCAATTCGGTGCCGCCGATGCTCACCGTGGCGTCCGCGCCGTGCAGCTCCATCTTGAACGAGCCGTCCGTCGCGGCTCCGAAGGGCTGCGTGGCCGACGTCTCGTGCTGCGAGCCCATGCCGGGGATGTTGCCCTCGTCCGTGGTCACCACGCTCGAGCCGCCCGAGGGGGCGCCTTCGAACAGCGGCCCGGCCACGGTGTTCACCGTCACCGACTGCTGCGCAATGTCCCCGTCGCCGTCCGTCACCGTCACCTTGAGTATGATCGTGTCGTTCCGGCCGTCCGTGGTGTTCGAGGCCGGGCGCGTGTACGTGAACGCGGTGCCGTTCAGCTGGAACGACGAGCCGTCGCTCCCGCCCGTGAACGTCCATTCCCCGTTGGCCTTCGTGCCTGTGAAGGTCTGGCCTTCCACCTCCACGGTCACTTGCGCGCCCTCGGCGTCCGCGCCGGGCGTGAAGCTCAGGGTGCCCGTGAGCGCGGCCTCGCCGTCGGCAACCGTCGTCTGCGTGGTGTCCAGCGTGCTCAGCACCGGCGCGTCGTCAAGCGCGTCCACCGTGATTTGGCCGGTCGCCGTGCCGCCCGTGGTCGTGATGGTCACATCGAACGCGTCCGCGTGCACGGCCTCCCCGCGTCCCGCGTCGCCTTCGCCGGGGCGGTTGGACGCGTTGCCCGTGGCGTCCACGGGCGTGGTCAGGGTATAGGTGTAGTGCACGGTCCCGTCCGCATCCATGCCCGTCACCGTCAGCGTGCCGTGCGCGCCGCCGGGCACGGACACCGCGGCGTCCGCCGTCACTTCAACGCCGTTGTGGTACAGCTTGCCGTTTTCCACCTTCAATTCGGTGCCGCCGATGCTCACCGTGGCGTCCGCGCCGTGCAGCTCCATCTTGAACGAGCCGTCCGTCGCGGCTCCGAAGGGCTGCGTGGCCGACGTCTCGTGCTGCGAGCCCATGCCGGGGATGTTGCCTTCGTCCGTGGTCACCGCGCTCGAGCCGCCCGAGGGGGCGTCGTTGAACAGCGGGCGTTCGGGCACTATCACTTCTTCAACGACAGTCTCCTCTTCCTCCACGCCTCTGTTGCCGTAAGCCTCTAATTCACGATCAGGTTCAGCAGCGCGGTTCAAGCCGAGATCAAGGCCGCCAAGACGTTCGACCCCATCCATGAGGGAAGCGTCTGTGTACTCGTGGAAGCGGCCGCCGTCGGCGTTCGAAGCCGCTACCGCCGGACCTGCCGCGGGCATCAGATCGGGTTCGTTAAGGGCTGCAAAAAACTCGGAACCGGAAACGGACGTTCCATCCACGATGAAGTCCGGGATGCTGTCCTTGGAGAAAGTCGTATAAAAATCAGTAAGGGTAATCCGGCTTCCGTCTTCAAAGGAAAGAAGCAGATCATTGCCTTCCTTGGAAAGGACCACGCTGTCCGAAGGAAAATCGAACGCGATGTGGTCAAATTTTTCGCTAGGGATAACCTGATTGGCTCCATTCGCAGGATGTCTGAGAGTAAGGTCTGCCATCATATGCTCCGAATACTGTTAAGTGGATGAAAAAATATCGTTTGGCGAACACCGCGGAACGTTCGCCTCTCATGCCGGACTGAGTATCGACTTCTTGTCCATCACCATGATGGCGCCTTCCTTGTGCCTCATTTCGACAGCGCCTTTGGGCAGGCCGTTCAAAGAATACGAAAGGAACCATCCATTATCTTTCGTGAAACCAAAAAGTTTATTCCTATCAACCCAAAGGCCGAGGCAGGCTTTCAGGTCACCGGGGGCGGCTATCGGCAGAGACGTGTCAATGAACACATCAATCCCCGAAACGGAGGCAACGCCTTCCCGTCCATGTCTCAACAGTACGTCCAACACCCCTTTTCCGATGAGAAACGTAAACTGCCCGTTGCCGTCTATGAAATAATCCGTGGGATCATACTGAATGATTTCTAAAGGGATATCGCCTTCGTCCAGAGGCGCCTCTTCCGCAAACGCACAAAAAAGGGGCACATCATATTCTTCCTCCGACCATGTGCAGGACTCAAGAGAGTGCTCTCCCTGCGCAACGGATCCGCACATGGCTTGTAAGTTCTCTTGAACGGTGCCTTCATGAAAGGGACATGCTTCCCGCCTCGATGCCGCATCGTCTTTCCGCAACATGGAAACTCCCAAGAGAAGATGGACTAGAAAAATCTGTCCGCCGTGCTTCCAAGATTTCCTGAAAAAACAAAACGCCCCGTGCCGAAACGATGTTTCGGCACGGGGCGTTCTTATCCTGATCGATAGAAGACAATGGGCCCAGAAAAATCAGAGAGAGAGAGAGAGAGAGAGAGAGAGAGAGAGAGAGAGAGAGAGAGAGAGAGAGAGAGAGAGAGAGCACAAAAAAAACCTGCCGATCCAATGGGTTACTGCGTGCTTCATATAGAAAACACACGTCTGCACACCAACTTACTCAGTTGCATGCAGCTCCCCAATAAATGGCAGGGAACTTAGGGGATTCATTACTGGAATCCCCATAAAATTATTGTTTAACAGATAACGCTATCACGCTATAGTGTCAAGCTTTTCTAGAACTATAGCATTTTCTATATATTATAAAGAGATAGTTCATCGCGGTATAGGGAACATAAAAAGATTTCCTCAAAAATACCTATGGCCCGCGTGTATTACCTCTTTTGTTTGTAAGATTTTTTTGTAATCAAAACAAATTATTATGATATATTTTATCCAGCAGCATCAAACTGCAAACCCAATATGAAAGCGGCTCCGCCCGCTATAGGTTTCAAAGCGGAGAACACACCCCCTCCACTTAGGGCACGGGGCCGCCCCGCGGGATATCCCTCCAAAAACATACCCCCCCCTACCGACGACGGGGGAGCGTCCTCGGCAGGGGGCCGGATAGTCCGGGGCCAAGAGGATCTGCCGCCGTGCTCATCAGCGGCATGAAGAACCCCGGCCTTTCCGGAAATCTGATGTACACAAAAGGCTGTATCGCGTTCCGCCGTTTTTCGGCACAGGTGAAACTATCCCGGCATCAAAGGGAATGCCCCTCTCAAGCATTTCCACCTTGAAATTTCGTGCCTGCAAAAACTGCGAACTGGGATTCGATAACCACAAAAATTTTGAGGAGGAAGAGTGGCACGAACACATTGGCAATTCTGGGGAGGGCAGAAACGTGGGGTGTTCCCCTCTCTTCTCTAGAAAGTTTCCCCTCCCCGATGCCTCTATAGTCTTTTCAAACACATCCAAACCGTCTCCGGAGGAAACCCGCCGAAAAGCGGAGCCGCCTCAGGGCGGGCTTCCCTCCCGGGGACGCGTCCGATTGGGGAACAGAGCCGGATGTCAGCCTGCCAAGACGTCCGTGCGGCCCTGCCCCCCTTCCAGAAAACCGGGATTTCCCGCTTTCCTAGAACTTGTAGCCGATGCTGAAGGTGCCCTTGAAGTTGTTTTCCTTCGCTTCGTAGCCCACGCCCTTCCACAGATCCTTATCCAGATCGAGGC
>ENA-ORCP01004024-ORCP01004024.1-human-gut-metagenome-genome-assembly--contig:-NODE-4024-length-10417-cov-14.944584_pt1 | contig 10417 bp, 6 predicted proteins | sample MGYA00242990_ERZ507991 | MGnify/ENA primary metagenome ERZ507991 (study PRJEB26167, sample SAMN06115496) | human gut metagenome | host: Homo sapiens | place: China:Henan | collected 2015-05-07...
CGGCGGAACATATTCCTTTCCGATCCTGAACGGACGGGTGAGCGCAAGGAACTGAAAAAACGGCTGGAAATGTGGCTTTCTCTTTTGGATGTCGATGAATTGTCGGATCGTTTGGATGAAGCGATAGCCGATGAGAACTACGAGTATGCAAAGATGTACAAAGATGAAATCCGGCGTCGTGAAGAGGAGGGCAGGTCCAGATGATAGAACAACAACTTGGTTTTAGTCTTGAGTCTTTTTTACGTGGTATAGTAGGGATTTCTACGGTGTTGGGGGTTGCTTATCTGATGAGTTACGATCGGAAACGGGTCGATTGGAAATTGGTGGGGGGGGGATTGTTAATGCAGTTTTTCTTTGCTCTTGCCGTATTGTATGTCCCTGTAGTCGGAATTGCTCTGGAATGGGTGGGCAAGGCTTTTATTAAGTTGATGGATTTTACTCAGTCCGGGGTCGCTTTTCTTTTAGGGCCGTTGGTAACTAAAAGTGAAGGGTTTATCTTTTTGTTGAACTCACTTCCGGTGGTGATTTTTTTCTCGGCCTTGGTTTCCTTATTTTATTATTGGGGGATTATCCAGCGCGTAGTTGGAGGATTTTCTTGGCTGCTACGACGTTTCATGAATATTTCCGGAGCCGAAGGATTGGTTGCGTCTGGCAATGTGTTTTTGGGAATGACGGAATCCCCTGTTTTGATCAAGAATTATCTGCCGGCGATGAACCGGTCGGAAATATTTCTGGTTATGGTTTCTGGAATGGGGACGATAGCCGGAACAGTGATGGGAACTTATATCGGTATGTTGGCGGGAGGTGATCCTGTGTCGAGGGTTCTGTTTGCGAAGCATTTGCTTTCGGCGTCGTTGATGGCTGCTCCGGGTTCTATTGTTCTGGCTAAAATCCTTTGTCCGCAAACGGAAAAGGTTGACGACCGCTTGGTGAAGATGGAGAAGGTCGGACTGCATTCCACTGTATTGGATGCGTTGGCTGCCGGTACGTCGACGGGTGTACGTCTGATGGTGAATATCGCAGCGATGTTGCTTGTATTCATAGCAATGGTCGCACTTGCCAATTATATTTTGGAGGGTGTGATCGGACGCTATACCGGACTGAATGACTGGATTGTATCCATTACAGGCGGGAAGGCTCAAGGACTGACATTCCAGTTTATATTGGGAGTGATCTTATCTCCTTTTATGTGGCTGATCGGAGTTCCTTATCAGGATGTGATGTTGGTCGGTTCTTTGTTGGGACAGAAAACCATTTTAAACGAATTTGTCGCTTATTTCCAGTTACAGGAATGGAAAGATGCCGGTTTGTTTCTGTATCAGAAATCTATTTTAATGTCTACCTATATCTTATGTGGTTTTGCTAATATCTCGTCTATTGGTATTTTGCTGGGAGGGATGGGCGTGTTGGCTCCCGAAAAGAGGGAACTGATCACTCGTTTCGGCTTTCCGGCTATGATTGCCGGTGCGTTGGTATCGGTACTTTCGGCTACGATAATAGGAATGATGTTGATTGTCAATTGACAATGGGGAAATCTTTTAATTTTTAACTTTTAATTTATTCAAGTGCAGATATTTTATACGCCGGAGATAGCTGTGAACCCAGAGCTTCCGGAAGAAGAGGCCGGGCATTGTATTCGTGTACTCAGGCTGACTGAAGGTGACGAGATTTTGTTGACGGATGGTAAAGGCTCTTTTTTTAAAGCGGCAATCAGCCGTGCCCATCCTAAGCATTGCGAAGTGAATATTCTGGAGCAGTGGGAACAGCCTGCTTTATGGAACTTCAATCTTCATATAGCAGTGGCTCCGACCAAGAATATGGACCGTATGGAGTGGTTTGCGGAGAAAGCGACCGAGATCGGTATCAATGCCATTACTTGTTTGAACTGCCGTTTTTCCGAACGGAAGGAAATTAAGCCTGCTCGCTTGGAAAAGATTTTGGTCAGTGCAATGAAGCAATCACAGAAAGCGACCTTGCCGGAACTAAACGGAATGACCGATTTCCGCACGTTCGTTAGTCTGCCTTTTGCCGGTCGTAAGTTTATTGCCCATTGCGAGGAAGGGGTAAAACCTCTTTTGAAACAGACGTATCATCCGGGAGAAAACGCACTTGTCCTGATCGGTCCAGAAGGTGATTTCAGTCCCGAAGAAATAGCGCTTGCCTTAAAATGTGGATTTGAACCCATTTCATTAGGCGAAAGCCGTTTGCGTACGGAAACAGCGGCACTGGTGGCCTGCCATACGCTGAATCTACAAAATCAATAATGAAAAGAAACGTCTGAATCAATGATTATACAACTTTTAAATAACATAAGTATGGCAAAGAAAACGATTTCACGACTCTCGGTACTGGCAGTACTGATTGTTTTTCTGGCAGCATGTTCCAAAACATCGGAATATACAAATGTGATACCGGCTGACGCTTCGGTAGTTGCCTCTATCAACCTTAAATCCCTCGCAAGCAAAGCGGGATTGGATGATAAAGAGAATGAAGCTGCTAAACAAAAAGTACTGGAAGCACTGAAAAGCGGAATGAATGCGGCCACATTCCAACAACTGGAAAAGGTTATGAAGAATCCGGGCGAATCGGGAATCGATGTTGAATCTCCATTCTATGTGTTCTCTTCATCTTCTTTCCCTTATCCCACTGTTGTAGGTAAAGTGAACAATGAAGATAAGTTGCATGCTTCACTCGACGTGATGGCAAAAGAACAGATCTGCCAACCGGTAGGCGAAGCTGACGGTTACAGTTTTACAACGATGAATAGCGGTTTGCTTGTTTTCAATAGTTCTACTATATTGGTAGTCAATGTCAGCGGAACAACTCAAACTGATAAAGCCAAAGAAGCCATTACTAATTTGTTGAAACAGACAGCAAGCAATAGTATCGTGAAATCAGGAGCTTTCCAGAAAATGGAGAAACAGAAAAATGATATTAACTTCTTTGCTTCCATGACAGCTATTCCTTCAACCTACCGCGATCAGATAACCATGGGATTACCTACTGAAGTGAAAGCGGAAGACATCACTCTGATAGGAGGACTGAACTTTGAAAAAGGAAAGATTGCCCTCAAAACAGAAAACTATACTGAAAACGAAGCAGTGAAAGCTCTCCTGAAAAAACAAATGGAATCTGTTGGAAAAGCGAACAATACTTTCGTTAAATACTTCCCGGCTTCTACCCTGATGTTCTTCAACGTAGGCGTAAAAGGAGGCGAACTGTATAACCTGTTGAGCGAAAACAAGGAATTCCGCAACACAGTATCTATCGCTAAGGCAGACGAAGTAAAAGAGTTGTTCAGCTCGTTCAATGGTGATATTTCTGCAGGATTAATCAACGTAACGATGAGCAGTGCTCCCACTTTCATGATGTACGCTGACGTGAAGAACGGCAATGCTCTTGAAATGATTTACAAGAACAAGGAATCATTGGGATTGAAGAGAGGGGAAGATATCATGCAACTTGGCAAAGACGAATATGTCTACAAGACAAGAGGCATGAATATATTCTTCGGCATCAAGGATAAACAAATGTATGCAACCAATGATGAGTTACTCTACAAAAACGTAGGTAAAGCTGCCGACAAATCAGTCAAAGATGCTCCTTATGCATCGGATATGAAGGGAAAGAGCCTATTTATAGCAATCAATGCCGAAGCAATCCTCGATCTGCCTATCGTTAAAATGGTAGCAGGTTTCGGAGGACAGGAAGCTAAGACATATATCGAACTGGCCAACAAGGTTTCTTACCTGTCCATGAGTTCGGAAGGGGAAGTCAGCGAGATCGACCTCTGCCTGAAAGACAAAGATGTAAATGCCCTCAAACAAATTGTAGACTTTGCCAAGCAATTTGCCGGCATGTAATAAATGTATAAACCAACGGTATGAATAGTATTCACTTACAGCAAACACTTCCCCAAGTGTTTGCTGACCGTAATTCGGTGACTTCGGACGTATGGCATCAGGATCTTTTCTTCCGGAAAGGAGAAATGTATCTGATTGAAGCTGCTTCCGGCACCGGCAAATCTTCGTTGTGCAGCTATATCTATGGCTACCGCAACGACTATCAGGGGATTATTAATTTCGATGAAACCAATATCAAAGCATACTCCGTGAAGCAATGGGTCGACCTGCGAAAGCATTCACTAAGTATGCTTTTTCAAGATTTACGCATCTTCACCGAACTTAGCGCTCTTGAAAATGTGCAATTGAAGAATAACCTCACCGGATGCAAAAAGAAAAAAGAAATCTTATCGTTCTTCGAACAACTGGGGATCGCAGATAAAATAAATGTGAAAGCCGGCAAGCTATCTTTCGGACAGCAACAGCGCGTCGCCTTTATCCGGGCGCTCTGCCAGCCGTTCGACTTTTTATTTCTGGATGAACCGATCAGCCACCTGGACGATGATAACAGCCGCATCATGGGTGAACTTATCATCGCCGAAGCAAAGGCACAAGGAGCCGGAGTGATCGCCACTTCCATCGGTAAACATATCGAGTTGCCTTACAACCATACACTTCAACTGTAGTAAGCTGGTTAATAACAGGTAGCAGGTAATAAACAACCTCTTTTCACAGCATCATTTCAAATCGTAAATCGTAAATTGTAAAATCGTAAATAAAATGCCAACTCTTGTCTGGAAGCTTCTCCGCCAACATATCAGTATCGGTCAATTAGCCGGTTTCTTTTTAGCCAACCTATTCGGCATGATGATTGTATTGCTTAGCGTACAGTTTTATAAAGATGTCATTCCGGTATTCACCGAAGGAGACAGCTTTATGAAAAAGGATTTCATCATAGCTACAAAGAAAATCAGTGCTCTCGGTTCTTTTGCAGGAAAGAGTAATACATTCTCTGCCGAAGAAATTGCGGATCTGAAAAAGCAACCGTTTACCAAAACAATAGGAGCTTTCACTCCTTCTCAATTCAAAGTTTCAGCAGGATTGGGAATGAAGGAAGCCGGTATTCATCTTTCCACAGATATGTTTTTTGAGTCTGTTCCCGATGAGTTTGTCGACATCAAACTCGATAAATGGCATTTCGATGAACACACACATACCATACCCATTATCATTCCGCGCAACTATCTGAACCTTTATAACTTCGGTTTTGCGCAAAGCCGCAGCCTCCCCAAACTATCGGAAGGGTTAATGAGTCTGATTCAAATGGACATTATGATGCGTGGCAACGGACGGGTGGAACAGTACAAAGGAAACATTGTCGGTTTCTCCAATCGTCTGAATACGATTCTTGTTCCCCAGTCCTTTATGAAATGGGCTAATGAGAATTTTGCACCGAATGCAGAAGCCCAACCGGCACGGTTGATTATCGAGGTTAGCAATCCGGCAGATTCCGCCATCGCCAGTTATTTTCAGAAGAAAGGATATGAAACGGAAGATGGTAAGCTGGATGCCGGAAAAACAACTTATTTCCTCCGTCTTATCGTAGGTATTGTATTGGGAGTGGGTTTATTTATCAGTATCCTTTCATTCTATATACTGATGTTGAGCATCTTCCTGCTTTTACAAAAGAATACAACCAAGCTGGAAAGTCTATTACTAATCGGATACAGTCCCAACAAGGTAGCATTGCCTTATCAGTTGCTCACGGTAGGATTGAACGTTATTGTGCTTGTATTATCCATCGGATTAGTCTCCTGGTTGCGCAGTTATTACATAGACAGCATCCGCTTGCTATTCCCACAACTGGAAACCGGATCATTATGGGCAGCAATCAGTATGGGTATTCTATTATTTATCGTTGTATCGGTGATTAACATACTGGCAGTAAAAAAGAAAGTGCTTTCGATCTGGATGCACAAATCATAGATGTAGAATCAAACACATAACGTATGAAAAACAAAACTACATTTTCTATCCATAGAGGCTTAATAGCTTTCTTTTTCGGAATACTGTTCTGTTTTGCCCCATTGTCGGGGCAAAACGTACAAGATACAATTATTGCGTATTTTAATCTACTGGAAAAAGTCCCACAGGAGAAACTCTACTTACATCTGGACAAGCCCTTTTATGGGGCAGGAGAAAAAATATGGTTCAAGGGATATCTGGTAAACTCTGTTACACATCAAGATAATACACAAAGCAACTTCATCATTACAGAGCTTGTCAACCGTTCCGACTCTATTGTAGAACGGAAAAAGATCCGTAGAGATTCATTGGGTTTTCATAATGCTTTCACCCTCCCTCCCACTCTCCCTGCAGGTGATTATTATTTGCGGGGATATAGCAACTGGATGCTTAATCAGGAACCGGAATTCTTTTATTCACGCAATCTGAAAATCGGTAATTCGATTGATAATACGATTGTTTCAAATATTGAGTATCAGCAAGAAGACGAATCACATTATACAGCCAAGGTAAGATTTACCAGCAATACCCAAGAGGCTTTCGGAAATACTGCCATCCGCTACCGCTACATTGAAAACGGAAAGATTAAAGATAAAGGTAAAAGAAAGACAGACGAGAATGGGTTGATTTCTATTTCCCTGCCGGATTTGAAGCCTATTGCCACACGCCACATTGAAGTAGAGTTCGATGATCCCCAATATATTTATAAAAAGACTTTCTATCTGCCTTCGTTTACAAAAGACTTTGATGTTAAGTTCTTCCCGGAAGGAGGTGCTCTCCTGACCGTTGCTCATCAGAATATAGCTTTCAAGGCTCAAGGATCGGATGGCTTTTCTACAGAAATAGAAGGATTCCTGTTCGATGCCAACGGAGACACATTGACAGCTTTCCGCTCGGAGCATGACGGCATGGGAGTTTTCACACTGAATCCGACTGTGGGAAACTCTTACTATGTGATTGCCAAATCCGGTGACGGTATCAGTAAACGATTCGACCTCCCAGCTGTAGAAGAAAAAGGAATCACACTTTCCATGACACATTATAAAAAGGAAATCCGTTACGAAATCCAGAAAACAGAAGCTACCGAGTGGCCTCAAAAGTTATTCTTGATTGCGCACACTCGTGGAAAGCTGGTCATCCTGCAGCCAGTCAGTGTCGACAGGACTTTTGGAAGAATGAACGACAGTTTATTCAACGCAGGCATCACCCATTTCATGCTGATCGACCAACAGGGCAACGCACTTAGCGAATGCCTGGTTTTCATACCCGACCGGAATCCGCATCAATGGCAAATTCTTGCAGATAAGCCGACATACGGAAAAAGAGAAAAGGTATCCCTGCAAATTTCAGCAAAAGACGATAACGGTACTCCGGTAGAAGGTAGTTTCTCCGTCAGCATTACCGACAGAAAGAGTATCCGTCCGGATTCGCTTGCTGACAATATCGTATCGAATCTTCTATTAACCTCCGACTTAAAAGGATATGTAGAAAATCCCGGATATTATTTTTTGCAGCAAGACCTCCGGACTCTCCGCACGGTAGACTTCCTGATGATGACGCACGGATGGCGCAGACACCATATCCAGAATGTACTGACTGCACCTTCAATGAACCTCACCAACTATATGGAAAAGGGGCAAACTATCAGTGGACGTATCAAAGGTTTCTTTGGAGGTAACGTTAAGAAAGGACCTATTTGTATTCTGGCTCCCAAACAGAACATCATCGCCACTACCACCACAGACGAAAAAGGAGAGTTTATCGTGAACACATCTTTCAGAGATAGCACGACTTTCCTTGTTCAGGCACGTACCAAAAGAGGATTTGCCGGAGTGGACATCGTGATTGACACTCCTCAATACCCGGCAACTTCGCACAAGTCTCCTTTCCATGATGGAACAGCAACGTTTATGGAAGATTATTTGCTCAACACCCGCGACCAATATTACATGGAAGGTGGAATGAGAGTGTACAATCTGAAAGAAGTGGTAGTCACTGGAAGTCGTAAAAAGGCCAGTTCAGAAAGTATTTACACAGGAGGTATCAACACCTACACGATCGAAGGGGACAGACTGGAAGGATTCGGTGCGCAAACAGCTTTTGATGCAGTTACCAGACTTCCGGGCATTAGCGTGACAAACGGAAATGAAATACATATCCGCAACAATCCCGAGCAACCTGTCATTGTTGTTGACGACGTGGTGTATGAAGACGATAACGACATCTTGACCATGATACAAACCAGTGATATGTCGAGCTTGAGCCTTCTTCGCGGTGCCGATGCAGCGATCTTAGGTTCCCGCGGTTCGGCAGGTGCTATCGTTATTACGCTGAAAGACGGCAAAGATATCCCGGCAAGACCGGCACAAGGTATTATCACGTGCACTCCACTAGGGTACAGCGACTCGGTCGAATTCTACCATCCGACTTATGATACGCCCGAAAAAAAGAATGACCAACGCTCGGATTTACGAAGTACGATCTATTGGAATCCTACCCTTCAACTGGATGCCAATGGAAAAGCAACTATCGAATACTATACTCCGGACAGCACTGCACCGGAAGATATAACCATAGAAGGTGTGGATAAAAACGGAAAGGTATGCCGAATCATACAGACAATAAACAACAGATAAATGTGGAAATGATTTTGAATGCTAGGTTTATAGACTTACGCAAGTAAGCACAACTCTATTAAGGCACCTTTATCTTTATTCTATCAAGCAGGTATACATCTGTTAAGCTACCGATATCATTCATTCTCCACGGCCGTGGTGAGATCTTCCCACGGCCGTAAGAAGAAGCTACCACGACTGTGGAAAGAAGCTACCACGGCCGTGGAGAACTAACAAGAACGGTACTCTAGTAAGCATTCGGTCTCGTGCGTATTCTCTCCAAACTCTTATAAAGTCAAAAGCCAGACGGAGTACGTCTGGCTTTTGACTTTATAAACCTTTCTTGTTTATCCTTTCCAATTAAATGGCAGTAAATCGGAGTAGTCGTTTTTCTCTTCTCTTTCTTTATCCTGTACTCTAATCACCACGTCCTGCATCCATAGTTTTGGGTTCACCTTATTTTCCCTGCAACATCCCATCAGTGAAAAGAATATTGCCGCTGCGTGTGCTGCCTCATGCGATCCGGAGAAGAGTGTATTTTTTCTGTTTACAGTCAACGGTCTAATAGAACGCTCCACCGGATTATTATCAATGCAGAACTGTGCATCATTGACATATCCGGACAGTTGTTCAAAGCGTGTGTACATATAGAATATGGCCTTGGCAACAGGCGATTTATCGACCGTATGTTCATATTCCTCTTTGCACCATTTTTCCAGTCCTTTGATAATAGGGTACGATTTTTCCCGGCGAAGCTTTACTACAGCCTCGCCTTCCAGATGTTCTATCCTGATTTCCTCCTCCACAGCATACAGTCTGCCTATTTGTTCAAGTGCATACCTTGCTCTGGGAGGGTCATTTCCTTCCGCTTCCACAAACTTGCGCCTGACGTGTGCCCAACAGCACAAGTGCAACTTTCCGGGTAGCGTGTCGAACTCGTCATATACTGCAAAGCCGTCACTCTGTACCACGCGGACCTGTCCTGCCAGCAGTGTGTCTATTCCGCTGCTGCCACGCCCCTTGTGATATTCAAAGAAGGGGGTATGAAACCGGGGCAGATAGAAGTTCCACATATACCCGCGATGAAGAGCACCGGGTCGGTCGCTTTCAAGTACGGGGTGGGGCGTCTCATCGGCCATGACGTAATAACTGTCCTTAACCAGTTCACGAAGCTCATTGTAGATCGGCTCCAAACGCTGTGCGGCAGCCATCATCCAGTTACTTACGGTGGAAGGACTCAGATGGATGCCTTCACGCTCAAAAATGTCCAGCTGTCTGTGCAGAGGCAGGTGATCGTAATATTTGGCGGTGGCAATGTGGGACAGTACACTCTCCGAGGCATTGCTGTGAGGGTGTGCCATTACGGGCATGGGAGCAGTTATGATACGACCGTCGGCAAGCCGGTATTTAGGACGGATGATGCGTCTCACATAGAATCGGGCAGGGCTGACGGCATATTGTTCGCTCACTTCCTCCCCCAGCTTCGTCGCTCCCTCCAGAGAAAGACCTTCCGGCATGGGAATGATGATTTCTTCACGGGGAAGGGACGGATCGATGGGCTTACGGGCGTGGGGAGTAATCTTTTGGGTGAAGCTCTTACGGAAACGATTGTAACCATTCTCCGACCGGGCAGATTTCTCAGCCGTTTTCTGCTCCTCCGCTACCGGGTCATTGACATCGGACGGAGATTCAAAACAGATGCTCAATTGGTTGGCATCTTCGGGAAGATGACGTTTTTCACTGGATTTACCCCATAAACGGCGTGTCAAATCAGCCAATTTCCATCTCAGGTCAGCAATGACGGCTGTACAGGCTGAGATTTCCTCAACTTGGCGGGAATACTCCTGCAAAGAGGCTGCGTATTTTCTCTGAAGTTCCGCATGCTCCTTTTCAAGGCATTCATGTTCCTTGCGCAACTCTTCGTACTCTTCCAAA
>ENA-ORCP01004026-ORCP01004026.1-human-gut-metagenome-genome-assembly--contig:-NODE-4026-length-10413-cov-3.881966_pt1 | contig 10413 bp, 7 predicted proteins | sample MGYA00242990_ERZ507991 | MGnify/ENA primary metagenome ERZ507991 (study PRJEB26167, sample SAMN06115496) | human gut metagenome | host: Homo sapiens | place: China:Henan | collected 2015-05-07 | study...
AAACAGACGGTCTGTTCCGAAAGCAAAAACGGGAGGTCTGAACCTCCCGTCTGTTAATCTTATGTAAATCTGCTCTTGACAAAAAAGCAAAGTTACACCGTCATTCCTTGAACAAATCGTCCAAAAGCACCTGGCTCTGAACACAACCGGAATACATATTCTCTTTTAACCCGTAAGTGGTGACAAAAGTCAGCATCAACGACTTTCGTGTATTTGTTTCTTCTCGAAAAGCGGCAATCTTGTTTCTTAACTTTTCTTCATAGCCTTTGTCTATCGCAAACACCGTAGAGTAATATTTCATCTCACAGAGATTTACAGTTTCATCCTTACGATCAATTACCAAGTCTATCTGTGCCCCTTTATCTACAGTAGAACTACTCCATGAACAAACCAACGTCTGCACACCGGCTATTCCGAGTGCCGCCTTTATCTGCCGCACATGGTCCAGACAAAGCATCTCGAAGGCATAACCGCTCCACGAGGCATGTAGTGGAGTGTTCTGCGAAGTAGTCCAGAAATGTTCATCGCGATAACGATTGGTACGTATGAAGCGAAAGTAAAATAAAGTATAGAAGTCCACCAATTGAAACAAAGCATCTCGCTGTAACCTTCCTGTCGGGCTCATCCTTGGCTTTCCGAAAGGTTCATACCGGCGAATAAAACCACAACTCTCCAATTCTTCAAGGGCTATGCTGAAAGCCCCGTTATTGGTCAGTCCTGTAACCCTAAGCAATTCTTTACGATTCAGCCCTTTAGCCTTCGTGGCAAGTGCAGTTACTATCTGTATATGCAAACCAGCATTCTTGAACAAGGCACGATAGAGGTTTTCAAATTCATCGGACAGCTCTGCTCCACTTTCAAAAAACAACCGGTCAATATTCTGCGCCAAACTGCGGTCTTTCCGCATAAAAGAAAGATAATAAGGAATGCCGCCCAGCACCATATAACACTCTGCAATGTCTCGATGGGAATAAGAGAAACCATTCGCCATGAAGTACTGCTCACATTCATTAAGCACAAAAGGTTCAATAATCATCCGGTGCGTAATGCGGTTGTGCAAACCACCGCGATTCTTTATCAACTTGTTTATCATCCATGAAGTGGCAGAACCGCAAACAATCAACTTCACATCCGTGCGAACGGCTGCCCAGCTATTCCAGAAATTCTCAAGTGCACTGACAAACCCCGATTTAGGCGTGTCCATCCACGGCAGTTCGTCTATAAAGATCACCTTCGGCCCATCGGGTAATGTCTCCAGATAACGGGCAAGTTCATAAAAAGCCAAGATCCAGCTTTCGGGTACAGACAAGGTAGTCGATCTTTTATGCCTTTGAAGAGCAATGCCGAAGTTCGTCAACTGCTCTTTCATACTTGCATTATCCATCCCTGTTACATAAAAAGCAAAGTTGTCCGCTGCCATCTGACGGATAAGAAATGTTTTTCCTACACGACGACGACCATAGACCGCTACAAATTCCGACCTATTGGAACTGATGTATTCCCTCAAGGCTTCCAATTCCTTTTTACGTCCTATCAACTTTACGTTCATCGGTCTTTCCTCCATTTATAACTTGCGCAAACATAACAAAAAACACCCGTTTACGCAAATTATAAACTTATAATCTGCGCAAACACCGATTTTCACCCCCGTTTGCGCAAATTATGATTCCATCGGCTACGTTAATCAGAAAAAAGTCCCGCCTTTCTCTTCTGGAAAAGCGGGACTTGTCATTATCGTTTAATTCAGCTTACTTCGCTAAATCTTCAATCACCTTCATTATCTTCTGACCGATTTCTTCTGCCGCTTCTGCTGTAGACGCCTCACTATACACGCGGATAATCGGCTCGGTGTTACTTTTACGCAAGTGTACCCACTTATCAGCAAAGTCTATTTTCACACCATCGATGTCATTGATTTCTTCATCCTTATAAATCTCTTTCACCTTAGCCAGAATAGCATCCACATCTGTTTCAGGAGTCAGATCTACGCGATTCTTTGCCATGAAATAAGCAGGATAAGTTGCACGAAGCTCGCTCACCTTCTTGCCTTCATGTGCCAGATGGCTTAGGAACAAGGCAATACCAACCAGCGCATCACGTCCGTAGTGACTTTCCGGATAAATGACTCCGCCATTACCTTCGCCACCAATTACGGCACCCACTTCTTTCATCTTGGTGGTAACGTTTACTTCGCCTACGGCAGAAGCAAAATATTCCTTGCCATACTTGCGGGTTACATCACGCAAAGCACGTGTAGAACTCAGGTTAGAAACTGTATTACCCGGCGTATGCTTCAACACATAATCGGCCACACTCACCAGCGTGTATTCTTCGCCATACATTTTTCCATCTTCGCAAATCATTGCCAAGCGGTCTACGTCAGGGTCAACTACGAAAGCCACATCAGCCTTGCCACCTTTCATCAGGTTCATAATGTCACCCAGATTCTTTTCAAGTGGTTCGGGATTATGTTGGAAATCACCGGTCGGTTCGCAATAGAGTTTCTCTACATGCTGTACACCCAATTGCTCCAGCAACTCAGGCAGAATAATACCACCCACAGAGTTCACACAGTCAATAGCCACGCGGAAGTTCGCCTTTCTGATAGCTTCTACATCTACCAGACTAAGCGCCAACACACTGTCTATATGTTTTTGATTGTAAGTCATATCCTTGCGATATGATCCCAGATGATCTACATCAGCAAAGTCAAATTCTTCAGCCTCGGCAATGCGAAGTACTTCGTTACCTTCGGCAGCATTCAGAAATTCGCCGCGTTCATTCAGCAATTTCAGGGCATTCCATTGTTTCGGATTGTGCGAAGCAGTCAGGATAATACCACCACTGGCGCCTTCCATAGTTACGGCCAATTCAGTGGTCGGTGTAGAAGCCAGATCGATGTCCACTACATCCCATCCCATACCCATCAGGGTACCTACTACTACATTCTTTACCATTTCACCCGAAATACGGGCGTCGCGTCCTACTACAATTTTGTTGCTTTTTACCGTGCACGTTTTGCGAATAAGTGTGGCATACGCTGATGTGAATTTCACAATGTCAAGCGGATTCAAGCCCACACCCGCTCCTCCGCCAATAGTTCCGCGGATTCCAGAGATAGATTTGATTAGAGTCATTAGGTTAATGATTTAAAGATTGTTGGTTACATACTATAATTACCTATAGATTTGGTATTTACGGATATCATAGTAATAAGGGTATACGGACTGCATAGCTGTGCTGTGTCCCATCTTTGAGGGAACGATCAATCTGACGTGTGCCATGTCACGTACATAGGTCAACGGCACCAACCAGCCTGCAGGAACAGAAGTTCCATAATAAGAATACATCAATCCTTGAGTAAACTGACCGGCAATGGAAGAACTCGTTACCCGGTAATTAAATTCATCCACTACTTCCGCAAATCCTAAGTTAGACATTGTCGTATCTCCTTGAATGAGGCCGTATTCCATGAAACGTACCAATATTGGGTCTTTCGCTTTTACTGTATCAGCAGGATTTTTAGAGCCTTTATCCCGTATTTGCATATATACGCCGCTAGCAAGTTGCACATATTCATTCTTAAGCGTATCCGTAGTCGAGTCGTTTCTGTAAAACTCCGTTTGGGATATAACCTTAATATTATTGTCCTTTATAAATGCTTTGATGGCATCTTTTTCCTCCTCCAGCATTTCTGCATAAGTCTTGGTGTTATCACAAGCCTGGAAAGCCAGACCACATGCCAGCAAAGACAAAAAGAATAATGTACGTTTCTTCATTATCTGTTATTTAGTAATTCCGTACAAAAGTATTCGATTTCGTTGAAAGTTGAAAGCTCTACGAGGAAAGTTCGTATCTTTTAACCTTTGTGCCCCTCTTTTTTTATCCTTTCGCATTCAATAAAGGCTTGAATTTCTCTAAAGCACGTTCCAGGACTTTCTTTGCTTCCTCCAGCGTACCATAAAATTCACCACCGGAAGCATTCAGATGTCCGCCTCCATTGAAGAATTCAGCTGCTAACTGATTGCAAGGAAATGTACCCACAGAACGCAATGAAACCTTAATCATCGGCTTCTCCGTATCTTCACGCAGGAAGCAAGAGAAAACCACGTCTTTTATACTCAAAGGAATATTTACAAACCCCTCGCTGTCTCCCCGGATATAATTGAAACGTCCCTGCTCATTTTTTGTCAATGAGATCAAGGCAGAATGATAATCGGGATAAACCTGCATATTTGAAAGCACATAACCCATCAGTCGCAAGCGACTTTCAGAGTAAGTATTATAAACTTTCCGGTAAATATCATCCTTATCGATACCCTTGGAAAGTAATTCACTGATGATAAAATAAATCTCCCGGTTATTGGAGTTATAAGTAAATCCACCTGTATCGGTCATCATACCGGTATAGATACACTCTGCTCCTTCTTTGGTTATTTCATTAAAATACCCCATGCGGCATATCAAGCGGAATACAAGCTCCGAAGTAGAAGAAATATTGGGATGTGAGATTGTGATATCACAAAAATCCTCGGGATACAAATGATGGTCTACCAAAATCTTCTTCCCTTTTGCTGCCTTTATTGCATCCGCCATTGCATCAATACGACTCAAAGCATTGAAATCCAGACAACAGATTATTTCAGCCTCAGCAATCAGTTTATCGGCAAATTCTTTGTAGCGGTCATAGAGTAATACATCTTTGCTACCCGGCATCCATCGCAGAAAGTCGGGAAAAGCATTCGGCACAATGACATTTACCGTTTTATCTTGTGAATTCAAGAAGTGCCACAATCCCAATGAAGAACCTATGGCATCGCCGTCCGGCGCTACATGGGCTACAATTACAATTCTCTCCGCATGCCCCATCCACCTGGCAAAACGATCTATTTTGGCTTGTTCTATTACTTTTGTTAACATTTGATTATTTACGATTAGACGATTTACGATTGAACGATTAAAGTTACTTCCATCGTTCATACTAATTGAATGGGCAAAAGTACGAAAAAGTTCGGGAGTTGGCGGAAAGTAACAAAGGTTTTATTTAGTCTTCGTATTCTACTATCTTCCTTAACGGGGCTAATAAACGTTCCAATACATTTCTGTCTGCCAATATAATGTCTGCCGTGCCTTTCAATTCACGTAAAGTCGGAAGGGTTTTACCATAATTCGTGTGCAAACCTTCCGGCAATACTATTTCCACTACATAAAGTCCATCTTCCGTCGGAGCCGGAGAGATACTTTCCACCTTTCCTCTCACATAGCCAAACTCTTGATCGGGGTAATTATCCATACGGATATGCACTTTCTGTCCTACTTGCACCTTTCCCGAACCTTGTAAAGGGAGTTTGGCTTTACCAACCACTTTCGACTCTTCGGAAGGCTGAACCACAAAAACAGTCTCACCCGACTGTACATTCTGATTGCGGCTCCAAACTGTCATAAAAGTTATCTTACCGCAAATAGGACTACTAAACAGATAGTTCTGTGCCCACGAACTCAGTTGTGCCTGAAGCTGCTCAATTGCATTTTTCAATTCAAGCCTGCGGTTCTGCTCCTCATCATAAGCCTGTTTACCCAAGTCCAGCAAGTTTTCCTCCTGTTGTTTTAACTGCATTTCAGCCTGCAGCAAACTCATGCCGGAAGTTTCTCTGGTACGTAAACTCTGCAAATAGCGGCTGCCCGACTCTTCAAATTCTGCCACAATCATTGCATTTCTCGCATACAAAATGGAATCCCGGTCGTACATACTCTGCGCCAGTTCCATTTCTTTTTCGGTCAGTGTATGTTCACGCTCCACCAAGTTAAGATAAGAGCGTTGCCCAGCCAGTTGTTTCTTTCCTGCATCCATCTTCTTTGCATAATAATCTTGCTGGACAAAGCGAACATAATCTGAAAGAGCAATCATAAATGAAGCATATGCAGACTGCAATTCTCCCAACTGCAAACGCTTACCTATAAAATATTCAGCCCCTTTCGCCGGTTCATAACCTGCTATTCCCCACTCTTTCATACGGTCTGTCAGCCATAGTACATCTTCCGTAACAGAAGCATTCTGAATGACTCCCAAATGTTCGCCTGCCCTCACCATATCGCCATTGTGTACATATAAAGTATCTATTTTACCCATAGAACGCGCCAATATAAAAGCTGGAGGTTCCTCAGTGGTCAGTGTCACTTCCGCCTGCAAAACATCCGGATATTTAAAAATCCAGCCCCCTGTCAGTAAAGCTAACAGAATAATAAACAGCACAGTTATCCCCCATCTCACCACCCAGGGTGAAATGTGATTCATCACTTCCTGCACTTCCTCGCTGCGCAGCTCTATCTCTTTATATTTCTTCTCCTCTTTCACTATCTTAAATTACCAATTTCTAATTACCCAGTTCCAATTGATTCTTTACCAACTGGTAATATAAACCCTTCCGTTCCGCCAATTCCTTGTGGGTTCCCTCTTCGGCTATTTTGCCTTTATCCAGTACTATGATATTATCTGCATCTCTCACCGTACTCAGCCGATGAGCCACTACAACAACTGTTTTCCCTTTATAAAATTCATGCAAATGCTCCATTATCTCGCGTTCATTATTCGCATCCAATGCATTGGTGGCTTCATCAAAAAACAGGTAATCCGGATTCTTATACACCGCACGGGCTATCAAAATACGCTGTCTCTGCCCTTGGCTGATGCCATTTCCTTCCATACCGATTTTAGTATTGTATCCCAGCGGTAAGGAATCTATAAAATCACGAATATTGGCAATGGTCACCGCATGTCTCAAACGTTCAATATCAATCTGCTCCTCACCTACCGCAATATTCTGTGCAATTGTCTCGGAGAATATAAAACCATCCTGCATCACAGACCCGGTTCGGGCACGCCATAAATGTGGATTAATGTTCTCTAACGGAGTATCCTGTATCTTTATCGCTCCTTTATTGGGAGTATAAAAGCCAAGCATCAATTTTATCAAAGTTGTTTTACCACTACCACTTGCCCCTACAATCGCCGTCACTTTATGCTGAGGGATATGAAAAGAAACATCATCCAGTACATAATCCCTGTTTGCACCGTCATAACTGAATGAAACATTCTCTATCCGTATATCCCCTTTTTCCGGTAACACTGTAAGTTTTGACGAAATATCCTGTTCCTCGTCTTTCCGTCCATGTATCTCGTTCAGACGCTCCAAACTAATTTTGGCATCCTGAAATTGCTGTGCAAAACCAATAAAAGAAGATACCGGAGAACTCAACTGACCGATAATATAGGTCAGAGACATCATCATACCCAACGTCATCTGTCCATCTATTACAGCTTTTGCCGCAATAAAGGAAATCACAATGTTGGTAGTTTGATTAAAGAATATGGAACCCACTTGCTGAATTTGTCCCAGTGCCAAACCTTTTATGCTAATTTTGAACAGTTTCACCTGTATACGTTCCCACTGCCAGCGTTTCTGAGTCTCACAGTTATTTAGTTTGATTTCCTGCATAGCAGTTACAATTTGTATCAGGTTGCTTTGTTCGCCTGCCGCTTGTGCAAAACGGCGTATATCCAATTCCCGCCGATACTTCATAAAAACGAGTATCCAACACACATACAAGGTGTTACCTAATAAGAAGATACCTAACACTGTCAAATTATAATAAGCAAGTACAAAGCCAAAAATAAAGAAATTGACAAAGGAAAAGAGTGTGGTAATGGATGACCCTGTCAGAAACGTTTTAATACGCTCATGATCACCGATACGTTGCATAATGTCACCTACCATTTTTGAGTCAAAGAAGTGCAATGGCAATTTCATTAACTTAGCCAGGAAATCAGATATTAAAGAGATAGTAATACGTGTGTTAACATGTAACAGTATCCAACTGCGAATAAACTCTACCGAAAGTTGCGAAACAGAAATTATGATTTGTGCTATCAGTACCAGAATGATAAAATTCAAATTACTATCACGGATACCTACGTCCACCAATGATTGCGTCAGAAAAGGGAGAATCAGTTGCAACAAGCTGACTGTTAGCATCCCCAATATCAACTGTATCAATTGTTTTTTATAAGGGGTGAGATATCTCAGAAAGAAAAGCAATCCTCTTTCTCCAATTTCCGGTTCATCCTCACGATGATAAAAGTCCGGTCCGGGTTCCAATATCAATGCAGTACCGACATCTTCCCCCTCTGTCCTTGTCGACAGCCAGCACTTCTTAAATTCCTGTTCATTATAAGTCACCATCTGCTTTCCGGGATCAGCAATCTGAAACCAATATTCCCCTTTTCTTTTTTTAATGCCATAGCAAACTACAAAATGGTTTTGATCCCAATGTAAGATGCAAGGTAACGGTACATCCGTAATAAATTGTTCAAATGATACATAAACTCCTGACGTCCGAAAACCAATAGCCTCTCCCGCATCACTAATCCCCAATAATGATACTCCTTCACGGGATATAAATGAGCGTGCACGCAATGTCTGTAATGAATAGCTTTTACCATAGTATTTAGCAATCATCCGCAAACAGGTAGGACCACAATCCATTGCATCCGCCTGATGATAATATGGGAACGAGTGTTTCATTTATTGATATTTAAATCTCCAAAATGTCTCATGTCTTCAATTTTATAACTATCCGGCAATTGATAACCATTTATTAAAACAGTAGGAGTTGCTGTCAATCTGTTTTCAAATTGCCATTCTTTATGTTTACTCAGCTCACGATTAACTTCCACAGACTCCAAGTCATAATCAAACGTTAGCATATAAGTCTCTCCCAGATATTTCTTTCCAGCGAACCAATCATTATAAATTGCTTCAGCTTTCTCATGCTTCTCTTGTTGATAAACGGCAAGAAGAAATCGGGCACTCTTTTCAAGTTCCTTATTAAAGGAAGAAAAGATATACTGAACACAAACCTTATCTCCCATTTCCTTCAACAACGCACCAATGCGCTTATGCATCTGCGCACATGGATTACAATGAGGATTAGTCAATATCGTAATACGAAATTTAGCTTGTGGACATCCCCAAACTATTTGAGAAATAGCTGGATTTACGTCATAATGAGGTTGTAACTCCAATTGAGAAAGAAAAACACTATCTGACGCTTTCAGATTATTCAATTCATACTTCACATTCTCCAACTGTTCCGAACGGAACCAACGTTCTGACAACAGATGTAAAGACAAGAAAGGAAGTAAATAAAGTATTGCCACAGATAGCATATCTTGCATCTCAAAAGTTGGTAGTCTCCATTGCCCGAACACATTCACAATAGCCGTCATCCACAAAAGCAATAACACAGACAGGCATAACGGACACCATTGTTTAGCAACTTTATACTGATACCAGACACTCCAACCTGTATAAGGCAAAGCTAATAAGTTGACAAGCATTAAATAGGGCATCCATTGAGGGTAAAATACCACCAAAGTAAGACTCGAAATAAAATAGCCGAGCCCTATTTCACTCCAACTAAACATCCCCCATAATTTTGCAGCATCAGATTCTAACACACTGTTACAATCGCCTTGTTTAAACAGTGAACAAATCTTATCTGTATACTCACTCTGTACTTTGCCTTGTTTCAATAACAACAGAAAACTCACACCAGCACCTGCCAGATTAATAAACAATAAGAAACCATCTGTTACAGAAGAGAATAAATGATGCTCCCAACTCCCTAAGACCAATAAAATAACTAAAATCATAATTACGCCTATTTTCTGAACAGAATTAAAAAATGCAGTTTTCCGGTGCTTCTCATATTCCGGTTCTCTTGAAGATTCTCCCGGTTCAGCAACAAGTGCGATACCTGACCATAGCTTTTTAAATTCATCTACGGATACAGATATTTCTTTCTCGCGCCAGATATAATCGACTCCCTGATCAGACATTTGCTTTACTACTACAAAATCATTACTGACATGCGCCACAAAAGGAGAAGCTAATTCTCTTAAGTCTTTATCCTCCACCTGTATTCCTGCATTTTCTATCTTATATACAGATAGCATATCTGACAAACCATACAAGTTATAACGATGCGGATGCTCTGCAAAAAGTTTATCGGCATAGCTTCTGGTAAAAGGAATATGTAACTCATGCAGATAGGTTGATAATAGTGTTTTCATATATTCAGATGTCAATTAACTTATTCGTGTTATTTCTTTAGCCGAATCCTTATCAATACGTTATTACCTTCTTCATCTATACTCTCAGCTTGCTTTCGTAATCTTAGGATCATCAGAAGTTAGCCAAGCATCCAACAATTTATAAGTAGGATAGCCACATTCCAAATATTCACGACCATCCATCACATAATAATTATAAGGAAAAATAGAAGGAAGCCCCCATAAGTCATCGGTGATGCCTTCTGAATTAAATAACTTCCCGGATGATTTATCATAAAAAC
>ENA-ORCP01004028-ORCP01004028.1-human-gut-metagenome-genome-assembly--contig:-NODE-4028-length-10403-cov-3.227968_pt1 | contig 10403 bp, 9 predicted proteins | sample MGYA00242990_ERZ507991 | MGnify/ENA primary metagenome ERZ507991 (study PRJEB26167, sample SAMN06115496) | human gut metagenome | host: Homo sapiens | place: China:Henan | collected 2015-05-07 | study...
CATGAATAGATTGTATAGACACCCTTTCCGTTACACTCTTTTTCCACTATGAGAGATAACCTGTAAAGGTCAAGGGAGTTCTCTCTTGACAGGAGATTCTCGTCCATGTATCCGAAATTCAAAAACATGGATATAATAGGAGGTGTGGTAAGACTGTTGACCGCCTTGCAAAATACAAGATAATATATCTTGTAATACAGCTTGGAAATCTCGCGGCGGAGCTGCCTTGCTTCGTCTGAGGGTGATGTCTGCTGTTTCGGTATTCATGACCTTTAGCCGTCTCCGGTGTTTTATACATTTATATATACGCAGACATATGTATATGAACAGTATGCCGGCAAGTCCGCCGAAAAAGTCTATGATGACATCGACCGTACTCGAGGTCCGATCGGAATATATCTGTATAGTTTCGTCTATGACGGCGGTACACAGCACGGCGAGAGGTACGGCGGTATTGCTGCTGCGCTCGAGCAGCAAACGCATGACAAACAGCTCTGCGCCGAGCAGCGCATACTCGGAGAAATGCGCCGCCTTTCTGATGAGAAATGAAAAATCCTCGTCGCTTACAAGGTCAAACGGGTCGAGTATCGGCTTCAATATCTCGACTATTCCGTCGCTCTTTTCGTGCGTATCTTCGGGGCTGTCGGAGGAATTACTCCAGATGAAGGCAAGAGTCGCCGCTATAAGCACGGCAAGAATTATTATGCCGCATCTTCTGCGGCTGCTTATTTCGCTTCGATTCATATGTCCCCTCCGTTCTGTTTTTCTCGTATGATCATGCGGCGTTTTTTTACATAATATTACTGTAATATTATAGTTACTTTTTCGTGCGCTGTCAAGCCCGCACCGCGCTTGACTATTCGTCCGCTGTATGCTATACTTTTATTCGACGCGGGTCAAGGCTCCTATGCTCGGGCATCGAATCATGATTCGGGCTCCCGAGTGTTCGGATTTGACACCCAACGGTTCACCGTAAGAGAGTCGAACGCATATGCCGATATGCGCACCGCTCTTTTTTGACCATCTATTTTCTCGTTTTCGGTTCCGAGATCGACGCATAAGTCCGAATTACTTTTCGGCGTTGTATTCCCGCGCATTACCATTAATACGGGGCGCTGCCGCGCGGCATGCCGCTCCGCCGATGAAAGGCAGAAACCATCATGTCAGGTATAAAAAAGAAAACAAGGCTTCCGCGATTCTGTGCCGTGCTGCTTGCGGCATTCTCGATGCTTGCGCTGTCGCTTCCCACGTCCGCCGCTGCCGAGACGACCGCCGCTGCCGAGACGACCGCCGCGGGCAGTACTGCCGCTGTGTCATCTGACGGTATTATCCGCGAGACGCTCGATATCAGCCGACCGAAAAAGGATATCGTCGGCGGGGGTTATGTGTGGAAGAATATCGACGAGACGCTCAAGCTCTCCGGATTCGAGCTTCATACAGACAGCGATTACGGGATCCGTATCGCAAAGGGAGCGACGATAGAGCTTTCCGGCAAGAATTACATAAGCGCGAAAAAGGCCGCTGTCGCATGTCAGGGCAGTGTTACATTTACCGGCAGCGGCAGTCTGACGCTCGTCTCGGAGGACGGAATAATGTCCTACTCGACCGAGAGCGGTACTGTGATAACCATCCGCTCTGGCAATATTGCAATAGAGGCACAGAGCTGCGGTATACGCTGCGAGAGCGGCGGCATAACACTCTCGGGAGGCGATGTTGATATCACATCGAACGATCAGTCGCTGCTTGCGCGCACCATCGCACTTGCCGATTGCTCGCTCAACGCAGACTCACCTGTTCATGCAACCGACACGCTGCGTATAACCGCGGCTGAGGTCGATGTATCGGTGCCAAGCGGCGCCGCACTTGTCGCAGACGGTAATCTCATCACCGAAAAGATAGATATGACCTCAGACGGTCAGCCTGTCGACAGCTATGACGGCAAGTCCCGGATATCCACCGTATCGAACGCCTATCGCGGCGGTACAAGCGCCATTCTCGGCGAGGGCTATCCGCGCATAGCGGATGTTATCATCGCTGCGGCTGCCGTGCTGCTGCTTGCCGCACTTATCGCGGTGCCGCTCATTCGTCACAATGCAAAAACTAAGGCGCTCAAGCGCAGACTTGCCGAAGCAGAGCAGAAATAAAACGCTCCGAAAGGTCGGAAAAAGCATAAACCGACAGCGGCAAGGCGCCCGCGTGGCGTGAGCGCTTAAATAAGCCGATAGGCTCTGAGGCTGCTATCTCGGTATGATCGGTCATATTTCGTACCGAGCCGCTGCGATATTTATTCCGCTGCCGTTAATATCGACGCAAGACAACTGCCTCTTGTCTAAAATATAAAATTATTTTTTCGGTATACTTGCAATTGTCTTTTCGATGTAGTAAAATATATGCGTATTAAAAGTTTATGAGCATCGCGTATGTTCGGAACCGTAAACGGCAGACGAAAATGCGTTGATAGACCGAAAGGAAATACGGATATGTATAATGGCTTTAAGATCAAACCGCCGTTCTTCGAGATCGGACCGAAGTGCTTTATGTACGGGGACGAAATGCTTGCGCTCGCGAAGGTCATTGACCGTGTAGCGATAAAGTACGATGTCGATATCCTTGTCACCCCCGTTTATACCGATATAAAGACTATCGCCGACAATACCGAGCGTATACATGTATTCGCTCAGCACATGGATCCTCTGCGCCCGGGCAGAGGACTCGGATCGGTGCTTCCCGAGGCGGTCAAGGCTGCCGGCGCGGAGGGAGTAATGCTCAATCACGCGGAGCGTCCGTTGACGCTCGATGTGATAGAAAAGACCATAGCGCGCGCCGACGAGGTCGGGCTCGGCACTATCGTTTGCGCAAGCACGGTCGAGGAGCTGACCGATATCGCCCGTCTCTCGCCGAATCTGCTTGTCGCGGAGCCTACCGAGCTTATCGGAACGGGAAAAACAAGCGACGAGAACTACGTCACCGAAACTATCCGACGCGTGCGCGAGATAAACCCCGATATAATGGTGCTTCAGGGTGCCGGAATATCAAACGGCGAGGATGTTTACAATACGATAATGCTTGGTGCGGAGGCGACCGGCAGCACGAGCGGAATATTTAAGGCTGCCGACCCTGCCGCAATGGTCGAGGAGATGATCTCGGCACTTCGCGCGGCATGGGATGAGAAGCATAAGGCTTGAGTATTATGGATATACAGAAAAAGTATCTTATCGGCGTTGATGTCGGAACGACCTCGCAGAAGGTCGCGGTGTTCGATACAGACGGCAATACGCTTGCCGCCGTCAACGTCGACTATGTTCTCGAAACGCGCGGTAATACCGTCGAGTTTGATGCACTCGAGTATATATCGATACTGCGGCGCGGTCTTACCGCGGCGGCGTGGAAGGCGTTTCCCGGAGCGGGCGAGGAGGAGCTGCGCGAGCGTGTGGCTGCTATTTCGATAGACACGCAGGGTGAGACGCTCATCGTTACCGACGGCGAAAACCGTCCGCTTCGTCCGGCGATAGTCTGGCTCGATAACCGCGCCGACGCGCAGGCGAAAGCAATAGACGCACACTTCGGACGCGAGAGGGTCTATGAGGTCACCGGTCAGCCCGAGATAGTCGCTACATGGCCCGCGTGCAAGCTCGCATGGCTGCGCGAGAATGAGCCCGAGATGTTTTCGGGCACAGAGCGCATCTTTCTTCTTGAGGATTGGCTGCTGTGGGCGCTTTCGGGACAGTTCGTCACCGAGCCGACGGTGCAGTCGTCTACCATATATCTCGATATAAGACAGCGCACATGGTGGGGCGAAATGCTCGACGAGGTCGGAATCTCCGAGCGTCAGCTGCCGCGCATCGTGCCGAGCGGCACCGTGATAGGCTATGCCGATGCAGCGTGGCTGTGCGGAGGCGGCGCTGCGGGCGTGCCTGCCGATGGCGGAATACCGGTAGTTACCGGTGCGCTCGATCAGGTCGCGGGTGCCATCGGCGCGGGCGTTGTCCGAGAGGGTATAGTCAGCGAGATGACGGGGACGACCATGACCGTTTTCGCACCGACCGGAGGCATTCCGCCGTACGACGCGAGCAGCATCGTTCCGTGTCACCTGACATATGACGGCAGCTATGCGCTGCTTTCGTGGACACCTACGGCAGGTATAGCGCTGAAATGGTTCAGAAACAAATTCTGCCCGGAGCTTTCATTCCGCGAGCTCGACGAGCTGGCTGAGAAGGTTGAGCCTGGTTCTGCGGGACTTGTTTTTCTCCCGTATCTCTGCGGCTCGACCATGCCGAAATACGACCCCGACGCGCGCGGCGTTTTTTACGGGCTGACCATGGAGCACGGGCGCGAGCATATGGCGCGCGCTATACTCGAGTCGGTCGCCGCAATGCTGCGCGCAACACTCGATTATCTCGATGTGCGATGCGATGAGATAAGAACGATGGGCGGCGGGGCGCTGAGCCCGCTCTGGTGCGGAATAAAGGCGGATATGTGCGGGCGGCGGCTCGTTACGCTTAAAAATACGGACACGGCATGTCTCGGTGCCGCCATACTCGGCGGTGTCGGAGTCGGGCTGTTCCCGTCGGTCGAGGAGGCTTGCGACCGCATAGTCGCGACCGACCGCGAGTACATCCCTGCACCGAGCGAGGCATCGGAGGCGGCATATCGCGCCTATACTGCGGCGGATGACCGCATCTATCCGCAGGCATAATGGCGTTAGCTGCATGCATGACGCATCTATTCGCACGGTGGCATCTGTCGCGGCGCGGAGTATCCGACCGTGAGCATTGTGCGTTCGCCGTATGCATGAAACGGTCATTAGCGCAGCGACGCATCTGCTCGCGAGCATGACATTCACTTGCAGGTGTGACGCGGCTATCTGCGGGTGTGGCACGCTTTCTACCAAAATATAAATATCGGCTTTTGAGTTGATCATCATGCAGCGCAGGCTGCAAATCAACATACCGAAAGGAATTAAAAATGATCAAGGCAGGATTCGTCGGCTTCGGTGAGGTCAATACGCCGAAGGAGATAATCGTTAAAAAATGCGCTGCGGCGCATGATCTGCTACACACACAGGGCATAGACACCGTATCAGTCTACCCCGTGACCGACGACTACGAGGAGCGCGACATCGCGCATGCACTCGACGTGCTCGGCAGCGAGGATTTTGACTGTCTCGTGCTTTGCGTCGCGGGCTGGATACCTACCCATGCGGTGATAAAGATAACCGAGCACTACCGACATATCCCCATGGTGCTGTGGGGGTTGTGCGGCTGGGTCGAGGGCGACAGACTCGTCACTACCGCCGATCAGGCGGGCACGAGCGCGCTGCGCGGAAGCATGGCATCGCTCGGCTATACCTTCAGCTATATCTATGATATCGTCGGGCTGCCGTCACGCGCCGACAGGGTTGCGGCGTACTGCAGAGCGGCGAGCGCGGCAAAGCGCCTGCGTCATGCTCGCGTCGGCTTCGGCGGTTATCGCGATATGAATCTCTACGGGACTCAGGCGGACGGCACATCGCTCAAGCGCGTTGTGGGCCCCGAGATAGAAACCTTCGAGCTGCTCGAGATATATCAGCGCAGCGAACACTTCTCCGATGCGGAAAAGGACGAGATAGTAACGCTTATGAAGCAGGGCGGCGAGTACCGCGGCAGATACATGAAGCCTTGGAGCTTCGTAAAGCCCGCAGCGGAGACGGGAATGCGCCGTGCGGCGGGGTATTTCCTTGCCGTTGATGCGCTTATCCGTGAGCGCGGCTATGACGGCATCTCGCTCAAGGACGTTGACGGAATGAAGAGGCTGCTCGGCTTCCCGCCTGCGCCCGTGTTCATGCTGCTCTCCGATCTCTCCGGCGTATGTACCGTTCCTGAGAACGACTGTCTCGGCAGCATAACACAGCTTATGGTCAAGTATCTGACGGGTCAGTGCGCTATGTATCTGGAATTCTACGAGTACTTTACCGACCGCGTGCTCGCGGGTGTTCCCGATTACATTCCCGCAGAGACGACCGACGGCGCTGTGACGGTCATGCCCGCAGCGTTCGGCGAGCTGGACGAGGGAATTCTCAATGTTTCAAAGGTCAAAACGGGCGAGCTTACGCTCTGCCGTCTATCTTCCGTCGGCGACCGCTATGTTATGCACATGGTACGCGGCTTCGGAAAAACACCGCGAAAATGGGAGGAGGCAGGCTGGACACAGCCCGCGCCGCAGCTGCCCGGACTCGAAATAATGCTCGACGATGTCGAGGATTTTGCCGAGAAGGTTATGGGTCAGCACTACATCATCTCTTACGGAAATAACACAGCCGAGATTCGCGCTCTCTGCGACATGCTCGGAATAAAGGTAATATAAACGGAGGACAATCAAATGGTAATGACAAATACAATGCGTGTATACACAAAGACAAACGAGCTCGGCTACGTACTGACGACTCCGACGGGCTTCAATGCGGAAAACGAGCATCTGCCACTCATTGTATATTTGCACGGCGCGGGGGAGCGCGGCGACAATCTCGAGGCGGTAAAGATCCACGGTATTCCAAAGCTCTTTTCAGCCGATCCTGATTATCACGGGCTGCGCGTCGTTACGCTTTCACCTCAGTGCCCCGACGGCAAGGTGTGGGATAACCTTACCGAACAGTTGATGTATCTCATTGAGACGATAGTCGAGGATCTTGCCATAGACCGTGACCGTATTACCCTCACGGGCAATTCCATGGGCGGCTTCGGTACGTATGAGATGGGCTGCAGCTACCCCGGGTACTTTGCGGCACTTGCACCTATCTGCGGCGGCGGAATGGCATGGCGCAGCGACGCACTTACGGATACGCCGATGCGCGTTTTCCACGGCGGTAAGGATGATACGGTGCTGCCCGCGCGCTCGGAGGAAATGGTGAATATGATAAATCATAGGGGCGGTAATGCTACGCTGCAGGTTTTTCCGGATGTGTGGCATGATTCTTGGACTCCTGCATACGAAACGACCGACCTGATCGAATGGCTCGCTTCGTCTCGGCGAGTCTAAAAAAGCGCAGACCGAAAAAGCGAAAACGGAGCATTTGATGATGGCTTTAGTATAATCTGATTTGCGGAATGATGTCGGAATCCTTGCGGATTCCTTCAAAAGGCGAAATAACGTTTTCGCTTTTTCTACCGCCGAAAACCGTCTCTGCCGTACGCCGGTACGGCGACGAGGCGGTTTTCGACGCTTCTGCATCTTTTTTAGTTCTCCCCGAGCGGCTGTCACTTCGTACATAGTTTTCCCCATGCTTTAGTGCGGGAGGGTGATAACTCTGTGTTGAAAAAGGGCGCGGACATGGCGCTTTTTTATTCTTTCTGAGTGCGGTTACTTTGTATGTAGTTTTCCCCATGCTTTAGTGTTGGAGGGCGGTTAATTTGCGTTGCGAGAGGGTATCGAAGAGAGAGTTTTGGGTTTAGCAAGCCACTGTGCAAAAAATTGCCCTCTATGGACGGACTTTTTTATTTTTTTACTTGACAAAGCCCGTCCGAATATGTATAATACTATTTGTGACATTTTGCGTAGCGGTCGGAGTGGATGCTCCGCGACAGACTGCTGTGCCGACAGCGGAGGGTACGGTGAATAGGATTGATATGTTTCCGCTGCTTTCCGGCGGATGCGATACGATAGATATATCGTTTGAAATGCTTCCCGAGCCGATTCCCGAGCAGGGCATCACTTTCAGTGAGCCGTGTAAGGTAACGGGATATGTCACGAACAGGTCGGGCTATATCAGCCTGCATCTGCACACCGAGGTCTCGTATGAGGCGGAGTGCGCGAGATGTCTTAAGCCTGTTATGAGGACCGAGACTGTTGATCTCGAAAAGACGGTCGCTGCAAGAGACAGCCTTGAGGACGCAGGTTCCGACGAGGTCGAGCTCGACTATGTGCTTATCGAGGACGGTGTACTCGATGTGGAGGCTCCGCTCACAGAGCAGCTGCTGCTCGCGCTTCCCACCAAGGTCCTTTGCAAGGAGGATTGTCGCGGTCTGTGTCCGAAGTGCGGACACGACAGAAACGATGGCGACTGCGAGTGTGACCTGCACGAGCCGGATCCGAGGCTTGCCTGCCTCGCGAAGCTGCTCGTTTCCGATGACGGCGATGAAGAGAGCGGAGAAAAATAATCAATACAGCTGATAAGTTTTTTCAGATCTTAAAGGAGGTGTACGGCAAATGGCAGTACCGAAGAGAAAGGTTTCTAAGGCAAGAAGAGATAAGAGACGTTCCAGCGTATGGAAGCTTGATATGCCCGGTATGATCAAGTGCCCGAAGTGCGGTGAGTACAATCTTGCGCACCGTGTATGCAAGGCTTGCGGAACATACAGAGGCAAGGAAATCATCAAGGTTGACGCTGAGTGATCCCGTACGCTCCCCAGAGAGAACGAGGAACTTTCGTCGCAAAATCGGGCGCGTGCGCGGCATGATGCCCGGTTTTTTTCGTTTTATTTTTTTCTTTTTTGGGGCTGTGTCCCGATTGACCGTCTGAATGGGGGGTGACCGAAACGGTCGAGATATCTGCTGTTATAAGCGGCTCGAGAGCCGACCGTGCCGGTATTCACCCGGGTGACTGCCTGATATCCATCAACGGATATGATATCGGAGACGTTCTCGATTACCGTTTTCGGATAACCGAGCGGCGGGTCGTGCTGAAGATTCATCGCGGACTCGAGCTTTTTGACGTAACGATAAAAAAGCCCGAATACGATGATATCGGACTTGAATTCGCAACCTTTCTTATGGACGAAAAGCGTTCATGCAGAAACGGCTGCATCTTCTGTTTTATCGATCAGAATCCGCCGGGAATGCGTGAGACGATATATTTTAAGGATGATGACCGTCGACTCTCATTTCTGCATGGCAATTATATAACGACTACAAATCTGACCGAGGAGGACATCTCGCGAATAACAGAGATGCACTGCTCGCCGATAAATATCTCGGTCCACACCACAAATCCCGAGCTGCGCTGTAAGATGATGAAGAACCGCTTTGCCGGCGGAGTACTCGATATCATGCGGCGCTTTGCGGACGCGGGAATCGAGATGAACGCGCAGATAGTGCTGTGCCCCGAGCATAACGACGGGGCGGAGCTTGATCGGACGCTGTCCGACCTTGCGGCGCTATATCCGTCGGTCGCAAGTATTTCCGTTGTACCGGTCGGACTTACGAAATATCGCGAAAAGCTGTATCCGCTGCGCATGTTTACCCCCGATGAGTGCGCTGCCGTAATTGCGCAGGTCGATGCTTTCGGCGTTGCCTTTAAGCGCGAGCATGATGTACGGCTTGCCTACTGCTCGGACGAGTTTTATATCGACGCGGGACTGCCGCTGCCGGATGAGGACTATTACGACGGCTACCCGCAGCTCGATAACGGCGTTGGACTGATAACCTCCGCACAGAATGAGTTTGATTTTGAGCTTGACTTTTTGGACGAATATTCCCGCGACGGAGTCGGCGAGATGTCGGTGGCGACGGGCGCTGCCGCGTACGACTTTATATCGGGGCTTGCAGCATCGCTTGAGGAGCACGTGGACGGGCTGAAGATTCACGTATATAAGATAGAAAATGATTTCTTCGGCAGAACGGTAACGGTCGCCGGACTTGTTACCGGCGGTGATATCCTTGCGCAGCTGCGGGAAAAGCCGCTCGGCGAGCGACTGATAATACCGTCGGTCATGCTGCGCTCGGAGGGCGATCTCTTCCTTGACGGAATGTCGCACGAGGAGCTCGGTGAGGCGCTCGGTGTGCCGATATGCGTTACCGAGACGGGCGGCGTAGATTTTATCCGAGCGGTGCTTGAGGGCTGATCCGTTTGATCGGCAGCGCGCCGTGCATTACCTCACACAAAATTATCCGAGAAAGGAATGCCCCCGTTACGGGCGGCGAGGTCAAATAAATGAGCAAGCCCATAGTTGCAATTGTCGGCAGACCTAATGTGGGAAAGTCGACGCTCTTTAATAAGATATCGGGCTCGAGGATCTCCATCGTAGAGGATACTCCCGGCGTTACGCGCGACCGTATCTACAACGATATCGAGTGGAACGGCAGAGCACTGACTCTCGTTGACACCGGCGGTATCGAGCCGCGCGTGGATGACATGATGCTCGGATATATGCGCGAGCAGGCGCAGACTGCTATCGAGACGGCAGACGTTATCGTGTTCATGGTCGATGTGACAACCGGTGTTACCGCCTCCGACCGCGATGTTGCTACAATGCTGATGAAGAGCCGCAAGCCGCTTATCCTTTGTGTTAACAAAGTCGACTCGGTCGGCGAGCTGCCGATGGAGTATTACGAGTTCTACGAGCTCGGCATCGACGGTGATCCTATTCCCGTATCATCGGTTCACGGAACCGGAACGGGCGATCTGCTCGACCGCATAGTTGAGCTTTGTC
>ENA-ORCP01004031-ORCP01004031.1-human-gut-metagenome-genome-assembly--contig:-NODE-4031-length-10397-cov-40.673159_pt1 | contig 10397 bp, 8 predicted proteins | sample MGYA00242990_ERZ507991 | MGnify/ENA primary metagenome ERZ507991 (study PRJEB26167, sample SAMN06115496) | human gut metagenome | host: Homo sapiens | place: China:Henan | collected 2015-05-07...
GCTCTGCAAGGTCATAGAGCTCAGTTTCCTCAGGCATTGTATCATTTACTATTTTCAGAAGATCTTCGTGGATTTCGTTGCAGTCGCAGCATTCTATCTGTTCATTTATGTTTTCGCTCATGGTGTGGTGTCCTTTCTGCGTTATATTTGCGTTATATTTACTTTTTGGCTATGGGGCGGGTGCTCCGCATAAATTGCATGTGCCTTCGCAGTTACACAGTAACTTTTTTATATACGCGAAAGACAGAGTGCACCTCTTGGGTGCATTCTGTCTGGTATTTTTTATATAGTAGTTTCATCATGCTTTGATATCTGCTCTTTGGGCTCTATGCATTTAGAGCTTGTGTACGAATAATGCGCGGATCGCATTTAGCACTGCTATCACCATTACTCCTACGTCTGCAAATATTGCGAGCCACATATTGGCTATTCCGACTGCTCCGAGCACGAGGCAGATCAGCTTGATGCCTATTGCGAAGTATGTGTTTTCATATACTATTCGCAGGCATTTGCGCGATATTTTTATTGCTTTTGCTATCTTTAGCGGGTCATCATCCATGAGGACGATATCTGCGGCTTCGATTGCTGCATCTGAACCCATGGCGCCCATTGCAATTCCGATATCTGCTCTTGAGAGCACCGGTGCATCGTTGATTCCGTCTCCGACGAAGGCGAGCTTTTCTTTACTGCCCTTTCTTGCAAGCAGTTCTTCTACCTTTGCAACCTTATCGCCCGGTAAAAGCTCACTATATACTTCATCAATTCCCAGCTCCGCCGCTACTGAGTCGGCTACTGTCCTCGAATCGCCTGTAAGCATTATTGTACCTTTTATTCCGGCTTTTTTCAATGCCTTTATTGCTGCCGCTGAGGTTGGCTTTATCTTATCTGAGATAAGGATATAGCCCTCATATCTGCCGTCTATTGCGATATGGACTATGGTGCCGACCTTGTCAGTTTCACTGTAGCTTAAGCCCAGCTTTTTCATAAGCTTGTAGTTTCCTGCCGCTACAGATACGCCATCTACCTTTGCGGTGATTCCGTGACCGCTGATTTCCTCAACGTCTGTCACGCGGGTTCTGTCGATTTCCTTTCCATACGCCTTCTGTAAGCTCCTGCTGATTGGATGCGATGAGCTGCTCTCTGCGAGTGCTGCGTACTCGAGCACCTTTTCTCTATCGAGCGTATTGTCGTAGACTCCTGCCACCTCGAAAACACCCTCTGTCATGGTGCCGGTCTTGTCAAATACAACGTATCTGGTCTGTGATAAGGTCTCAAGATAGTTTGAGCCCTTTACAAGAACGCCCTCGCGGCTGGCGCCTCCGATTCCTGCAAAAAAGCTGAGCGGAATACTGATGACCAGCGCGCACGGACAGCTTATTACAAGGAAGGTAAGTGCCCTGTATATCCAGCTGCCCCACTGTGGTGCGGCTGACATGAAAAGTATTCTGACAAGCGGTGGCAGTATCGCAAGTGCAAGTGCACTGTAGCAGACTGCCGGAGTGTAATACTTGGCAAATTTTGATATGAAGTTTTCTGATTTTGATTTCTTTGAGCTTGAATTTTCAACGAGGTCAAGTATCTTTGAAACCGTTGATTCGCCAAACTCTTTTGTCGTTTTAATCTTTAAAACACCGGACATATTGATGCATCCGCTGATTATCTCATCACCGCATTTTGCATCCCTCGGCACGCTCTCACCTGTAAGCGCGCTGGTGTTTAATGTAGATGAACCCTCAACTATCACGCCATCAATAGGAACCTTTTCTCCGGGCTGTACAACGATTACTGAGCCGATAGCAACCTCATCAGGATCAACCTGGGTTAGCTTTCCGTCCACCTCAATATTGGCATAGTCGGGTCTGATGTCCATGAGCTCGCTGATATTCTTACGGCTCTTTCCGACTGCATAGCTCTGAAACAGCTCTCCAATCTGGTAGAAGAGCATAACGGCTATAGCCTCTGTATAGTCACCATTCTCATAGAGCGCAACCGCTATCGCACCTACAGTGGCAACCGCCATCAGGAAGTTTTCATCAAATACCTGCTTGTTTTTGATTCCCTTAAATGCTTTTTTCAGGATATCGTATCCTATAACCAGATAAGGCACCATGTAAAGCAGGAACCGGATAATTCCCTTAACCGGTATGAAATGTAATATAATCATGAGTACCGCTGCGATTATGATACGCGCAAGTACTTTTTTCTGCTTTTTATTCATACGCCATAGCTCCATTCATTATAATCTCTTGATAATCACCCTTACTATAGCGCAGGCATTGAAAAAATATCATTTGTCATTCCTGCGCCCGGCAATTTATAAGAAAATCTCGCAGTCGTCCTCTACCTTTTTACAGTTCTTAAGAACCTCCTGCATAACCGCCTTTGCATCCTGTCCCTCTTCAAACTCAACGCTCATCTTGAGTGTCATGAAATTGACTGTAGCATCCTTTACACCTGCTGTATTCTTTGCGGCATCCTCCATCTTGTTGGCGCAGTTAGCGCAGTCTACATCGATTTTGTAAGTCTTCTTCATAGTGGTGTTCTCCTTATTTTCATGAATTATTTGTTTTACTGTACGTTTTTCATTGAACATATGAATGATTGTTCATATGTTAATTTTATTATAGCACCTTTTATACTGTTGTCAATACACAATGTGCATCTACACAAAATTTATTCATATACTCTAATCACATAATTAATCTCATAGTTTATGATTCAGGCTTCATCTGTGATATTTTCTTTCCAGCTGCTTCCCTCTTCTATCCCATTTGCCGTAAGCCATTCATCCTCAACCTCTACATGACGCTGTCTGCCGTTTTCGTCCTCGAGATAAACCACGCATTTTGCTTTTGCGCCGTCTGCTCTTTCCTCACAGCCAAAATCAGCCTCATATATGTGTGTTACCGTATACATCTACACTCTACCTTCTTTCATATGATTTTGCATGACATAAATATATAGAAACTTCCCACATGTACAGGTGGATGTGTCCACTCTAAAATATCATGTGGGAAGCTTTTTTCAACTATATTTATGATTATAATGCTGCTTTAATCGCTGCAAGCAGCTCATCATATGTCTCATATGCAGGAAGCTCAGGGTAGTCCTTCTTGATGGCATCTGTGCTTCTGAAAAGGAAGCCTGCCTTGCTTGCCTGTATCATGCCTAAATCGTTGTGGCTGTCACCGCTTGCGATGGTATCGTATCCGATAGACTGCAGTGCCTTTACAGTTGTAAGCTTTGACTGCTCACATCTCATTCTAAAGCCTGTAATCTCGCCATCTTCAGCAACCTCAAGCTCGTTACAAAAGATTGTCGGCCAGCCGAGCTTCTTCATGAGCGGGCCTGCAAACTGTGAAAATGTATCACTGATGATGATTACCTGCGTAATTGAACGAAGCTCATACAAAAACTCCTTTGCACCCGGCATTGGATCTATCTTTGCAATAGTCTCCTGGATTTCTTTTAATCCGAGTCCGTGCTCCTTTAAAATATTTATTCTATAGTTCATGAGCTTATCATAATCAGGCTCATCTCTTGTTGTCTTTTCAAGCTCAGGAATGCCTGTCTCCTTTGCAAATGCAATCCAGATTTCAGGTACCAATACTCCCTCAAGGTCTAAGCATACAATATTCATTTTGATTCCTCCGTGTGTTTTATTCTGTGGATTTCGATGAAGCTCAATATAATTGTCAGGTAACTATTTAAGCAGCCTTGAATAGTCACCTTATATTTATAGTTCACCGATTTAATCCAGTAAAGTATATCATACAAGACGACTGTCTACAATAGAATTATATGGGATTTTCAAAGGATTTTTCAGTAAATCATTATTACCGTCCATTACGCTCGTGGGCTTTTGCACTCACGCCATCTTCCCCGCTCACGCTAACTTCCGCACTCACGCCGGCTTCCACTTAGAAGATGCCCTCATCATCTATGATATTTCCGCTCTCAACATGCTTTTTCAGTATATTGTTAAACGCATAATCCCAGATTTTCTCTGAGCCGAGTGCTGTGCGCTTATTTCTGCCAAGTATCTGCGACAGCTTTACGCTGTGCTCACGCCATGAACGCCCGCCCGACGCATCATTTAGGAGCATTGGCTGGATATTGTCCATAGTGCGGGCAAATCTGGCTTCCGGCGTCTGCTGCGCCTCAAATTCCTCCCACAGCTCTAAAAGCGGCTCGCCCTGTTCCTTTGGCAAGAGTCCGTATATACGCTCCGCCGCCTTCTGCTCTCGCTCATGCTGTGTGCCCTTGCCTGCCTCATCATAGGCATATGTATCTCCTGCGTCAATCTCTACTATGTCGTGTATCAAAAGCATTCCTACTGTCTTTAGCACGTCTATCTTCTCATTGGCATACTCACTCAAGAGCATGGTCATGATAGCCATATGCCAGGCATGCTCCGCATCATTTTCCTTGCGGCTTGCATCAGCTAAATAAGTCTGGCGGAATATCTCCTTTTCCTTGTCGATTTCTCTGATGAAATCAAGCTGTTTTTCTAATCTTTTGTCTTTCTCATTTTCCTGCATTATTGTATCTCCACGTTAATTCTCACTATATTTGCAAATCTGCATCTTTTTACTATTATGAATTAACCAATAATTTTGTCAAGCGGTCAATACAAATTACAGCGCATCCTTCATTGCTTTAACATACTCACCGACATACTTTGGTGAAGCCTCACCATACTCATCGATTATCTTGATGATGGCAGAGCCCACAATGGCACCATCCGAGATATCTGCCATCTTCTTTGCCTGCTTGGGTGTTGAAATGCCAAAACCGATAGCACATGGCACATCTGTGTTTTCTCTGATTACCTTGACTATTGAAGCCAGATCTGTCTTAATCTCGCTTCTTGTGCCGGTGACTCCGAGGCTTGAAATCACATAGATAAAGCCGGTTGCCTCCTTTGCTATCATCGCAATGCGATCCTTTGATGTAGGCGCGATAAATGAAATAAGGTCTACATCATATTTCTCGCAGAGTGGTAAAAACTCTTCCTTTTCCTCATATGGGATATCCGGCAGAATGAGTCCGTCAATGCCTATTTCCTTACATGTACTGATAAACTTTTCTGCACCGTATGAGTAAACCACATTTGCATATGTCATGAAAACCATAGGGATTGTGACATCTTTTCTCAAATCTCTCACAAGGTCAAAAACCTTGTCAGTGGTGACTCCGGCTGCAAGTGCCTTTATGTTGGCGCCCTGGATTACATGTCCCTCTGCTGTAGGATCAGAGAATGGAATACCAAGCTCTATAAGGTCTGCTCCGTTTGCAACTGCTTCTCTTACGATTTTTGCGGTTGTCTCTAAATTTGGATCACCGCATGTGATAAATGGTATAAATGCCTTGCCGTTTTCAAACGCACTTCTTATCTTACTCATAAATATTCTCCCCTCTGTATCTTGCTATTGCCGCGCAGTCCTTGTCGCCTCTGCCTGAAACAGTAACAACGATTATCTTGTCCTTGTCCATTGTAGGCGCCAGCTTCATGGCATATGCCACTGCATGTGAGGACTCGATTGCAGGGATGATTCCCTCTGTCTTTGCGAGGTATTCAAAAGCATTTACCGCTTCATCATCTGTTACAGGTACATACTGCGCTCTTCCGATATCGTACAGATATGCGTGCTCCGGTCCGACTCCCGGATAGTCAAGTCCTGCAGAAATTGAATAAACCGGAGCAATCTGTCCGTATTTGTCCTGACAGAAATATGACTTCATGCCGTGGAAAATACCAAGACGGCCTGTATTTACTGTAGCTGCAGTCTCAAAGGTATCTATTCCTCTTCCTGCTGCCTCGCAGCCGATGAGCTCTACACCCTCATCCTCTATGAAGTTGTAAAAGCTTCCTATGGCATTTGAGCCGCCGCCCACACATGCGATAACCGCATCAGGCAGTCTGTGCTCCTTTTCAAGCATCTGCTCCTTGATTTCCTTTGAGATGACCGCCTGGAAATCTCTTACGATGGTAGGGAACGGATGTGGTCCCATAACTGAGCCCAGGCAGTAATGTGTGTCCGAAATTCTCTTGGTCCACTCTCTCATTGCCTCCGATACAGCATCCTTTAATGTGGCTGTGCCTGATGTAACCGGGATAACCTCTGCTCCGAGCAGACGCATGCGGTATACATTGAGCGCCTGACGCTTTGTGTCCTCCTCGCCCATGAATACAACACATTCCATACCCATAAGGGCTGCGGCCGTTGCTGTTGCCACGCCGTGCTGACCGGCTCCGGTCTCAGCTATCAGGCGGGTTTTGCCCATTTTCTTTGCAAGAAGTGCCTGCCCTAATACGTTGTTGATCTTGTGGGCTCCTGTATGGTTTAAATCCTCTCTTTTAAGGTATATTTTTGCTCCACCGAGATCCTTTGTCATCTTTTCTGCGTAGTACAGTCTCGATGGTCTTCCTGCATAATCGTTGAGAAGTTCTGTGAGCTCTCTGTTAAATTCAGGATCGTTTTTGTAATGATTGTATGCTTCTTCTAATTCTTTAACGGCATTCATGAGGGTTTCAGGAATGTACTGTCCTCCGTGAATACCAAATCTTCCGTTTGGATTTGTCATGATATTTTCCCTTCTGATGTATATTTGTAAATATTTTGTTTTCTGTACTGAATAGTTACAGATATTCTTAAAACCATGAAGATACTTATATATCTCTATTAGCTTAATCGCAATTCATCAAGCTTAGCCTTTTTGTCGTCCGCTCTTATCAGCGTCTCTCCGATAAGCACTGCGTCAGCTCCGATTTCACGTATTGCCCTGATATCGTCTGTGCTCTTTACACCGCTTTCCGATACAAATATGATGTCATCGGGAATCAGGTCACGAAGCTTTCTGCTGTTAGCTGTATCAACTGTAAAATCCTTCAGATTGCGGTTGTTGACACCTATTATTCTGGCACCGGCCCTTACCGCCATCCCTGCCTCTTTTTCATTGTGTATCTCCACAAGGGCGCTTATGCCGAGGCTGTCACAAATTTTTATATATTCACCAAGCTGTTCCTCTGACAGTATGGAGCAGATTAAAAGCACCGCAGCGGCACCGAGTGTCTTTGCCTGGTATATCTGATATTCATCAACCGTAAAATCTTTTCGGATGCACGGAATCGAAACCGTTTTCGCAATCTCCTTAAGATACTCATCCGAGCCTAAAAACCACTTCGGCTCTGTCAGTACCGAGATGCAATCCGCACCTGCCGCCTCGTATTCCCTTGCGATTTCAAGATATCTGAAATCCGGCTCTATAAGCCCCTTTGACGGCGAAGCCTTCTTGCACTCGCATATGAAGCTCAAGCCATCCTTTTTGAGTGCTTTTTCAAATGCAAAATCACAAAGCTTTTCGTTTTTCGTCTGAATCGCGATATTTTTCATTTCCTCAAGGCTTATTTTTTTCTTGTCCTCTGCCACGCGAAGCCTTGAATATTCTGCTAGCTGGTCTAAAATATTCATCGCTTTTCCTTTCCTGTTTTGTGTGCCTAGCTGTTGCTTACCTCGATGAGCTTATTGAGTGTTTCAAGTGCTTTTCCTGAATCAATGATTTCTGCTGCAAGCTCGATACCCTCTTTCATGCTGTCGGCCTTTCCTCCTATATAAAGTGATGCGCCTGCGTTCATGAGTACTGCATTTCTCTTATGGCCCTTCTGTCCGCCTAAGATATCACGTACGATTTTTGCATTTTCCTCAGGTGTACCGCCTTTTAAATCCTCCTTTGTACAGCGCTCAAAGCCGAAATCCTCCGGTGAGATTACTGTGGTTCTGAACCATCCGTCCTTTATCTCGCATACCCTGGTCGGTGCGCTCATGGAAATCTCATCGAGCTTATCCATGCCATATACTACCATTCCACGCTTTACTCCGAGGCTTACAAGCACCTGTGCAAGCGGCTCTACAAGATACTCATCATACACTCCCAGAAGCTGCATGGCCGGTGAACCCGGATTTGTGAGCGGTCCTAAAATATTGAATACGGTTCTAAAACCAAGCTCTTTTCTGATAGGTCCGACATATTTCATTGATGTGTGATATTTCTGTGCAAAGAAGAAGCACATGCCGACTTTATTTAAAAGCTCTACACATTTCTCAGGGCTCTGGTCTATGTTGACGCCGAGCGCCTCAAGACAGTCTGCTGTACCGCATAATGAAGAGGCTGCCCTGTTTCCGTGCTTTGCCACCTTCATGCCGCCTGCTGCCGCAACAAGTGCAGAGGTTGTTGATATGTTGAAGCTCTGTGCATTGTCTCCGCCTGTTCCTACGATTTCAAACACATCCATACCTGTTTTCACCTGTATGGCATGCTCTCTCATGGCTGCTGCACAGCCTGCGATTTCGTCTGTTGTCTCAGCCTTTGCGCTCTTTGTGGAAAGAGCTGCAAGAAAAGCTGCATTCTGGGTTGGTGTTGTCTCACCGCCCATGATCTCATTCATCACTGCATATGCCTCATCATATGTGAGGTCTTCTTTGTTTACGATTTTTACTATGGCTTCTTTTATCATGATTATGTCCTCCTGTATTCCGGTAATATTTCGTTTATAATTTTGTTCTGCTATTTGTTTTCAATTCAACAACTAATATATAAATTCATTAAACGCTGCAATTTTCAATTAAGCTTTGATAAAATTACTAAGCATCTGCTTTCCGTCCGGTGTCATGATTGACTCCGGGTGAAACTGCACACCGTATATCGGATATTCCCTGTGCTCAACAGCCATGATCTCACCATCATCTGTAGTGGCTGTAATCTTTAGGCAATCAGGCATCGTGTCCGCATCTGCAGCAAGTGAATGGTAACGTGCTACCTTTGCTTTTTTCGGGCAATCCTTGAATAAAAGGCTTTCTGTGTCAAACGATACATCCGATTGCTTTCCGTGCATGAGCTCCTTTGCATATGTGACTGTCGCACCGTATGCTGCACATATCGCCTGATGGCCGAGGCACACGCCAAGGATTGGGATTTCCTTTCCAAGCTCCTTTGCCACAGCTATTATCACTCCCGCATCCTCAGGCCTTCCCGGTCCCGGTGATAATATGATGCGGTCAGGCTTTAAAGCCCTAATCTCTTCAACTGTCATCTCATCATTTCTGATTACTCTGATATCAGGCTCTATCTCGCCGATTAGCTGATACAGATTGTAGGAAAAGCTGTCGTAGTTATCAATCAGTAAAATCATTCTTCCACCTCCTGTGAGACTTCCAGTGCCTTAAGAGAAGCCTTTGCCTTGTTTATGCACTCCTGAAATTCCTTCTCAGGATCTGAATCCGCAACAATTCCCGCTCCGCTTCTCACGAAAACCTTGCCGTTTTTCTTGTAGGCAATACGGATTGCAATACATGTGTCCATATTTCCTGTAAAATCTATATATCCAATCGCGCCACCGTAAATGCCTCGCTTGTTGTCCTCAAGCTCTCCGATAAGCTGGCACGCTCTGATTTTTGGCGCTCCTGAAAGTGTTCCTGCCGGGAGCACGGCCTCTATTGCATCGAGTGCGTCGTACTCTTCTCTTATCTCTCCACGCACTGTCGAGCCTATATGCATCACATGTGAATATCTCTCTATGGAATGAAGCTTTTCTACCTGTACACTTCCGAATTTGCTTACCTTTCCGAGGTCATTTCTTCCAAGGTCCACGAGCATGTTGTGCTCTGCGAGCTCTTTTTCGTCCTTAAGCAGCCCTTCCTCAAGCTTTTTGTCCTCCTCTGCTGTGACACCTCTCGGCCTCGTGCCCGCCAGCGGGAATGTGTGAAGCACTCCATTTTCAAGCTTCACAAGTGTCTCCGGAGATGCTCCTGCAACCTCCACATCGGTTCCCGAAAAATAAAACATGTACGGCGAAGGATTTATTGTTCGAAGCACGCGGTAGGTATCAAAAAGGCTTCCCTCAAACGGTGCGCTCAATCTGTTGGATAAAACTATCTGGAAAATATCCCCCTCTTTGATATGGTGCTTTGCCTTCTCGACCATCTCACAATACTGCTCCTTTTCAAAAAGCGGTGTGACCTCACCCAGCAGCTTGCCACCCATATTCTGTTTTTTCTCTCCGTGCATCAGAAGCTCCCTAAGCTGCTTTAGCTCAACAATCGCTTTGTTATAGCCTGTTTCCGGAGCATCAAGTGACATATTTGCGATTAGTATTATCTTCTGGCACAGATTGTCAAATGCTATTACCTTATCAAAAAGCATCAGATCAACATCCTTAAAATCCTCTGTGTCTCTTGCTTTTCCTCTGATGCTTTTCTCCTTATAGCCCAGATAATCATACGAAAAATAACCTACAAGGCCACCTGTAAACGAAGGCAGATAATCAAATTTCGGACTCTTGTACTCTGAAAGAATCTGTCTGATGTACTCTGAAGGATTTTCCGTCTCCACCGAAA
>ENA-ORCP01004038-ORCP01004038.1-human-gut-metagenome-genome-assembly--contig:-NODE-4038-length-10382-cov-4.527802_pt1 | contig 10382 bp, 8 predicted proteins | sample MGYA00242990_ERZ507991 | MGnify/ENA primary metagenome ERZ507991 (study PRJEB26167, sample SAMN06115496) | human gut metagenome | host: Homo sapiens | place: China:Henan | collected 2015-05-07 | study...
GGGAGACAAACAGCGCGGCAAGCCACGCCAACTAAAAACAAAAGCGCGAACATCAAAGACAAACGGCGGCGCGGGAAGTGAGCTGGGGGTTATTTGGAAATACTATTTAACATAATACCGATTATGGGCAAAATATCAGAAAGGATTCCGGCCGATTCAGCCCGCGCATTTACGGAACAAGTCGGCCGGAATTTAGGGATATTAAGCTACGCTGATATGATTATTCTTCGGCGTTCTTCTCTTCGTATTCTTTAAGGAGTTTCTCCTGAACGTCGCCGGGCACGAGCTCGTAGGAGGCAAATTTCATTGTGAACGATGAACGGCCACCTGTGATTGAGCTGAGCGCGGTAGAATAGCTTGACATTTCTTTGAGGGGCACTTTAGCCGAGATTTTCTCGAAACCGTTTTCGCTTGACATGCCCATGATGATTGCACGGCGTCCCTGAAGGTCGCTCATGACGTCGCCCATGACATCGCCGGGAACCATTACTTCAACGTCATAGACGGGTTCAAGGACTTTGGGGTTGGCGTTGCGGAAGGCTTCGCTGAATGCGTTGCGGCCAGCGAGGCGGAATGAGATTTCATTGGAGTCAACCGGGTGCATCTTACCGTCGTAGATGCAGACGCGAACATCGCGGGCATAAGAGCCTGTGAGCGGGCCCTGTTCCATGCGATCCATGAGGCCTTTGACTATAGCGGGAATGAAACGGGCATCAATGGCACCGCCTACGATACAGTTGCAAACCACGAGCTTGCCACCCCACTGGAGCGGAATTTCCTGAGTGTCACGGACATTCATCTTATACTCCTGATTGCCAAAGCGGTAGGTGTCAGGTGACGGCATGCCTTCGGTGTAAGGTTCGATGATGATGTGGACTTCGCCGAACTGCCCTGCCCCACCCGACTGCTTCTTATGGCGATAGTCGGCACGGGAGGCTTTCGTAATTGTCTCGCGATAAGGGATTTTAGGCTCTTCAAAGATGATGGGGAGTTTGTCGTTGTTCTCAACGCGCCATTTGAGGGTGCGGAGGTGGAATTCGCCCTGACCGGAGAGAATGGTTTGCTTAAGTTCCTTTGACTGAACCACTTCCCAAGTGGGATCTTCTTCGTGCATGCGAGTGAGGATAGCAGAAAGTTTTTCAGAATCACTTTCGGTGACGGGACGTATTGCACGCTGATATTTGGGAGCGGGATATTTTATGAAGTCAAATTTGTAGTCACAGCCTTTAGCATCAAGGGTGTTACCGGTGCGCACGTCTTTGAGTTTGACAGTTGCGCCTATATCGCCTGCGCAAAGCTTGTCGACAGGAGTCTTGATCTGACCACACACGCAGTAAATCTGAGCGATGCGTTCTTTGCTATCGCGGCTGACGTTGTCAAGGTCAACACCTGCTGTGAGAGTGCCTGACATTACTTTGAAGTAGCTGACCTCACCGATATGGGGTTCAACGGTTGTCTTGAACATGAAGAGTGAAAGCGGACCGTTACTGTCGGGCTTAACTTCGCGGCCTTCAACGTCTTCGGGTGCAGGCATATCCTCAACAAAGGGAACCACATTGCCAAGGAATTCCATCATGCGACGAACGCCCATATCTTTGGCGGCGCTGACGCAGAACACGGGGAATACCGAGCGGTCAACGAGGCCTTTGCGGATACCTTCGCGCATTTCATCTTCGGAAAGATGGCCCTGCTCAAAGAATTTTTCCATGAGGGTCTCATCATTTTCGGCGGCAGCCTCAACGAGAGCCTGATGAAGTTCCTGAGCGCGTTCCATTTCTTCGGCAGGAATGTCTTCGATGACGGGGACGCCACCGTCGGGGCCCCATGAATATTTCTTCATGAGAAGAACGTCGATCATAGCGTTGAAGCCGGGGCCTGTGGCAAGCGGATACTGAACGAGGACGATCTTGTTGCCGAACACTTCCTTCATCTGCTCTACTACGTTTTCAAAATCGGCCTTTTCGCCATCGAGCTGATTGAGAGCGAAAATCACGGGTTTTTTCACGGAGGAGATTGTGCGGAATATGTTCTGAGTACCCACTTCTACACCGTATTGCGAGTTGATCACAATCACAGCGGTGTCAGTGACATTGAGGGCGGTGATTGCGCTACCAACGAAATCATCGGCTCCCGGACAGTCAATCACATTGAGTTTCTTGTTAAGGAACTCGGCATAGAACACTGTTGAGAACACGGAATAGCCATATTCCTTTTCCACGGGGAAATAGTCGCTGACAGTGTTACCGGCCTGGACGGTACCACGGCGTTTTATAACTCCACACTCGTAGAGCATAGCTTCGGCGAGTGTGGTTTTACCTGAGCCCTTGCTACCAAGCAGGGCTATGTTCTTGATTTCATTGGTTTGATAAACTTTCATGCTATCAGAGTATTTAAAAGTGTTACAATGTTAAGATAAGAAATGCTTGGGGCCGTTTAGTGGCCTTGTTTATGAATTTGGGCGCAAAGTACTAATAATTTTTCATTTTTAGTGCGTAAAAATATATGTTTTACAACACAAAAAGTGTTTTAAGTGAAAAATGATGATGGATAAAGTGCTGAAATGTAGAGCCGAGATTGCCGGCAACGTGCAGTTGAATTTGTCATATTGGCATAAAATGAGTAATTTTGGCATTATTTTTGCTGAGCAAATCAAAACTCAAACTGCATAGGATGAACGAACAACCGAAAGTGTCAATAGGACATATAGAGATTTCAGACGGCGATGATGCCTGGAGCTTTGATACGAACTGCGTGAGAGTGCTTCCCACCCGGGAATTCGTAATGTTCCCGAATGTGACGTTTCCCATATCTCTCGGGCGTGACAGCTCAAAAGCCACAGCAGAATTTTCGGAGAAGAATCATGCGCTCATAGGGCTTTTCTGCCAGCGCAATCCGGACACGGAGAGTCCGGTGATGCCCGACGACATATATGAATATGGAGTGCTGGCTAAGGTGATAAAGATATTTGAGCTTCCTGACGGCCAAAAGACGGCAATCATAAAGTCGGGGATGCGAATAAAAGCCGTAGGACCCGGCGAGAAGCAGGGAACGGTTAAGGTGGAACTTCATCCCGATATATCCGGCGCCGACAAGGATGATGAGCTTAAAATAATTGCCGACCTTATCCGCTCCACGGCGGTTTCGCTGTTGCGCCATGCCGAGGGCGCTCCGCAGGAGCTCACAATAAACATGGAGAGCATAAATGATGCGGAGACCATAATAAACATGGTTGCAACCCACACGCCGTTTCCGGCCGAAGTAAAAATGGGGCTTCTCTCGACATCCGTCGTCAAACAGCGTGCAAACGATTTGCTGAAACTGCTCAACGAGCAGGATTCACTGATGAAGATAAGGGATGAAATCACCGAGCGCACACGCCAGAACATGAACGAGATGCAGCGGCAGAATTTTCTGCAGAACCAGATGGAGACTATCCGTCAGGAACTTTACGGCAACGATGATGACGACGCATCGAAATTTCAGGAAAGAGCCGAGGCAATCAATATGCCGGAGGATGTGAGGAAGGTGTTTGACCGCGAACTGCAGAAGCTTACGCGATTCAATCCGCAATCGCCTGATTATGCGGTGCAGTATTCCTATCTTGACATTTTACTGTCGCTCCCGTGGGGCATCTACTCCCCTACCAACAACGATTTCGCCAAGGCCAACAAGACCCTCAATGCCGATCATTACGGTCTTGAAAAGGTGAAGGAGCGCATCATAGAGCAGATTGCCGTGATGATCAACAAGCCTGACGGCAACAACCCCATCATCTGCCTCGTAGGCCCTCCCGGCGTTGGGAAGACTTCACTTGGAAAGTCAATAGCCAAGGCGTTGGGCCGCGAATATCAGAGAGTATCGCTCGGCGGCTTGCATGATGAGTCGGAAATACGCGGACACCGGCGCACGTACATAGGCGCAATGCCGGGCCGCATCATTGATGCCATGCGCAGAGCAAACACATCTAATCCTGTGCTCCTGCTCGATGAAGTTGACAAAATTGGGGCAGATGCGCGAACCAACCCGGAGGCAGCACTGCTTGAAGTGCTTGACCCGGAGCAGAACTGCCATTTCCACGACAATTACGTGGATGTTGACTATGACCTTTCCAAGGTTCTTTTCATAGCTACGGCCAACACGCTCTCAACCCTCTCTCGGCCCCTGCTTGACCGCATGGAAATCATAGAGCTATCGGGTTACATACTCGAGGAGAAGATTGAGATTGCAAAGCAGCACCTGATTCCGCGGTTGCTTGAGCGCCACGGGCTTACGGCGAAGTCAATGAAATTTTCGGAAGAGAGTCTGCGCGCCATCATTGAGGGCTACACCTCGGAAAGCGGTGTGAGACAGCTTGAAAAGAATCTTGCCAAAATCATAAGAAAGCATCTTGTGAAGAAGATGAGCAAAGAGCGTGTGGGACGCGATGTGACTCCTGCTGTTGTCCGTGACTATCTTGGCGTTGAGCCTTACAGCAAGGACATGTATGAAGGCAACGACTACGCGGGAGTGGTCACTGGGCTTGCCTGGACTTCCGTTGGGGGCGAAATCCTCTATGTTGAATCGTCGCTCTCGCGTAGCAAAGCGCCTAAGCTGACCCTCACCGGAAATCTTGGCGATGTGATGAAGGAATCGGCCCAGATAGCTCTTGAATACGTGAAAGCCCATGCCGACCTGTTCGGAATTGACCGATGCGTATTTGAGCAATACAGCCTTCACATCCATGTTCCGGAGGGCGCTATTCCAAAAGACGGCCCCTCGGCCGGCATAACGATGGTAACTTCGATAGTTTCGGCCATGACAGGGCGCAAGGTTAAGCGCGCACTCGCCATGACCGGCGAGATTACGCTTAGAGGCAAAGTGCTTCCGGTGGGTGGGATAAAGGAGAAGATTCTCGCTGCCAAGCGCGCCGGCATAGACACCATAATCATATCGGAGCGTAACCGAAAGAACATTGAAAAGATTGAAGAACGATATATAAAAGGTGTGAAATTCATTTATGTGGCCGACATCAGGCAGGTGATCAGCAACGCATTGACCGAAGAAAGCGAGGCAAATCCGCTTCCGCTCGAATAAAAATTACGGAAAAATTTCCATAATGGATTAAAAATGCTTATTTTTGCAGCATTAACACCTTTCAGAACTATTAATAACCGACAATCACTAAAACAAAATACAGTATGGAACCTCGTAAATTGAAAATCAGAGACCTTACAATGCGTGACGGACAGCAGTCGCTGTTTGCAACCCGCATGAGTCAGTCGACCATCGACCGTCTACTTCCGCTTTATGAAAACGCCGGATTCTACATCATGGAGGTTTGGGGCGGAGCAGTGCCCGACTCAGTAATGCGCTATCTTGATGAATCACCCTGGAACCGACTTCGCAAAGCAAGCGAAACCATGAAAGGAAAATCTCTGCTTTCAGCGCTTTCGCGCGGACGCAACCTTTTTGGTTATGTGCCCTACCCTAACAGCGTGCTCGAAGGTTTCTACAAAGAGGCTATAAAGAACGGCCTTAACGTGATGCGTATATTTGACGCGCTGAATGATATTGACAATGTCAAGGACTCTATAAAGATGATTTCGGCTTTGGGCGGCATTGCCGACGGCGCAGTGTGCTACACCGTTGACCCCAAAGAGGAAGCAGCTCCCAAAGCAACCGGTTTCGGCGCAAAGCTCAAAGGCCTGTTCGGCGGTTCAAAACCTGCTGAACCCGAGAAGATCTTCACTGATGAATATTTTGTAGAGAAAGCAAAACAGATGGAGGCTCTCGGAGCCAAAATCATCACGCTCAAAGATATGGCGGGCCTTGTTAATCCTCTGCGTGCCGCCTCAATAATCTCAAAACTCAAAGCGAATCTGAGCGTGCCGGTTGATTTCCACACTCACTGCACGCCGGGCTACGGCCTCGCATCATCGGTTATGGCCATGATTCATGGCGTGGATATTCTTGACACCAACATCTGGTGGTTCGGCGGCGGCTCGGCTGCCCCGGCCATTGAACTTATTTACGTGTTTGCCGACCGTCTTGGCATTGAAGTCGACGTGAACATGGAAGCCGTTGGAGCAATCCGCGATGAACTTCTCAACGCACGCCACGAACTGAAACAGTTTGACCTCGCTCCGAATCTGCCTCGCGAATTTGACCCGCTCAAGGACACTCTGCCCGCAAATATCTCGGCTGAGTTCGACAAGGCCATTGAATGTGCCCGCGCCAACGATGAAGAGGGCTTGCTTAACGCTTGCCACGCTATCGAAGAATACTTCATGTTCCCGAAACCCAACGAACTCGTGAAGAACGCAGAGGTTCCCGGCGGAATGTACTCAAATATGGTGGCACAGCTGAAGACTCTCGGCGCATCAGACCTTCTTGATGACGCTATGCGCCTGATTCCGAAGGTGCGCCGCGATGCCGGTCTTGTGCCTTTGGTAACTCCAACAAGCCAGATTGTAGGCAGTCAGGCTGTTAGCCTCGCAATGGACCGTAAGAAAGGTAATCCTGACTACTCGAACGCTTCAAACCAATTTATTTCGCTCGTTAAGGGTGAATACGGTCACACTCCCGTTCCTGTTGACCCTGCATTCCGTGAGCAGATTACAGGCGACGCCACAGAACATCCCTATGACGTGAACTCATACAAGCAGCCTGAGAATCCGGTGCTCCCCGAACTCGGAGGCGTGAAACTTGCTTCGAACGATGAAGAATATCTTCTGCTGCAACTTCTCCCCTCAGTGGCCAACGGTTTCCTTCGCCGCCGCCGCACGGAGGAATACAATGCCCAGATGTCGGAAGCCGCTAAAGAGGCTGCCGCAAAGGCCGAGGCTGAAGCTGCAAATAAGGAACCTGAGGAACCGATTACAGGCGAAGTGCTTTCAGCTCCTATGGGTGGCCGCATTGTAGAAGTCAATGTTAAGGCCGGCGATGAAGTTAAACCTGGTCAGGTGCTTCTCGTTTACGAAGCCATGAAGATGGAAAATGACGTTGAGGCAACCAAAGCCGGGAAAATAAAGCGCGTGTTCGTTAAACCCGATGAGGTTGTGGGCACCGACGCTCCGCTAATTGAATTTGCTGACTAAAAAATAGCTGTTCCGGGCAATGAAGCAGAAAGTTTTCACTGCCCGGAATAAATTTTAGCAATATTACTTTGCTGTTAGTTAAATAATTAGTAACTTTGCAGGCCATTACAAATTATCGCCTTACCAGCGTGATTGTGAAAATATTGATTAACAACAGATTAAGTTTACAACCGAAATGAAAAAAGATATTCATCCCTCCAACTATCGCGAAGTTGTGTTCAAGGATATGTCAAATGAAGAAACTTTCATTACCCGCTCAACCATTGCAACAAAAGAAACAATTGAGATTGACGGTAAGACTTACCCCTTGGTAAAACTTGAAATCACCAGCTCTTCACACCCCTTCTTCACCGGTAAGCAGAAACTTGTTGACACCGCCGGCCGCGTTGATAAGTTCATGAGCCGTTACGGAAACCGCAAAAAGAAATAATAAAGCTAACGCGACATACCCAAGCAGGAGGCAGAAACAACGGTTTCTGCCTCCTGCTTGGCATTTGAAAAGAGATTATGACAAGCCCGACAGATATGCCGAACATTATCGCTGCCATGCGCAAATGCTGCGAAATATCGGATGAGACACTGACTGATATTTGCAAGGTTATGGAGCGTAAGGATTTTGCCAAAAGGCAGCTGCTGGTTGAAGAAGGATGCCGGAAAGGGATGGCTTTTTTCATTGAGGAGGGAATGACGCGGAGCTACTGGGTGGTCGACGGCGCAGAGGTGACTACTTCGTTTTCAACCGCCGGGGCTATAGTGTTCAGTATGGATGAGGTGTATTATGACAAACTGAGCGAGGAATTCGTTGAAACTATTGATGCCTCAACCTGTTATGCCATTTCGCTTCCGACATTGAAGCGACTGATTAACGATAATATTGAGCTGGCGAGATGGTGGAGTGTGATACATCAGAATGAATATCGGCGGTTACACAGGTCGCACAAGGAACGGCTTACGCTTGCGGCACCGGAGAGATATGCAATGTTTCGCGAATGTTTTCCGGAGGTTTGCCGCAGGGCGCGACTTTGTGACATAGCTTCATATCTTGGAATCACACTTTCGACCCTCAGCAGAATAAGGCGCGGGAAAGGGTGACTTTTTGCGCTACATCAAATTATTGAGGCCGCAAATGTAGTATCTTTGCAGAAACAAAATAATACTAGAAATTATGACCGACTCCAAATCATATACGCCGCTAAATGCACGCCCACGTTACGAACTACTTGACGGCCTGCGCGGTGTGGCTGCATTCCTTGTGATATGGTATCACTTTTTTGAGGGATTCGCGACTACTCCTATGGACCAGATGCTTAATCATGGGTACCTTGCTGTTGACTTTTTCTTTGTTCTCTCGGGGTTCGTGATCGGATACGCCTACGACGGTCGCTGGAAGAAGGATATGACCGTGGGGCGTTTCATTGTAAAACGCATTATCCGCCTGCATCCTATGGTGATACTGAGCGTTCTGCTTGGCGCTGCGGCTTACATTTTTCAGGGAAGTGTGAAATGGGACGGTACCCCTGTGTCGCTGAGTTTCGTTATAGGCGCTCTGATTTTGGGACTCTTCATGATTCCTGCAATGCCGGGGGCCGGAGTGGAGGTCAGAGGCAATGGCGAAATGTTCCCGCTTAACGGGCCATCATGGTCACTGTTTTTTGAATACATAGGCAGCTTCCTTTATGCATTTGTATTGCATAGACTTGGGAAGAAGGCATTGGCCACGGTCGTAATCCTGTCGGCTATCGGACTGGCTGCATGCGCAATAGGAAACATGTCGGGCGTTTATCACCTCGGCGTTGGATGGAGCATGGCCGACGGCGGATTCATTGGCGGATTTCTCCGATTGAGTTTCTCATTCTCAGCCGGGCTGCTGCTTTCACGCTCTTTCAAGCCGCGCAGAATTAGAGGTGCGTTCTGGATATGCTCCGCTCTGATTGCAGCTCTTATGGCATGCCCTTATATCGGAGGCAATGAGCCTTCGGTATGGAACGGAGTGTATGACATTATCTGCACGCTGTTTGTGTTCCCGGCCATAGTATATATCGGAGCTTGCGGCAACACTACCGATCGCTTCTCAACCTCGGCATGCTATTTTCTGGGAGCACTCTCCTACCCTATCTACATTATCCATTATCCGGTCATGTATCTGTTTTACGCATGGGTGTGGAAGAACGGCTATGGATTCGGACAGGTTTGGCCGGTTTGCGCTGGACTTTTTGTACTGATTGTGGCAATGGCGTGGTGCGCGATGAAATTTTATGACACCCCTGTCAGGCGCTATCTTGCAAAGCGATTTGCACGATAGAAGGTCAGAGGTTGAATTTATTGGCGGAAGGTTGGCTTTTTTGGTTGAATTTTGCTAATTTTGCCAAAGAAAAACAATCATTCTGTAGCTATGTCAGTAAATAAAGTTATCCTTTTGGGAAATGTGGGTCGCGATCCGTCCATCCGTTATGTCGGCTCCCGTCCGGTGGCAGAGTTGACGCTTGCAACTACCGAGCGCGCCCGGACTGCAGAATCAGGCCAACAGATTCCGGAACGGACCGAATGGCACAGACTTGTGATGTGGGACAATAATGCTTCCGTTGCCGAACGCTACATTCGCAAGGGAAGCAAAATTTATGTTGAGGGCAAACTGCGCACCCGTACATGGGAGGACCGTAACACAATCAAGCACACGGTAACGGAGATTTACGTTGACACGCTTGAGCTGTTATCCCGTCCGGGAAACTCCGAACAGCATCAATAAATCAATCAAAACATTTTACACATAACACAAATTATGCAAGACAAGAATTCATTGACTGATGAAATCTATCAGGACGCGGATCCTACCGTGTTGCCCGAAAACGCATTTCGCGAGCTGGGCGCCGATGAGAAGTACCGTCCGGTGATGCATCCGGCTCATGACTATCCGGAGGCTACCCCCTACTCGGTGACTCTCGGATTGATTTTAGCCGTTATTTTCAGTGCGGCAGCCGCTTACTTAGGGCTGAAAGTGGGACAGGTTTTTGAAGCCGCTATCCCAATATCCATCATCGCAGTGGGACTTTCAGGAGTACTAAAAAAGAAAAATGCACTCGGGCAGAACGTCATAATCCAATCGATAGGCGCTTGTTCGGGCGTGATTGTGGCCGGAGCTATTTTTACACTTCCGGCACTTTATATACTCCAGAACACCCATCCTGAAATAACGGTGAATTTCCTTGAAATTTTTCTGAGTTCACTGTTCGGAGGAGTTCTGGGCATATTGTTCTTCATACCCTTCCGTAAATATTTTGTGAAGGATATGCACGGCAAATATCCTTT
>ENA-ORCP01004049-ORCP01004049.1-human-gut-metagenome-genome-assembly--contig:-NODE-4049-length-10352-cov-19.148321_pt1 | contig 10352 bp, 9 predicted proteins | sample MGYA00242990_ERZ507991 | MGnify/ENA primary metagenome ERZ507991 (study PRJEB26167, sample SAMN06115496) | human gut metagenome | host: Homo sapiens | place: China:Henan | collected 2015-05-07...
ATCACTGGCTGGGCACAGGTCAACGGTCGGGATACCGTGGATATCTACGATAAGGTCTATTATGACCGTGAGTATGTTCAGAATGTCAGCCTGAAGTTTGATTTGAAGGTCATCTGGAAAAGTGTTCTGGTCGTGTTGGGGCGAAAAGGTGTCGTGGATGGAAAGGTTGATCCGGAGTTCCGAAAAGAGAGCATTGTGCTACTCCGGGAAAGTCAGCTGGTGCAAAACAGGAAAGATGAATGCACAGACGAGAATAAATTGCCGATGATGTGAGGAAATATGAAAAAGGTACTTTTTGTAACGCACAATGGACGTTTTTTAGTCCAGTTTGAATTGAATGATATCCAGATTCTGCAGGAACTTGGGTACGAGGTCCATTGCGCGACAAATTTTGAAGGCGAAACTATGCGAGCAGATGCCGAAAATACCTTGAAGGAACACGGTGTGATCTGCCACTCAATTCCGATTGAACGTTCACCTTTGCGATTGAGAGAAAACCTGAACGCATATCGGGCGCTGAAATCACTGCTGAAAAAAGAGCATTTTGCGGGTGTGCATTGTCATACCCCTATGGGTGGCGTTGTTGGCCGTCTGGCCGCCAATGCAACCCGCACGGCACCAGTGCTCTATACCGCCCATGGCTTCCATTTTTATAAGGGATGCCCTCTGAAAAACCGGGTGATCTACCAGACCACCGAGACCTTTTTAGCGCGCTATACCGATGCCCAGATCACCATCAATCAGGAGGATTACGCCGCCGCACAGAAATTTCCCCTGCGTGGCAAGGCGTACTATGTACCCGGAATCGGCGTGGATGTGAAGAAGATCTCTTCCATGCAGGTGGATCGAGCCACAAAGCGGGCAGAACTGGGCATCCCGGAAGATGCGTTTGTGTTTGTGTCCGTTGGGGAGCTGAATGAAAACAAAAATCATAGAACTGTGATTCGGGCTTTTGCAAAGACGGATATGACGAACAGTTACTACCTCATTTGCGGAGAGGGAGAGCTGAAGCAGGAACATTTGAAACTGACAGAAGAGCTTGGAGTATCGGACAGAGTCCGTTTTCTTGGCTTTCGAACGGATGTCAGCGAAATCCTGCGCTCCTGCGACTGTTTCGTTTTTCCGTCCTTCCGGGAAGGGCTGTCTGTCTCCCTGATGGAAGCAATGGCCGCGGGCCTGCCCTGCATTGCAAGCCGCATCCGTGGCAATGTTGACCTGTTGCCGGACAGCCAGTATCTGTTTGAGCCATCGGATGAGACCACATTATGTCAGCTGATGTGCGATGTTGTGGATGGTGTTCAGGTCAGGCAGGAGTGTACCCGGAACAAAAAGATATTGGAACAGTACGATGTACGGAACGTCAGTGAGCAGATGAAGAAGATCTATACGGAACTGCTGGGAGACTGAAAGAAAAATGAGGGTTCTTCACTTATTGAAAAGCACAAAATATTCTGGTGCCGAGAATGTAGTGCTTACGATTATGTCGCTCTTCCCGGAAGCAGAGATGATCTATGCCTCCCCGGATGGCCCGATCCGTAAAGTTGTGGAAGCCAGAGGTCAGAAGTTTTATCCGCTGGAAAACACCTCTGTCGGTGCCGTCCGGAGGGCAATCCAGGACTTGAAGCCCGACCTGATCCATGCACATGATTTCAGTATGGCGACCTGTGCCGCATGGGCGGCCGGAAAAACTCCGGTGGTGGCACATTTTCATAACAACCCGCTCTGGCTGAAGAAGGTCTGTCCGCAGTCTGTTGCGCTGGCACTGTCACTGCCCCGCATCCGAAATGTAATCAGCGTATCGAATTCCATTGAAGCGGAATATATCTTCCGGGGGCTTCTAAAACAAAAAAACACCGTGGTCGGCAATGTGGTAAACTGTGCCGACGTCCGGCAAAAGGCGCAGGAAACGTGCAATTGTGCACAGGTCGATCTGGTTTTTCTCGGACGGATGACCGATCCGAAGTGCCCCCTCCTGTTTTGCCAGATTGTGCAGCGGCTCCGGGAGAAGCGGCCACAGATTACCGCACGCATGATCGGTGACGGCGAGCTGATGTCCCAGGTAAAGGATTATATCCGACAAAGCGGACTGGAAAGCAATGTTGAACTGGCAGGTTTCCAGAGCAACCCTTACCCCTATCTGAATGCCGGCAAAGTCATGGTCATGCCCTCTGCATGGGAAGGCTTTGGTCTGGCTGCCGTGGAAGGCATGTGCCTTGGCAAGCCTGTTGTGTGCAGCGGTGTCGGCGGGCTGGCAGATATTGTGGACGAAACCTGTGGAGCGGTTTGCAAAACGATCGACGAGTACTGCAGCGCTATCCTGAAACTGCTGCAGGATGAAAATGCTTATTGCCGCTGCTCCGCAAATGCGGTTGGAAAGAGCATGCAATATACGGATATGCAGCGCTACAAAGAAAGAATTTTGAATATCTACAACAATAAAATTGGTTGAAGAGGAATTTTAAGGTATGGAGTTTTGTATTCGACTGGATGACGCCTGTCCCCAAATGAATCTCGAAAAATGGAACAGAATTGAACATCTTCTTGATCAATATGAAATCAAGCCATTAGTCGGTGTGATTCCAGACAATCAGGATCCAGACTTTCAGGCAGAGCCAGATCACACCTTTTGGGAAAAAGCAGTCCAATGGAAGAACAAGGGATGGTCGATTGCATTACATGGCCTTCATCATAAATTGGAATCTCATGCCCCTCAAGGATATTATCAGCTTTCTCATTCCAGAAAAACAGAATGGGCTGGAAAGAGCACCAGTGAACAATACCAGATGATGTTAAAAGGCTATCATATTCTGGAACAGCATGGATTAACCCCCACCTGTTTCTTTGCGCCTTGCCACACATATGATGCTTCAACAATTGAAGCATTAAAATTAATGGCTGCTCAAGGGAAAAAAATGTACATTTCTGATGGTTATTCCCTGAAGCCTTATAAAAAATCCAATATCTGTTTTTTACCGTCTATGTTCGATACGCCGCACAAATTACCCCTCGATGGCACTTACACATTTGTATATCATCCAAATAATATGTTCTCGGCTGACTTTGACTATCTGGAAAGCTTTCTGCAACAGTATAAGCAATACTTCAGAAGTCCAGACATCCTTATGAAAGACTCCGAAATCAAAGATGGACAGGGTGTTATCGGAAGAATTTTGGAATATGCAATTTATTTTATGCGTGGTTTGAAGGGTTCAAAGGAGTAAATCAAAATGGACATTCCTAAAAACAAGGTGATTTTGATTGGTGGAAATCATCACAATGGGTTGGGGTTGGCCCGTAGTTTTGGCGTAAATGGAATCAAACCGTATGGCGTTATTGTCGGTGAGGGCGCAGAGCATGGTTTTGTGCGAAAATCGAAATATTGGGCCAAAACATGGGTGATTAAATCGGACGACGAAATTGTCGAGTTCCTTTTAAGTATCTTTCGAGATGAGAAAGAAAAGCCTGTTGTTATTCCATATTCGGATGGGGCAGCGGAAGAAATTGATTTGAACCTCGATCGATTGAAGGAATACTTTTTATTGCCCTCCATTGGCGGACAGCAAGGAAAAATTGCAGAGTTGATGGATAAGCAAAAGCAGGTTGAGTTTGCTCAAACTTATGGAATCCCAATGGCTAAAAGCTGCGTGGTGGATTTGAGCGATATTCGACTGCCGGAGGATATGATCTATCCTTGCATCGTAAAGCCGGTTGTCAGTGCAGAGGGCGAAAAATCGGATATCCGAAAATGTGATACAGAAACTCAAACCGTAGCATATCTCCAAGGACTCCGAAAAAAAGGTTATCATCGATTTTTGGTGCAGGAGTACCTGAATTACGATACCGAATATCTTATGGTTGGATCGATCAGTGGACAAAATCAATGTTGGGTCAATTCTAAGAAGATCAGAGTATGGCCTGTTGTGGGTGGGAGTAGTAGTTGTCTACAGGTCACAAATCAGAAAAATGTTTCAGAATTTTTTGAATCTGTCAGATCTGCTTTTCAACAGATAGCGTATGACGGTCTTTATGATGTTGATGTTCTTCAAGTGAATGGAAAGCTGTTTTTGAACGAAGTGAACTGGCGAAACTCCGGGACGATCTACTCAGTGCTTGGTTCGAAGGTTTATTACCCGGTGAACTGGTACTATTGGAAAACTGGAAATCAGCCGCCGAAAAATTTTCTACAAACCTGTTTAGATGATACGGTTTACACGATAGATGAATCGCTGGATTTGCGGCATGTAGCATGTGGAAATATTACCTTGAGGCAGTGGTTGAGTAATAGAAAGAAAGCTAAGGCCTTTGCGCTTTGGTATAGTAAAGACCCGAGACCAACTGTAGCACAATACTTTCACTTGCTGAAAGAGTTGATAAAGAGGCATGGAGTCAAATGATGAACAACAAAACATCGTCCGCTATATATATACCAACAATATGTGTCATGTTGTCAGCATATAATGGCGAAAATTATATAAATGAGCAAATTGACAGCATTCTTTCGCAGCAAAATGTAAATGTCCTTTTGTACATTCGTGATGATGGCTCAACGGATAAGACATGGGAAATTATAAGTCATTTCGCGCATACGTACAAAAATGTCAGGATTCTCAAAGGCGAAAATGTCGGTTGGGAAAAAAGTTTTCTTAAGTTAGTAGATTCTGCTCCTAACGCTGATTTGTACGCTTTTTCCGATCAGGATGATGCTTGGCTTCCGGATAAACTGGAAAGAGCATACCAAACAATACAGAATGAGAAGAACAGTATTGTATTATACGGAAGCAACGTCTGGGTAACTGATGAAAAACTTAACAAAAAGTGCACCTATTGTCCTGAGGGTGTGGATGTCCTGAACCGTCCGTTCATTCAAAGGCTTGACCGATGCGATATGCCCGGTGGGTTGACATATGTTTTTACCCCAAGTGTCCGGAGACTTTTGCAGCGCTGGCCAAATAATGGAGCTTTTGGACATGATTATATCTGCTATATGTTATGCACACTGTTCGGGAGAGTCATTTATGACCCGACACCTACTGTTCTTTACCGACAGCACCAAAACAATCAGATTGGAGCACCAAAAGGTTTTGGATGGTGGCTTAAATGTAAGCTCCATAGGCTCTGCTCACCAGAAAACCCGGACCGTAGTATATTTTCCGAAAATGTATTAAAATTATATCCCAATGAATTGGCAAGCGTGCCCGATACAGAACACTTATTAAAAAAGATCAGTCTTTATCCAAAAGACATCAACTGCAAATTATATTTGTTGGTGTTACCGCAGCTTAAAAGAAAAAATGCTCTGGATACACTTTTTTTAAAACTCCGGATTTTATGGAATAAATGGTGAAGTGATATGACACTTTTTATCCTGGCGTTTTTAACGGTGATCATCTTATTAGTAAATGTATTTATATCCAAAAAAATTTATGCACCGCCTGTTATTCTCTGCGCAGTATTCCTTGCTTGTTTCTTCCTAATAGAAGTTGCTTATGGAGCATTAGAAGATGAATATCTTTTTTATGGCTGTTATGTTATTGCAGCCATAATGTTTTCGGTTGGTTTTCACCTTGCTTCCTTTGGTGTGAAATGCTCAAGCAATAACACAAAATACTATGCATCCTTCTCAGATCAGTGGTTTCCGATATTGATTCTGATGGCATATGGAATATCTGCAATACAGTTAGCTGATATTCTGCCTTACGTTGGTACAGGAAATCTTTGGCGGGCGTTGGAACACAATTATACCTCCAAGAGCGTCATTGTTTTATTGAACCTTTATAATGTGATAATCTTCTTTATTTCTACCACATTGGTTTTCTTGGATAGTACGAAAAAGAACAAAAAACGTTGGCTTGCAGTTGCAATCAGTCTAATCCCTTATTTGGTGACGCTCAATCGCGGAACGTGGATCATGATGATTATTACAATCGTGTTTCAATGGCTCTATATTAAGCGGAAATCAAATATTATTACGATCCGATGGGGTAGTCTCTGTATCGCAGGAATGCTCGGTCTGATTGCCATAAGTTCCATTTGGAAATATGGGGAATACTACAACTATGGGGAACTGTTTGCGATGGTTTCCAAGGCTTATTTTGGAAGTCAGTTCGTAGCGTTTCGACTGAATATGACCTATAACAAGACTTTGCTAGGGGGACAAAATACATTCAGAGTTATAATTGCTGTGCTGCATTCTATCGGGCTTCTTGATCTGGAACCGATTAATATTGTACAGCCCTTTGTAACGATTTATGGATATCCAACAAACGTATATACTGGTCTTTCCTATTATGCCATGGATTTTGGAATGTGGTGGGCTTATGCGATGGAGTTTATCTTTGGTCTGATTTATGGGCGGTTGTATAAAAAAGCCATGTCAAAGAAAATGGTCAGCGTTTTTTATGTTACAGCTTTATCCATGCTGATATATCCGCTTGTAAACCAGTTTTTTGATGATAAATATTTAAGCGTAGCAGCAGAGTGGATAAAATATTTTATTTTCTTATGGATATTTACTCGAAAAAGCATCTTACAAATAAAGGAAAAGCCGCAGGAATAAAAGAAAGAAGTATGAGATGAAGCATTCATCTATTGGCTACGGAATATTTGCAATTTTTTCTGCAAATATGATAAATTTGATTTTCAACCTTCTCACGAATTTTTTGCTTCCAAAATATCTGTCTGTTGAAGCATATGCGCAAATTAAAACATTTCTGATGTATGTTGGGTATGTGGGTGTTCTGCACCTTGGATATTCAGATGGAATGTATCTTCGCTATGGCGGAGTACAGATCACCCCAAAAATCAGGGAAGCTCTTTCAACCGACATAAAGACCATGAGAAACTTTCAGTTATTGGTCGGCATCCTTTTTTTGACGGTGGCACTCTTTTCAAGAAATCCAGTTTTGATTGCAAGTGCGATAGCTATCATTCCTGTAAATATGACGAACTATTACAAGTATCTTTTACAGGCCACCGGAGAATTTCAGAGTTACAGCAGAATTCTAAATTTCATAACAATCTCTACCGCCGTACCAATTTTAGGATTGCTTTTGGCGGGAATTCGAGAGCAGTATGACTACTACTTACTGGTATATCTTTTAGTTGATGTTGGAATCTGCTTCTATCTGGAGTGGGTTGCAACTCGAAAATATAAGCTAAAAAGTTGTAGTTTCTCAGTCTCCGAAAGTATCGCTATTTTCACGGAAAATATACGGGATGGTTTTTTTCTGATGCTTGGAACTTTTTCGAGCATTATTCTGACCGGTATGGACCGCTGGTTCATTAAAGTTCTAATGGATAACACGGCATTCGCAATGTACAGTTTTGCAGTTAGTATGGAAGGGCTGATGGATGTTGCGGTTTCTCCGATCTCCACAACACTATATAATTACTTCTGCGTACATACAGATAGAGTTGAATTAAAGAAAATCAAAAATCAAATCATTATCTTTGCAACTTTGATTGTGGCGTGTGCATTCCCAGCAAAATTTGTACTGGAAACCTTTTTGACACGCTACATGGAAGCAGGAAGTGTCATCTTCTATCTGTTCGCCTCGCAGATTTTTTATATTATTATAAAGTGCTTCTATGTGAATCTTTATAAGGCTCAAAAAAAGCAAAAAATCTATTTTGCCAAGTTGGTTACTGTCATTGTATTAGGCTTCATATTAAATGCTTTGCTTTATGCGATCATGCACACAAAGGAAGCCTTTGCAATCGGCACGATGCTTTGTGGAATTATTTGGTTTATTTTGTCGGAACTGGACTTTATATTCCTCCGGGCAAATATTCGTGAAATTTCATATTTAACATTTGCATCTACTGCCTATATTATTATAGGACTTAGCTTTGAGTCCGTCCTGGGATTGTTTATATATTTGGCTGTTGTGATAGTTTTGCTTTTCACCCTGATGAGAAAAGATACTATGGAGATTATAGATCGTATTCATTCCATGTTCTGAAGTATTATGAATCCACAGTAATAACAACACTGCGCATCTGTCTGGATACGGATGCGCAGCGTTTGCTTTGTATGCTATTTGCACTCACCATGGTGCAGAATAAACTAAAGATGCAGACAGCATCTTTACATACTTTTACTGCTCCAACTTTTTGGCTTTGGTGAAGAACCACCAGAGCAGGGCGGTACAGCCCACCATGCAGGTCAGCATGATGAGAAATGCGGTGCAGTAGCCGATGGCAAGAAACATCTATCGGTTTCTGTCAATCATTCTGGATCTGGTCGGAGTTTCCGTGGTGTTTGCCTTCCGGAGCTTCTACGCAGGTTCATTCAGTACCTCAGAGCTGAACGAAAGCATTGCCATTCTGATCCTTCTGTTCGTAAATATGACTTTCACCTTGCAGGGTTCGGTTTATCTGACTGTGCTTACCGGGCATGAGAAGTACACCTTTTTGCGGATATTATCCATCCTGATGCAGGTCATCCAACCGCTTCTGGTCATTTTGTGCGTCAGCCGGATCCCATATGCAATCACAGTCTCGGTGGTGATCGTCCTTCTGAACCTCCTGACCATTGGAATTCGGTATGGCTATGTGACCCAAAAACTAAAAATACGGATCACAAAACAGCCCAAAGATTCCCGGATCGTGAAAAATATCCTTGGGCTTTCTGCTGCCATCCTGCTTGGAAGCATTGCGGATCAGATCTTCTGGAAAACAGATCAGGTCATTCTGGGACGAATGTTCAACACCGCAGTCGTTGCCGTTTATTCTGTCGGCGCTCAAATTTACATGATGTACATGCAGTTCGGCACACAGGTCTCCGGTGTTTTTTATCCAAAAATCAGCGCTTTGTATCAGGAAGAAAACGGTCTGCAGAAAGTATCGGATTTGTTCATTCGGATAGGACGAATCACCTTCTACATCATCCTTCTGGTTTTATCCGGTTTCATCATTTTCGGACGTGAATTTCTGCTGCTGTGGGTCGGAGAAGGCTACGAAGAAGCCTATTGGGTTGCAATTATCGTTATGCTTCCATTTTCTATCGATCTGGCGCAGAATCTCGGGCTTTGCATTCTGCAGATCAAGGGACAGTATGGCTTTCGTGCAAAGATTTATTTCCTGAGCGCTGTCCTGAATATTGTAACAACTGTCTTGTTTACAAAATTGATTGGAATTGTAGGTGCCGCACTTTCAACAGGTGTTTCCATGTTCCTGACCAGCGGCCTGATCATGAACTGGTACTTTCAAAAACGAGCCGGTCTCGACATCCGGAAATTCTGGAAGGAGACTCTGCCCATTATCATCGCTGCACTTTTGCTGACCACTGGGGCGCTCCTGCTCAAGCATTTTCTGGTATCTGAGAGCGCTGGTTCCTTCCTGACGTTCGGGTTGGAAGTTATTCTTTACACCACACTCTACGGCATCGTCATGCTTAAAATCGTGGCAGACCGTTCCGAAAAGGAACAATTTCTTCAAATTGTCACAAGCTTGACCCTCACTCTAAAACGAAAATAAGTGCCCACCTGATGAAACCATATGCTTTTTTACATTGGGGTTTGTAATGCCGGATGGCATTCGATTCGAACATCTGCCGGATATAGCGATTTTGACCCACCCGGAGCGCCTCAAGCAGATGCAGCCTTGGGGAAATCTCGTCTGGAAAAACTTTGCATAACAACCAAAATAGGGCATCCGATTTAAACGTCGGGTGCCTTTTTTCTTTGTGGCAACGTGTTTTCTCTGAACAGCCACCATATTTTGTCCCGGCCTGGGGAGAACAGACAACTCTTCCGTTCAGCCAGAATAACCCCCGGCTCCAGATTTTTAACCACCCCCGCCCCACCCCACTTCTAACTGCCTCTGACTTCCGCCAAACAAAAAGCCAGCATATCATATGCAAATCGTACAATACACTGGCCATTCCGGTTATTCTCTTATCCGGCTTTCTGCGTGAGCCACTTTTCCACTGTCTCCATGCTGAAGCCAATCGCTCTTGCAATCTGCTCTATCGTCAGACCCTGCTCGTAGAGGTTCTTCGCCGTCATCTGAGCCTGTTCTTCCCGACCCTCTGCATGACCTTCTGCATAGCTTTCATCTCTCAGGTCTTCCATCACTTTACACATTTTGCTCACTCCCTTCGGATTTTCCTTCAGATACCGGGTCTTTTCGGCAAGGATCTCAAAATTCATATCATCGGCACTGGTGCAGTTGAAGTCGTGCATCAGCTTGCCAATGTCAGAGTCATCCCGATATTCACCGTTTACATACAGGACTAAACCGGAATGTCCTACTCCATCCGCAGATGCCGCCACACCGCAGGACGACATTACATGATATTCAAAATAAGATGTTCAGATACTTTTCTGCTTCTGTGCGGATAATCTGCAAAT
>ENA-ORCP01004050-ORCP01004050.1-human-gut-metagenome-genome-assembly--contig:-NODE-4050-length-10348-cov-2.775290_pt1 | contig 10348 bp, 12 predicted proteins | sample MGYA00242990_ERZ507991 | MGnify/ENA primary metagenome ERZ507991 (study PRJEB26167, sample SAMN06115496) | human gut metagenome | host: Homo sapiens | place: China:Henan | collected 2015-05-07...
ACACCCATTTGAAGAAGATCCAGGTTTCAAAATTTGCCAGATTGTTGTGGTCAATAATCATCTGAATTAGCTCATAATCTATCTCATCAACTCTTGGAAGTGGGTGAAGTATACGAAGGTCAGATTTACCTAAATCAAGTTTTTCCTTATCAAGTACAAAAACACCTTTTTGGCGTTCGTATTCTTCGTCATTTTCAAAGCGTTCTCTCTGTATTCTTGTCATATAGAGAACATCAAGTTCGCTCATAGCTTCTTTAAGACTTGTAAGCTCTGTATATTCACAACCAGCATTATCCATAACATCTTTAATATATTGTGGCACTGTAAGCTCTGGAGTAGATATAAGCACAAATCTATTGCCTTTAAACCTGCTCATAGTTTTTATCAGAGAATGAACTGTTCTGCCATATTTCAAATCACCACAAAGACCAATGCAAAGATTATCAAGTCTGCCTTTTTCATTATATAGTGTTACAATATCAGCAAGAGTTTGTGTTGGGTGAAGATGACCACCATCACCAGCATTTATAATCGGTGTTGGAGAATACATTGCTGCCGCCTCAGCAGAACCCTCTACTGGGTGACGAATTGCGATAATATCAGCATATCCACCTATAACTGTAAGCGTATCTTTAAGCGTTTCACCCTTAGAAACAGAGGAATTCATTGGGTTATCGAAGCCTATAACATTACCACCAAGACGCATCATAGCAGTTGAAAATGACATTCTGGTTCTTGTTGAAGGTATCGTAGACCGCGATGTAGTCGCCGGTTTCAAAGTCGTACACGCGGCAGTTCTGCAGCGTCTCATTGGTGAGGTAGATGAGCTTGTCTGCCGGGAGCGGCAGCGCCGACTGCCCGTAATACACGCCGTAAAACGGCACATCCGAGGTGACGGCATCATAATTCGTCTCCACCGTGATGCCGAGCGCGTCTGCCAGCTTTGCGGCAACGGCGGACAGCTTCTCCTGCCGCCAGTGCGCGTCGGTTGTGTAGTAGTCGTCGATGGTCAGCGCGCCGGTGATGTCCACATAGTCCGCATAAGGCATTTTCTCGCGCAGGGCGGCAATGAATGCGGCATAGTCCATCGCGGGATAGCCGTTTTCTGCGGCGAGAAAATAGTTCTTGTCGGGCACGACCGAGAGCCAAACCCGCGTGTCGGCATCCTTCAGCAGGTTCTCATAGATCCAGGTAAAACGGCTTGCCGCATAGTCCAGCGAATCCGCATGCATCGGGTAATCCAGTTTTGCCGCCTGCCCGCCCGCGATATAGATGTCGTTGTTGTCCTTTTGGCGGAGCAGGTAGAACGCGGTCATCGCCTTGAGTGTGCGGAATTGGTCGCGCAGCGGAAACTGGTCGAGCGACCAATCTTCAAATGCGGTCATGAATTTGCCGGAAAGGATGCTGCTCGCGCTGACGGCCGGGAACTGCGCAAGATGCCGCCGCTCGCTGGTCGATTCCTCCGCGTCGGGGAGCAGGAGGCTCCATACCGAGAAGCCGAACAGAAAGACGGCTGCAAGGAGGACCGTGACGATATTTTTGATTTTTTCAGACATGGCGACCTCCTTAAAAACGGAAATACAGGAACGGGTTGAACGAGCCGTCAATCAGAAATGCGGTTGAGACGGCCAGCAGCGCGACAAGAGCGACCGGTTCGGCGGCGTTGATGAGCACCGCGCCGCCCGAGGTCTTGCGGATGCGCTCGACCGCCAGCTTCGGCAGCGGCGTTGAGCCGATGATGCCGAGAATCAGCACGACGGCATAGCTGCGGAGATTGTAAAGCGCCTCAAAGGAGACGGCGGGGAGGCCGCCCGCGCCGAACATCGCGCCAATCGTTTCGCCGGCGCCGCGCAGAGAGGTGGCGTCGAACAGCACAAAGCTGATGATGACCAGCAGCATGACGTAGATATGCCCGCGTGCAGGCGCGCGCTCCAGCCACTTCTTGAGAAACAGTTTTTCCAGCACGAGCAGCACGGCAAAGAAAATGCCCCAGGCGACAAAATTCCATGCAGCACCGTGCCACAGGCCGGTGGCGGCCCAGACAACGGCGATGTTGAAGATCCAGCGTCCGCGCGGCACGCGGTTGCCGCCGAGCGGGATATAGAGGTAGTCGCGGAACCAGCTGCCGAGCGACATGTGCCATCTGCGCCAGAACTCGGTGATGCTGCGCGAGATGAACGGATAATTGAAGTTTTCGAGAAAGTCGAAGCCGAACACATGTCCGAGGCCGATCGCCATATCGCTGTAGCCCGAGAAATCGAAATAGATGTGCAGGGTGTAGGCGACGGCGTAGAGCCAGTAGAACAGAACGGATCGCTCGTCCGCATTTTTGAAAACGTCTACCAGCTCGCCGAGCACATTGGCCAGCAGAATCTTCTTGGACAGGCCGATGATGAAGCGGCGGACGCCGAGCGACGTTTTGGCTGTGCTGTGTGTGCGGTTCTCAAGCTGCCCGGCGATGTCCGCATAGCGGACGATCGGCCCGGCGATCAGCTGCGGGAACATCGAAATGTACGCCGCAAGATTGACATAATTCCGCTGCGCCGAAACATCGCCGCGATAGACGTCAATGACATAGCTGACGATCTGAAACGTGTAGAAGCTGATGCCGATGGGCAGCGCGATCTTCAGGAGCGGGATCGACAGCCCGGTGACGGCATTGAAGCTCGAGATGAAGAAGTCGGCGTATTTGCAATAGCCGAGCATTAGAAAGCTGAATACGACGGAAAGCGTGAGAAAGAGCTTTGCGCGCTTTTGACCGCGGTATTTTTCAACCAGTCTGCCGAAGATATAGCCCTGCGTGATGGACAGAAGCATCAGGATGAGGTATTTCGGCTCGCCCCACCCGTAGAAAAACAGGCTGGACAGCAGAAGCACACTGTTCTTCAGTTTCCGCGGGGCGACCAGATAGAGCAGCAGAACGCACGGCAGAAAGTAATACAGAAACGGTATACTTGAAAACAGCATCGGCGGTCTCCGCGATTATTCGATCGGTTCGTCGAAGACGACGGAGGTTGCGGGGTAGACCGCGAGCATCGTATCGCGGAAATTGTCCACGAGGTCTTCAAGGCCGAATACGGAGACGATGTAATTGTCCACCGTTGCGATGACGATCTTGTCCGGGAAGCCGCACATCCAGCGTCTGCCTTGAATGGCGTCACGGATGGACTGTGCCAGTGCATCCACGTCGGTGCCTTCCTTCACGCGGTATGCACCGCAGGTGAAGCTGTTGCCGTTCATCATATGGAAGAGGGAAGCTGCCGCATCAATTTCGCCGATGGAAGCGGCGGGAAAACCGGTCAGATGCTCGACGCTGTCCGCGTCCGCAAGCCCGACATTGCCGGGCGCGCCGTCCACCATGTTGGCTTCGTCATAGTCGCCGCCTGCTGCAGGAAATTTGTCGTCCTCTTTGTAGTTGTTCCAGATGGCGTCCAGCAGCGCCTTCGGGTCGCTTGCCGCATCCGTCTCGGGCGCACTTGTGTCGGTGGTCGGCTCGGTGGTGACTGTGGTATTTTCGGTCTGCGATGCGTCGGATGTGCTGTCCGGCTTCTTGTCGGTCTTGCCGCAGGCGGCAAAGCTGAGTACAAGGGCAAGTGCGGTCAAAATCGTTGCAATTTTTTTCATTTTAATTATCCTCCGTTATGGAAAATCGAATTTTAATTTTTTTGCATGCACCAGCATGCGGTAGCGGGGTCGAGATAAAGCGAAAGTGTCGTGCCGCCGACGGTCAGTTTGTAAGTTTCTGTCGGGTCAGGAATGCGAATCGACCAGTAAAGCGTGAGCTGCCCGGCGGCGACGGTGTCTGTGCCCGTATAGAGCAGCGTGTCGTTCCGCAGCAGTTCAAATGTGCCGGCCGCGGCGGTAATGCGCGAAGCGTCGCGCAAGCGCACCTGCAGCGGCACGGTCAGTACGCTGCCGTCCCGCATCTGCGGGTCCGCCGTGTGAACGACGGGGGCGGCGTCTTGCACCGCGACAGGCACATCGGAGAGGACATTGCCGTCAATGATAATGTCTGTGCCGGGCAGTCCGACATAGATGAGCGCGCCGAAAAACAGCACAAGGCATGCCGCAAGCGCGGCAAAATGCCGCATGGGCAGCCGCACTTTTTTTGTCACGGTATGCGCGTCGGCAATCAGATCGTCGTCGACATCGCCCATAGCGCGCAGAAAAATTTCGTTTTTCACAGCGTGTACCCTTCCTTTTCAAGCTGCGCTTTCAGCCGCAGACGGCTGCGCAGCAGCATGGATTTGATTTTGCTCTCGGATGCACCCTGCCTTGCGGCAATCTCCCCGATGCTTTCCGCATAGAAATAGCGGCAGACGAAGACGCGCCGCATCTCGGCAGGAAGTCCGCGCAGAAATGCGTTGATCTGCGTGGTCAGCGCCGGCACGGCTGCGGAATCCTCCACCGAAAGCCCGGACGGCGTGCAGACATCCAGCTCGTCAAGCGAAAGCGCAAATTCGTCGCTTGCGCGCTTTTCGGCATGCCGCGCCTTGTACTTGTTGAGGGCAAGGTTGCGGGCGATTTTGCCGAGGAAGGACTGCAAGAGCGTTGGGCGGTGCGGTGGCATTGCGTTCCATGCCCCGAGGTATGTATCGTTGACATTTTCCGCACTGTCGGACTTGTCCGCCAGAATGTTCATGGAGATTTTCATACAGTATGCGCCGTATTTGCAGGCGGTCTCGTGGATGGCTGTTTCATCGCGCTGCCAATACAATTCGACGATTCTCGTATCGTCCATGTCAAAGCTCCTTTCTTCGAAGTGCCATCTGCCTATAATGACAACTTCTTTTCGACTTGGTTGCATGAAAACAGAAAAAATTTAAAAAACTCAAAAATAGTATGCACACATCACTATGAGTATACCATAAAACCATGCGGTATGGCAAGCATGCAGTTCTCTGCAACAAAAAAAGTCAAACTTGACTTGACAAATGCAAACCGGCGCGGTATAATACCATTGTTCTGCGGATGTAGTTCAATGGTAGAACATCAGCTTCCCAAGCTGAATACGCGGGTTCGATTCCCGTCATCCGCTCCAAAAAGCGGGAGATGCAGCGCATCTCCCGCTTTTTTGCAATCGCCTTTGGAATATATTATAAGGAAAGGCGCGCTATGAAAGAACAGTATCTCGCCCTGATGAATCGCACGTTTGACGCTTACGGCGCAGACGGCGTTCGGCTGCTCGGCGGCATCGGCAATCGGAACGGCCGCTATGACCGCTACCGCGCCGTCGGCGGGAATTGCGTTCATTTGTTTATCCGCGCCGAACAGAACTGAAAAAGCAGCACACCGACCGACGTCGGGGTGCTGCTTTTGTATGGGGTCAAAAAGGCGCGCCGGGCGTTTTCGGCGTTTCGGCGGGGGAAATGCCGAATTCTTTCCGATAGGCTCGATAGAACGCGGAATAATCGGAAAAGCCGCATTGCGCAAACGCTTTTGTCGGCGCTGCACCGGACAGGATCAGCTGCCGCGCGTTCATGAGCCGTTTGACCTTGATGTAGTCCCAGACCGTTGAACCGGTCGCCTGCTTGAAGGTGCGGCAGAGATGCGGCTTGCTGATATAGAATCGGCGGCAGATTGCGTCCAGCGTGAGCGGCTCTGCCATGTGACTGTTGATATAGTGCAGGATGCGGTAGATCTGCGTTTCATCGGCTTCCGCGTCTTTCTTTGCGGTAAAGACGCGGCCGATCTCGCCAAGCAGCGGAATCAGCGCCGTGAGCAGCTGCAAGCGGCGGTCATCGCAGGGGGCCATCGCGTTTTGCAGGAGCAGACGGCAGAGCGGGGTGTCAAAGTCCTCGGCGTGATACAGGTTGCGCTTGCCCGCCTCCCGCGCGGTGAACGGCCGCAGCAGCACGCCGTCCGGGTCGATGTTCTCAAGCAGGGACGGACGGAAATGTATGGCGAAGCGCGTATAGCGGCAGGTCGGATCCACGCGGATATAATGCGCTTCAAGCGGCCGCATGAGCAGAACGTCGCCCGGCGTCAGCGGATAGCTGCTGCCTTCGATTCTGTAGCTGCCGCGTCCTTCGAGCAGGCAGAAAAGCTCATATGCGTCATGCGTATGCATCCTGAAATTGCCCGGATCGGGTCTTTCATCCGTTGCGTAGTGCGCGCCGAGCGCGCCGTCGTGATAGGAAAAGCAAGGGTTCAAAGCAACACGCCCTTTCCAGACCATTGTAGCACAGAATGATTCGATTTGCAATATAAATCCATAATTTTAGCAATTCCATTGCAAAGAATAAAGACTATAATAGAGACAGAACAGGGGGGATACCGTGAAGATTTATGCATTTGCGGACGAGGCAAGCCCGCAGCTGTCCGGGCAGATTCAGGCACTGCTTGAGAATAGTCTCGACGGCATGGAAATCCGGAATGTGGACGGCGAGAATGTTTCGGCGCTCTCGCCGGAGAAGGCGCGGATCATTCGCCGCCGCATGGATGATGCGGGGCTTGCGGTGTGGAGCATCGGTTCGCCGCTTGGCAAAGCGGATATCACCGATGATTTTTACAAGCAGACAGAGATGCTGAAGCGCATGCTGGAGATTGCCGACATCCTCGGTGCTGCGCATCTGCGTCTGTTCTCGTTTTATACGCCGGAGACTGACCGCGACGCCTGGCGGGATGTCGTCCTCGAGCGCCTCGGCACCTTTACGGAGATTGCGCGTGGCAGCGGCGTCATGCTCTGCCACGAGAACGAGAAAGGCATCTTCGGCGACACGGCGGCGCGCTGCGCCGAGCTGCATCGCGCACTGCCTGCGCTGCACGCCGTGTTTGATCCCGCCAACTTTGTGCAGTGCAGGGAAGATGCCGCCGCAGCGTGGCGGCTGCTGCGCCCTTATGTGCGGTATCTGCACATCAAGGATGCGCTGCCGGACGGCAGCGTGGTGCCTGCCGGGTGCGGCGCGGGGCACATTCCCGAGATTCTTGCAGATTATGCGGCGCGCGGCGGCGCGGCGGTGACGCTGGAACCGCATCTTGCCGAATTTGTGGGGCTGTCCGCACTGGAGCGCGCGGGTGAGACCAGCCGCATCGGCGCGGTATATCGGTATCCGACGGCGGAGGCGGCGTTTGCATCGGCGGCAGACGCGCTGCGAAAGCTATTATAAATAAGTTGAGGTGAACGTATGAACATCGGAGCACAGTTTTTCACAATCCGGGACTTTTGCAAGACCACGGAGGAACTTGCGGAGTCGCTGAAACGGGTGGCGGACATCGGCTACAAGACAATTCAGCTCTCCGGCGTCTGCCCGTTCGACGCGGCATGGATGAAGGAACAGCTGCGGCAGAATGGGCTTTCCTGCGTGCTGACGCACACAGCAGCCGATCGCCTGATTGGGGAGCCTGAAAAGGTTGCCGCCGAGCATGATATTTTCGGCTGCAGATATGTGGGGCTTGGGTGGTACAACTTCACCGAGAAGGGGCAGCGCACAACTGCCGATTTCTTCGAGACCTACCTGCCTGTCGCCGAGGCGCTGCAATCGCACGGCAAGTACTTCATGTATCACAATCACGACATGGAGTTCCGTCGGGAGGACGGCAGGCTGATTCTCGACCGTCTTGCCGACGGCATTCCGGCGGACAAAATGGGCTTCACGCTGGACACCTTTTGGATTCAGGCGGGCGGCGGCGACCCCGCATGGTGGATTGAAAAGCTGTCCGGCAGAGTGCCCTGCATTCACCTGAAGGACTTTGCCTACGGTCGCAAAATGGCAGTCGTCGGCGAGGGCAATCTGAACTTTGACCGCATCTTCGCCGCGGCGGCGGATGCGGGAACCGAATACATGCTCGTGGAGCAGGACGACTGCAATGGGGAAGACCCGTTTGACTGCCTGCGCCGCAGCTATGCATATCTGCAATCGAGAGGTTTTGAATAATATGAATGAAAAAATCAGACTCGGCATTCTCGGCATCGGCAACATGGGGTCGGCGCATGCCCTGCATGTTGTCGAGGGGAAGTGCCCGGATTTTGAACTCGCTGCCGTTGCCGATGTGAAGGCGGAGCGGCTGGAATGGGCAAAGACGACACTGCCCGAAACGGTCAGACGCTTTGACAGCGCGGATGCTATGCTGGCAAGCGGCGAGGTCGATGCCTGCATGATTTGCGTCCCGCACTACGACCATCCGAAGTACGCGATTGACTGCCTGCGCCGCGGCATTCATGTGATGGTGGAGAAGCCTGCCGGTGTATATACAAAGCAGGTGCGAAAGATGAACGAGGAGGCAGAAAAGCACCCTGAGGTCGTCTTCGGCATGATGTTCAACCAGCGCACCAACTGTATCTACCGCAAGGTGCGGGAACTGGTGCAGAGCGGCAATTACGGCAGCATTCGTCGCACAAACTGGATCATCACCAACTGGTATCGCCCGCAGGCGTACTACGACTCCGGCGATTGGCGCGCCACCTGGGCGGGCGAGGGCGGCGGCGTTCTGCTCAACCAGTGCCCGCATCAGCTTGACCTTTGGCAGTGGATTTGCGGCATGCCGGTGTCGGTGGAGGCGAAGCTCTCCTATGGACTGTGGCACGATATCGAGGTCGAAGACGATGTGACCGCCTATGTGCGGTACGCAAACGGCGCGACCGGCGTTTTTGTCACCACAACAGGCGATGCGCACGGCACAAACCGCCTCGAAATTCAGCTCGACCGCGCGCGCATCGTCGTGGAGGGCGGCAAGATTTCACTGCTCGAATATGAAATGACCGAGCAGGACTTTTCAAAGACGAATACCGCACCGTTTGCCACCGTCGCGGCAAACAAAGTCGAAGTCGAGACCGACGGCGAGAATCCGCAGCATGTCGGCGTCATCAACGCCTGGGGCGGCGCTATTCTGCGCGGCGAGCCGCTTGTGGCGGACGGCAGCGAGGGTATCAACGGGCTGACGCTGTCCAACGCGATGCATTTGTCGTCCTGGCTCGGGCACGCCGTCACACTGCCGCTTGACGAGGATTTGTTCTATACGGAACTGATGAAGCGCGTCGCCGCGTCGAAGCAGAAAACGCATGTGCGGGCGGTCACTGCGGATACGACAGGCTCTTATGAGGGAAATCACTGACATGAAAATTGTAAAGGTCGGCATCGTCGGCATCGGCAATATGGGCGGCACGCATCTTGCGTGCATTATGGACGGCAAAATCGAGGGCATGACGGTGCGCGCTGTCTGCGATATTGATGCGGACAAGCTGCATGCAGCAAAAGAAAAATATCCGATGCTGGAAACCTACACAGACTACAAAGAAATGCTCACAAAAGCAGATATTGACGCCGCGATTATCGCCGTGCCGCACCCGCTGCACGCCGAGGTCGGCATTTTCGCGTTTGCACACGGCAAGCATGTGCTGGTTGAAAAACCGATGGATATTGCGCTCTCTGCCGGTGAGCGGCTGTGCGCCGCTGCACGGGAGAGCGGCAAGCTTTTCTGCATCATGCTCAATCAGCGCACAAGTCCGCTGTTTCGCGAGGCGCGCCGCCTTGTACAGAGCGGGGAACTCGGGCAGCTCAAGCGGACAGTCTGGGTGGTGACCAACTGGTATCGCACGGATACTTATTATGCCTCCGGCGCATGGCGCGCCAGCTGGCGCGGCGAGGGCGGCGGACTGCTCATTAATCAGGCGGCGCACAATCTGGACTTGTGGCAGTGGATTTGCGGCATGCCGACGGCATTGACTGCGCATTGCAATGTCGGCAGATTCCATGACATTGAGGTTGAGGACGATGCCGTGCTGTACGCCGAGTTTGCGGGCGGCGCGACCGGCGTCTTTATTTCCAGCACCGGCGACCTGCCGGGCACCAATCGGCTGGAGATTGTGGGCACGCGCGGCAAAGTTGTGATTGAGGGCGGCAAGTTGAAGCATTGGCGGCTGCCGACGGACGAGCGCAGCATCTGCGCGACTTCGCCGGAGAGCTACCCGCATGTCGAATGCGCGTACACCGAGATCACGCCCGAGCGGGGCAGCGCGCATGCGGGCATTTTACAGAACTTTGCCAATGCGCTGCTGCACGGCGAAACGCTGATTTCCCCCGGCTATGACGGACTTGCGCAGCTGACGCTCATCAATGCGGCATATCTGTCCGCATGGTGCGGCAGCACGCGGATTGCGCTGCCGTTTGACACGGCGCTGTATGATCGGCTGCTTGCCGAGAAAGCTGCGCATTCGGCATACAAAAGCGAAGTGAAACCGCTTGCTGCGGACGCGGCAGCGGGCGACCGCTGGCAGGTCAACTGGTGAGAAAAAGGGCGTATCCCGCCCTTTTTTGTTTCCATGTGCCGCTCGACAAAATTTTTCATCTTTTTTTTTGAAATAACTCTTGATTTTTCCCGCCGGATATGCTATTATATAAAGGATGTT
>ENA-ORCP01004056-ORCP01004056.1-human-gut-metagenome-genome-assembly--contig:-NODE-4056-length-10335-cov-71.810879_pt1 | contig 10335 bp, 8 predicted proteins | sample MGYA00242990_ERZ507991 | MGnify/ENA primary metagenome ERZ507991 (study PRJEB26167, sample SAMN06115496) | human gut metagenome | host: Homo sapiens | place: China:Henan | collected 2015-05-07...
CTTCCGTAAAATCCACATTCGTGGCTGCCACAATCCTGACATCCGTTTTCTGCACCTTAGAAGAGCCGACCTTTATATATTCTCCGCTTTCAAGCACACGAAGCAAACGAGCCTGAGTAGAAAGAGGAAGTTCACCCACCTCATCCAGAAAGATGGTGCCGCCATTAGCCTCAGCAAAATATCCGTTACGGTCGCTGATGGCACCGGTAAATGCCCCTTTCTCATGACCAAACAGTTCGGAATCAATCGTACCCTCCGGAATCGCTCCACAGTTTACCGCAATATACGGTCCATGCTTTCTCCGGCTAAACTGATGGACTATCTGAGGGAAGCTTTCCTTACCGACTCCACTTTCTCCCGTCACCAGTACAGACAAGTCTGTAGGAGCCACCTGAATAGCCACATCAATGGCACGGTTCAGTCCTTCACAATTGCCTATGATGCCAAAACGAAGTTTTACACTCTGTATCTCTGATTTCACCATATAGTCTTCGATTATATGGCAAATTTACAAAAAGTTTGAAACCCGTACATGCATTTACTCCAAAAAGTATAATTTAGAATACGGTACGAATCATGAAGCGTATACCCCACTTGCTGGCTGTAGGCAGTTCATTGTAATTCAAACGACGCACATATTCCACATGGAGCAACTTGAAGATGTTATGAATACCCGCACTTACCTCCACATAAGGTTTCTTGGGATCCATGACATAGCTCGAGGTATGATAATTGCCCGCTGCATCGTAATGTCCCGGGAACAACATCAGCTCCGTATCATTGGCATTCTGCGGAAGCAACGGGTTATTCTTGTCGGTAAGTGTTCCCCACAAACATTTCACACCGATAAACTCACGCCATTTCAGCTTCTTCAGAAGAGGAATACGGTTGAAGATTTTTCCCTGCAGATTCCATGATACATCCAGCGATGCATAACGGTCGTTCAGGAACTCCATATTATTAATCAAGCTGAAGGTTTCGTCCTGAAGAATATAAGACAAGTTGGCCGCCGGCATAATCAGCAAGGGGAAAGGTACCTTATTCCATTGGATACCTCCTTTTACACAGGTATCAATGTTTCCCCAGGAGCTCAGCCACCAGCGCTTGTAGAGACTCATTTCCGTCATGTTATAGGTATAATCACTACCCAAGATACCCTTCAATCCCAGCGTATGCTGCAACGTAAAGACCGGTGCATCGAGATTGACCGGCAAACGGCGCTGCTTGGTATTGATGAATGTTTCTCCCGGTGCATAACGAAAAGCCAGCGTAGCCTCAGCCAGTGAAAAATCCTTCGTATTATAAGGAGAATGTACCCATTCCGTTCCTGTCAGTGCACCCGATGCCAAATCCTGCTGCAACTGATTTTCCTGTGCCATGGTACGATAAAACAATTTTCCACAAGCCTCCAGATTGGTATGCTTCAGCATAAAGGTCGTTTTCAAACCGCTTTCCTTCTCCAGTTCATACTTCACGCTGGCCGTACGCTCGTAGTTATACTGGTCGACCGATGTCACCTTGAACGAAGTAAACACATTGTCCTTGTCGGTTCCCATAAATTTGTCGGACGGTAACATGTTATCGTACGAATACGACAGCGTCAACGAATTAATCGGATACTCACGGGGAAGGTATTCCTTCTTGTTGAAAGAATATTCCACCTCAGCCTTGTATTTTGACTTCTCATCCTTAAAACCATAGGCATAATATCCGCGCAAGAAGAGATGAGGATTCAGGTTCGCTGTGGTTTGTGCAGAAGCTCTCAAACGCAACCCGTCAATGTAGTTGCTTGAAATCATCGTATTAATCGGACCAATATCCACCTTACTGGGTCTTCCCTTCACTCCTGTTTCAACAAAGTTTTCGATAAAGGCCTTGGCCACAAATATGATGTACTTGAATCCCTTGATTTTTGCCAGATTGTCCACGAACTGTCCCATATTATCCTCCGACTTCGTCAATTCCGTCGGACGATATTCCTTCCAGAAGGAGTCGTCACGCATCATGGCATTGACATCCTTTATCTCATCTCCCTTCTTCTTGAATATCTTGGCAGGAATCTCGTCAAATCCAAAATCAGAATATCGTGTGGTACGCCTTACCTGGAAAGAACCCAATATCTTCTTCAAATAAGACAGTTCACACAGCATGTCATCTTCCATCAGCACCCATTCTCCCGTAGACAACTGACCGAACTTCTGTTCAATAATCATGTTATCCACAAAGTTTATATCGGTCTTCTTCGGAAGATTCATGATACATTTATTCACACGGAAAGTAGAATCCGCAAGGATATACAAATGACCGGTAAAACCGAAATCCTGTGAGTTGTTGGGCACGAAAGTCAAGTGGAAACATTTTTCCTTGTCCACCATCACCGTATCCATGATGTAATACTTATAGAAATTGATACCCGCATTCGAAATCGGACTATCGAACGGGTACTGAAGGAAACGGAAGCGGTCCTGATAAATATTAATATCCTGGAACACATCTTTCAATACAGCCGACAGCATATCGCCCGTATTAAACAGTTCATTGACTCCCGTAGAGTTAATACCTTTTACAATTGTCTTTTCATCGTGGGGATTTTTCCGGTACAATTTTTCTGTCACCGTCTCGTCCACCGAAATAGGCAGAATATTCTTACCCGTCACGCTACACTGCTCCACCTGGTCACGGAAGAAAGGATACTTCTTAAACAGGTTCGATTCACGCAACGAGTCGGTTGTAATATTATTTAAAGAGAATGTAATCTTCTGATACTTATTATAATGATAAAAATCATTCACACCCAAATCATTCAGTTTCTTGGCTGCAATAACTTTCTTCATCATTTCCACTGCCGGATTATTCTTTCGAGAATATTTTTCCTTCTTGGGCTTCACCACGACCTCATCCAGCACCAAGTCGGGCTTCATTTTGACATTCAATGTCTTCGTCTTGGCAGACACATCACGTACCTCCGTACCATAACCCACCATAGAAAAGGTCAATTTATTCCACCCTGTATGAGCAGCTATTGAATATTTACCATCTATATCTGTAATAGTTCCCACCCCTTTTCCATCATAATATACATTCAAATAAGGGATAGGGTCACCCGTTTCAGAGTCTGTAACAACTCCACTGATTTGCGCAGAAAGTTTCACAACTCCCAGACACAACACGATTAAAAAAAGCAATCTTTTTATCATATATCTCATTAACACCTTAATAGTCCAGCTTATCAAGTTTGTAAAAATACAGAGTGAAATAATCTCTTACAAATTTCACTCCCCGAAAAACGATATTCTTACCTTTTTTTATGAATAATAGAATATAATTTCTTCTCTCACCTACGAAAAAAACCGGCAATGAAGCACTCTCCATTGCCGGTTTTATTTTTTACAAAAAAGACATTAAGCCTTAGTCAATTTCTTCGTCAGCTTCATATCCTCCCATCTCACGCAAAGCATTCTTCAGCATGACATATTGCTGGAACAAATGATTCACCGGAACTTCCCCTTCTGTATAATCATGCATCGGGCTCTTCAGGAAGAAGCTCAAGAAGCGTTGTGTTCCATAACGTCCGGCACGTGCAGCCAAGTCGCTCAACAATACCAAATCCAGACACAACGGAGCGGCCAAAATAGAATCCCTGCACAAGAAGTTAATCTTAATCTGCATCGGATAGCCCATCCAACCGAAAATATCAATATTATCCCAGCCTTCCTTGTTGTCATTGCGAGGCGGATAATAGTTGATACGTACCTTGTGATAATAATCAGAATACAAGTCCGGCTGGTCTTCCGGTACCAGAATAGATTCCAGTGTAGAAAGCTTGCTCACTTCTTTTGTATGGAAGTTAGCCGGTTCATCCAGCACAAGACCGTCGCGGTTTCCCAAGATATTGGTAGAGAACCATCCTGACAATCCCAGACAACGTGTACCGATAATCGGCGCAAAACCTGACTTCACCAATGTCTGACCAGTCTTAAAATCCTTACCGGCAATCGGCATCTTAGTCTGTTCTGCCATTTCCCACATCGCCGGAATATCCACTGTGGTATTCGGCGCACCCATGATGAAAGGAGCTCCTTCGGCCAAAGCAGCGTATGCATAACACATAGAAGGAGCAATGTGTTCGCGGTCATCCTGCTTCATTGCGTTCTCCAACGCAGCCAAGGTGCCATGTACGCTTTCACAAACCGGTACGTAAATTTCAGTAGAAGCAGCCCAAAGCACAACGATACGTGCACAGTTGTTGTCTGCCTTAAATTTACGAATGTCTTCTCTCAACTGTTCCACCATATCCCAACGGGTAGCACAATCCTTCACATTGTTTCCATCCAGGCGTTTGGCGTAGTTACGGTCAAAAGCAGCCTTCATCGGCACAATCTTTTCCAGTTCATCTTTCACCGGATTAATATCCTTCTCACGCAACACCTCGCAGTTGATAGCCGACTCATACGCATTAGCCGGATATACATCCCATGCACCAAAAACAATATCATCCAGTTTGGCCATCGGCACAATTTCATTATAATGCAAATATTTCTTTGCATCTCCACGCCCTACACGAATCTTATCATACTGCGTCATTGAGCCCACCGGCTTTGCCAATCCTTTACGAGTCATTAAAACCCCTGTCATAAACGTGGTAGCCACAGCTCCCAAACCAACACACAATACGCCCAGCTTACCTTCTGCGGGCTTTACATTCATTTTTTCCATTTCTAAATTTCTTTTTCTCCTAGTAACTTTACATTAATTCTTGCCTTTGAAACTCAGTCTTTTTCAAGAATCTATCCCAAAGAGCAGGAACAAACTGTTCAAAGTTAAGACTTTGTTTGATTCAATAAAGCTTTTATGAGCTTTTTTATTTGCTAATAAGTAAAAATAAGCCATAAATTCAGAAGAAAAAGCCATTAACCGACTTATCAGAGAGTAAAATAATGCGTATCTTTGCAGACGCATTTAAAGAAATACTCAACTACATGAATGATATTTGTTGCATTGGACACATTACATTAGACAAAATTGTAACTCCAAAACAAACGACTTACATGCCGGGAGGCACTTCTTACTACTTTTCACACGGTATACGTAGACTGAAAGATTTCAAAAACTACAAGCTGGTTACTGCTGTGGCTCCTAGTGAATATGGCATTATTGAAGAAATGAGAAAAGAAGGGCTTCAAGTAGAAGTCCTGCCAAGCCGTCACACCGTATATTTTGAAAATACATACGAAGAGAATCAGAACAACCGTTCCCAGCGTGTATTGGCTAAGGCTGACCCTTTCACTGCAGATGCTTTAAAAGATGAAAATGCACACATCTTCCATTTAGGAAGTTTGCTGGCGGATGACTTTCCACTTGAAGTAGTAAAGGAGTTGGCACAGAAAGGTACATTGGCTGTCGACGCACAAGGCTATCTCCGAAAAGTGGAAGGTGAGCACGTATTCCCTGTAGACTGGCATGAAAAGAAAAAAGCCCTGAAATACATTGATATTTTGAAAGTCAATGAACATGAAGCTGAAGTGCTGACGGGATTCAAAGACCCTGAAAAAGCAGCAAAGCAACTGGCTCAATGGGGTGTGAAAGAAGTCCTGCTGACTTTAGGAAGCCTTGGCTCACTTATTTATGCAGAAGGAAAGTTCTATAAGATTCCGGCATACGCTCCTAAAGAAGTAGTAGATGCCACCGGATGCGGTGATACCTACGTACTTGGTTATCTTTATATGCGAAACAAAGGAGCTTCATACGCAGAAGCAGGATGTTTCGCAGCTGCCATGTCTACTATCAAGCTGGAGAAATCCGGTCCTTTTTCCGGAACAGAAGAAGAAGTATGGCATATCTTGAAAAGCAACAAACAAAAGCCGGAAGTACTAGTTGCCCAATAACCCAAATTTTTCATACAAATAACAATCAAGGGGGCCTGCTGATTTCAGCTTGCCCCTTTTTTTACCTGTCATCCCTGACAGTTACCCCATCTTTCCTGTCAGATAAGCTCTTGTACGTTCATCTGCCGGATCTTTAAACATTTTCTCCGTATTGTCATACTCTATCAGTTCACCCATATACATGAACATGGAACGGTCGGAGATACGCATGGCCTGTGACATATTGTGAGTCACAATCAGGATGGTCACCTCTTTTTTCAACTGGTCCATCAATCCCTCAATGTGCTTGGTAGCAATCGGGTCAAGAGCTGAAGTTGGCTCATCCATAAGCAATATATCCGGCTGAAGTGCTAAAGAGCGTGCAATACATAAGCGCTGCTGCTGTCCGCCAGAGAGGAAAGTACCACGCTTTGTCAGCGAGTCCTTCACTTCATCCCACAGACATACGTTGCGCAAGTTACGTTCCACAATCTCATCCTTCTGCGATTTTGACAGATGAATACCATTCAAGATATATCCGGCCAGCACGTTGTCGTAAATATTCATGGTCGGGAACGGGTTCGGGCGCTGGAACACCATACCGATGCGACGACGTTCTTCCATCGGGTGCATCTGAAGCACATTTTCACCATTCAGTAAAATTTCTCCCGTCACACGGATATTCTTGTACAACTCATGCATGCGGTTCACGGCACGCAGCAGCGTACTCTTTCCACATCCAGAAGGCCCCATGATGGCCGTAATCGTATTTTTTTCAATATCAGCCGACACATGCTTTACAGCCATTACGTCGCTGGTATATGATATACACACATCTTTTATTTGAAGAATCGGATCCTTTATATTTTCCATTTCTTTGCAATTCGTTTAGCTAATAAATTCAGACATAACACAAAAGTCAACAGGAACAAAGAAGCTCCCCATATCAGGCTCTGCAAGTTCGGGTCGTTGAAGAACTCCCAGATAAGCAAAGGAACAGCCGACATAGGCTTGGTCATGTTCCAGCTGATAGCGGCTCCACCCAGAGCAGTAAACATCAACGGAGCTGTTTCACCGACTACACGAGAGATGGCCAGCAAAATACCGGTAAAGATACTGCCCAATGCAGAAGGCACCATCACCTTCAGCATCACTCTCCAGTAACTACCACCCAATGCCAGTCCAGCCTCTTTCAAGGTTTCCGGAAGCACCTTCATGGTTTCTTCCGTTGAACGGATAATCAGCGGAAGCATCATGATGAACAATGCCACACTTCCTGCAATGGCCGAATAACCTTTCATCGGGACAACCACCCAGATGTAAGTAATGATACCGATAATGATGGAGGGAGTACCCTGAAGCAAGTCGGTCAGGTAGCTGACAAACACGGCAAACCAGCTTTTTCTGTATTCTGACAGACAGATACCACACAGAATTCCTACCGGGATAGCGACTACAGCAGCCAGCAAAAGCATCAGGAAGGTTCCGATAATTCCGTTTGCAATTCCCCCCGGAATTGCTTCTCCGGCAGAAGCGGCCATCATCGCCTTATAGGCATTCGGAGTAGCTTCGGTGAGAAACGACCATCCCAATTGTTTCCAACCCTTGATCAATACTTCTCCCAAAATCGCCAGCAAAGGAATCGCTGTCACACCCGACAATACGCAAACCAGAATATAAAGCAAGCGGCTTTTCAGGATACGTATCTTAATATTATTTCCATATAACATAAGCACAAATCTTTTTAGCAGATTACACGTGACGGGCACGACGAATCAAAATCTTTCCGATAATATTAATGATGGCCGTAATCAGGAACAGTAACAAACCGATGGCGATCAGTGAAGAAAGCTTCAAACCGTCTGCCTCGCCAAACTGGTTTGCAATGATACTTGCCATGGTATTACCCGTGGTACGCAGTGTGTCCGGCATCTGGTTGGTATTTCCAATCAGCATGGTCACTGTCATCGTTTCTCCCAGCGCACGTCCGATAGCCAGAATATAGGCTGAGAAAATACCGGAACCCGCCATCGGGAATATCACTCTCTTGATTACCTCTGCACGCGTAGCTCCCATGGCATAAGCCCCTTCTTTCAAGTCGGAAGGAACCATCTTGATAAATTCGGCACTCAAGGAAGCTGCATACGGCACAATCATGATGGCCAGCACAAACGCAGCAGTCAGAATACCGGAACCCTGCGGAGACAGGTTCAAGTGCATGAATACGGTACGAAGTACATAGAACCCCCACAAGCCATAGATAATGGAAGGAATACCTGCCAGCAAATCAATCACCGTACCCAGAACGGCCGCGATTTTCTTTCCACGGAAATACTCACCGGTGAACAGTGCGACAGGAAGTGAAAATGGAATACACATCAGCAACGCCAGTGCCGTAGTAAGCAGTGTACCCGTAATAAAAGGAAGAGCGCCATAACTTTCTTTACCGGCAGTGGTCACCCAGTCGTCAGAGAAGATAAAATGCCAGAATCCAAACTCCTCGAAAGCGCCGGAAGCGTCAACGGTGAGGGAGTAAATAATTCCCCCACCAATGACCGGTATCACAATAGCCGATAAGATAAGTAAGACTTTAAACAGTTTGTCTTGCATAACTTATTGTCTTATTTATTTAAGAATCGGCTGTCCATCGTATGTCACAGCTTTCAGGTTCTGAAGGCTCTGTTCGATAGCCTTCTTAGGCAGCGGCGCATAGTGTACGGTAGCAGTGGTCTGCTGTACGCTGTCGCTCAACATATATTGCATCAAATCCAAAGTAGCTTTTGCCTGTTCCATAGAACGGTCTGCATAGTGCTGTTCCTTGTAAATCAGCAACCAAGTGAAGCAGCTGATAGGATAAGCTCCTGCTGCATCCGCATCGGTAATTGAGCAACGAGTATCCTGAGGAATGTCACCGGCAGCTGCAGAGATACTTTCAGTAGAAGGTACTACCAATTCACCACGCTTGTTATATACGCTTGCGTAAGGAATTTTCTGAGCAAAAGCATATTCAGAACCAATATATCCTAATGAGTAAGGAGTCTGTGCGATAATTCCTGCTACGCCCGGATTACCTTTAGCAGCCTGTCCGACCGGGAAATCCACGGTTTTACCTGCACCGTAAGTGTTTTTCCAGTTTTCACTTACTTTTGACAGATAGTCTGTAAAGATGAAAGTTGTTCCACTACCATCTGAACGGTATGCCAGAATGATTTTCTTTGCCGGCAACTGTACATCCGGATTCAGTTTCTGCAAACGTGCATCGTTCCAGTCTGTAATCTTGCCTGCATAAATATCGGCAATCACGTCACCAGAAAGGTTCAGTTTAACCACATCCGGCAAGTTGTAAGCCATTACGACAGCTCCCATACAAGTCGGGATGTGTACCACCGGCTGCATTTCAGCCATTTCCTTGTCGCTCAAGAAAGCATCGCTACCTGCAAAGTCTACGATACCGTCTTTCAAGTTGCGGACACCACCGCCACTACCAATACCACCATAGGAAATCTTGTCACCAGAAGTTGCATTGTAGTTTTCGAAAGACATATTATAAAATGGCAAAGGGAATGTAGCACCTGCACCTGTCAGTTCTACTGATTCACGACCATTAGCTGATTTCTGTCCACCACACGCTGCAAACGACAAAGCCATCGCTCCAGCAATTAAAGGCAAATAAAACTTTTTCATTGTGTTATACATTTAATATAAGTTACAAATCTATGTTATTCATTGAGTTAAATCGCAAACGAAGCATTCAGGTATACATAACTGGCTGTCTTGCCGCCTTCTGTTTTCGGCGACCACAACCGGAAGTTAGGAGCTAACTTGATGTATTTACCTAATTTAAATTCGGCACCTACCATTCCGGCCATACCGTCCGCATCTTTGTTCCAGTCTTTCTCTGAAGAAAGCAAGTCCCAACGACCGAAAAGACTTATTTTCTTGCTTAACTGTGCAGACGCATAAACCGAGAAACCATCCTGATCACAATCAGGCACATATTTCGTATTAGTCTGGTAGTTGTATTCCGCTGCCACTGAGAAGGCTGTATGCTTATATCCGACAAAAGCAGCCAGATTCGTAATACCTTTTTCCCCTTCTTCTACCGATTCATTATACGAACCGTATGCACGTACCGTCAAACCCTCAACCGGAGTCAGTGTTACGCCTGCACCATACTGCAAGCCGTCTTTCACCTGTACTTTTTTATAACCTTCTCCGTTGGCTACAATCACATCGGCCGAAACCACCTTGTTAAATTTATAGGCTACTGAAACTCCCAAGTCCGCACTGCTGCCGAACTTATATTCATCCTGGAAAGATTTCATCACATAACGTTTTCCCCAGAAATCTTCCTGAACCTTAAATTGAGTCGTAGTGATTAATCCGGCGTTCAGCGTCCAGCCGTTTTGCTTCCAGGTAATCTGTGCATTTTTCACATATCCGATGCGCTGATGGTCATTTACGTCTTTTG
>ENA-ORCP01004068-ORCP01004068.1-human-gut-metagenome-genome-assembly--contig:-NODE-4068-length-10322-cov-2.972865_pt1 | contig 10322 bp, 10 predicted proteins | sample MGYA00242990_ERZ507991 | MGnify/ENA primary metagenome ERZ507991 (study PRJEB26167, sample SAMN06115496) | human gut metagenome | host: Homo sapiens | place: China:Henan | collected 2015-05-07...
TAGTAGTAGGTATTGCCGTTTTCGATGTAGCTGGTGTTGGTATAGGACGTGCCGGTGACGGTAGAATACTTGATGTAATCGCCGTCCTTGCTGCGGGCGCGGTAGACCTCATACTTGGCCGCGCCGGACACAGCCTTCCACTTCAGGGTAGGACGGCCCTGACTGTCGTTGCCGCCGGTGACGGTGGGAGCGGGCAGTTGGGTGCTGCTCGCCTTGTAATCCGCGGCGGAGGTCCTGGATTGGTACTGGGTCCAGTAGGGGGTGTTCAGCTTGTCCGTCTCCGCCTGATGATCCCTGCTGAAATTGGTCAGCCCCTTCAGGAAATACTGGTACTCCGCAGGACTGCTGCCGGCGTCCCAGGTGGCGTCCAGACAGTAGTACTTGCCGTCCGCCATGCGGACGATGTTCCAGGCGTGATCCTCCGTCTGGGTGCCGTTGTAGGCCTTGCCGGTGATGATACGGCAGTCGATGCCCGCGTCATTGGCCAGACGGTAGAACAGGTTGGCGTAGCCCTGGCACACGGCCTTTTTCTGGACAGCCGCGGCGTAGGCGGTGTATTGCAGCCGGTAGGCGGGATCGTTCAGGTGGCTGTAATCGTATTTGACGTTGGCGGTGATCCAGTTGTAGATGGCCTGCACCTTCTGGTAGGTGGTCTTGCCGCCGAGGGACAGCTGGGGCAGGACGGTGTTCTGGATATAGTTGGTCAGCGCGGCCTCCTGCGCGGCGGTGGTGAACCAGATGGCGCTGGTTTTGGGGTGACGCTGGAATGTCACCGTGAAAGTAATATTCGTATCATCATCCCAATAATCAACCGGCGGGCAGTCGTATCCGCTGTGCTGCCAGTGCAGATAGTCGCCGGTGGTGCCGCTGCCGGAGACGTGCTCCATGGCTTTGTCCCAGATGCCCGTAACTGCCTCCTCAATATCCGTTCCGGAGGGCAGCTTCACATTCAGTGTCATTGTCTCCTTTCGGGCTACCATCTGCTTGCGAAGCGCCGCGACCGCTTCTGTTTCTGTGAGATAATCCACTGCCTGTGCGGCGACCGCGGTCTGTGCCGACGGGGCAGTCTGGAGCGATGTTTCCGCGACGCCCTTCCACACGCGGGCATATACCGGATTGGTATGCGCGCCCACATATGCCGTCCCCGTATAGGTCTGCGTCGCCGGCGCGGTGTCCGCCGCCAGCGCCTGGGCCGGCAGCAGCGTCAGCGACAGGACCAGCGCCAGCAGCAGCGCGGTCACGCTCTTTGTCACACGTTTCATGTGTCTCCTCCTTTGCTCGTTCGCCTGTTTTACGGAATCTCCCTCCATAGGAATCTATACTGAAAGTGTACCATGCGCGGGCGGAAAAGTACACCGCATTTTCGACATTTCTTCCGTATTGGGATGAAAAAAACGGACGCGGGACAGACCTCCCGCGTCCGATATGCTCACAGATGCTTCTCCGGCTCCTGCATGTCCCGGGCGATGGCCTTGGCGTAACGCTCCTCCTCGCTGAACACGCAGCCGCAGTATTTCTGCATGTAAAAGCCCAGCTCACGGGCCTGCCGCTGGCCCTCCCGAAAGCCCGGCCGGAAATCCCGATAGAGGAAGGCCACGCCGTACTCCGCCGCCAGCTGCTCCGCCGTCTGCCGCAGCAGCTCGTGGTCCTGATAGGGGCTGACGAACAGGGTGCTGGTGAAGCTCTCGAATCCCTGATCCGCGGCGTACCGCGCCGTCTGCTCCAGCCGCAGGCGGTAGCACTTGCCGCAGCGGTGATCCAGATCCTCCGCCATCAGGCGGCAGAACTCCCGCAGGCCGTAATCCTCCTGCACGATGAGCTCCATGCCGATGGCGGGAGCGTAGGTCATCAGCGTGTCGCGGCGGGCCTTGTACTCCTGATAGGGGTGGATGTTGGGGTTGAACCAGTAGGACACCGGCTCGATGCCCTCCGACCGCAGCTGCCGGATGCAGGATACGGAGCAGGGAGCGCAGCAGGTGTGCATCAGTGTTTTCATGACTTCTTCTCCTTGCCGCCGCGGTGCAGCAGCTCCCGCAGACGCTGTCCCACGCCCTCCCGATGCTGCACCGCCGAGAGATAGCGGGTGCGCACCTGCTGGAAGGGCAGCTGCTCCAGCGCGTCAAAGAACTTGCTGCGCTCCTCCGTCAGCGTGGGCGGCTGGCGCAGGGCCGCGTCGCAGGCCGCCGCCTCCTCCAGCGTCCGCGCCTGCCGGTGCAGGGGCAGGACATCGAATATCTGGGCGCCCTTGGCGGTGTTGATCAGCAGCAGGGATACGCCCTTCCGCTTCTCCTCCACCGGCAGGTCGCCGCCGGCGAAATTGGCCAGCGTCAGGTCGCCGGTGCGGTCCGTGCCGGCGTAGGGACAGTGGTAGCAGGCAGGCCGCAGGAACAGGCCGCGGGTCAGGCCGCGGCCCAGCTCCGACTTGGGAGCCGGTGCATCGTAGCGGCCGCCGCCCTCGAACAGGACGCGGAAGCGCCGCTCCTGATCGCCGCTGAGCTTGCCGCAGAACTCCACCGCCACGGGGCGGTGCTGCTTGACGTAGGCCATGGAGCTCACCAGCCTGGCCCACACCCCGGGGCTGCACACGCCGCTGCACGCCACATCGCAGGTCACAAGACGCTCCGGATGCTCCCCCAGATAGCGGTACAGGCCGTCCACCTGACATGGTGTGCCGGAAAACAGCACCTGGCGGCCCTGATCCAGATAGAGCCGCACCTGCTGGTACGTCTCGCCGATGTCACTCTGCACCGGCTTGGCGCCCCGCAGGCGGGGCAGCTCGTGGGCGTTTTTCACCGCCACGTGGGCCACACAGAGCCGGTCGTCCAGCGCCGCGCCGAACACCACGCCGCCGCCCTCCAGCACGTACTCCGCCAGAGCGGAGAACACGCCGCCGGCGGTGGACGCCTGCCGCGCCGCGTCATCGCGGTTCCACACGGCGAACACCGCCGGTTCCGTGCGGGGCTCCCGCTGCTTCAGCACAGGGCAGATGTGGGTGCAGTGGCCGCACAGCACGCAGCCGTCCTCCACCTGGGGGTACAGGAACCCCGCCCTGTCCGGCACCATGCGGATGGCCCCCTTGGGACATCCGTTGCTGCACGCGCCGCACCCTGTGCAGCGATCCCGCGCCGCCAGCTGGGGCTTATTCACAGTCTCTGTCACGGCGATACGCCTCCCGATCTGTTTCTATTGGGAGTATTGTATCACGACGCGGCGAAAAGCACAACCCCGCCGCGCCACTGTCCGTTTTTCGGGACACTTCCTCCTGTATGATGGCCACACTGGAACAAGGAAACGATACATTTCGATAGCAGGAGGTACACGCCATGCACAAGTTTTTCGATTATCTGGAGCCGGATCTCCCCGTCAGCGTTATCCGCGACCTGCTGGGCTACATCCGCCGGTTCGCCGCCCTGTTCAGCGGCGGCGTCCCCGTGGAGGGCGCCATGGACGGCGTAGGCTTCTGTGCCACGGAGCAGGACTCCGGCGCCGTCCGCGTCCACTGGGTACAGGTGGGCCGCCAGCGCATCCCGCTGGACGCCACCGTGTAAAAATACAGGAGGTCCCGCATCTTGCGATGCGGGACTTTTTTTATTGGTAGCGGGCCAGCACGGCGGCGCAGTAGTCCCGAAATTCCTGACGCACCGTGTCCGGCCCCGTGATCTCCGCCTGGGTCCCCAGCTGGAACAGCCAGCCGAAAAACGTGGGTCCTACCTCCACCTCCGCCGTGACGGCCACGCCGCTCTGCCCGTCGGGCCGCAGGTGGGCATCGGCGCCGAACCGGTCCATCACCACATTGATGAGTCCGCCGTCGAAGCGGAGGTGTACCGTCTCAGTGCGGCCATTGTACATATCGAAAATGCGGCGAACGTAGCGGCCCAGATCGAAGCCCTCCGGCAAGGGGTCCCGGGGCGTATCCGTCACCGTCAGGTTCTCCATCCGGTCTACCCGATAGTGGCGGTAGTCGCAGATGGCGGGGTCATAGGCCACCAGATAGTAGTGGCGGTCCACGCACAGGGCCACGGGGTCCGCCTCGTACAGCGCGCCGCCGCGGCGATAGGCCTTGCCGCCCGCCGCCGTCCAGTCGAAATAGCGGAACGTCACCTTTTTCCCGTCGTTGATGGCGGTGTTCAGGCCGTCCACGGCGTAGTACAGCTTTTCATTGTGGGTGCGGACGCGGTCCATGACGTACACCTGCCGCCGCAGCTGGCGGGCGTTGGGACGGCTGGTGAGCTTTTCCAGCTTGCCGATGAGCTCCAGACTCTTGCCCCGGGTCAGGAACGGCGACGCCTGCACCACGTCGATGAGCAGCTTCAGCTCCGGCAGCTGGAAATCCCGCTCGCCCAGGAAATACCCGAAGCTGCGGCCCTTGACGGACTGCACGTCCATGCCGTACAGCCGCAGCAGCTCCAGATCGTCGTACAGGCTCTTGCGCTCGGCGCTGATGCCGCAGGACGCCAGATAGGCGATGATCTCCTGCATGGTCCCGGGATGCTGCTCATCGGTCTGCTCCCACAGGTACTGCGCCAGATACAGCAGCTTCAGCTTTTTGTTGGCCATGTCTGCCCCTCCCGTCCCTTTTTGTCGCAATTATACCAGAAAACCTCCCGTATGGGAACCATCTTTTTCCGGTTCCCGCTTTACACCGTCGGCGGGATGGGCTATAATGAAGTGTCATTCTGCGAAAGGAGGCGGTGCCTTGAAGGTGAACCAGATACGGGCAGGCGCCGCGCTGTCCTATGTGTCAATGGCGCTGAGCACCATCATCTCGCTGGTGTATACCCCCATTATGCTGGACCGGCTGGGGGACAGTGAGTTCGGCGTCTATCAGGCCGTCCTGCCCATCATCTCCTATCTGAATCTGCTGAGCTTCGGGCTGGGCAGTGCCTACGTCCGTTACTACTCCCGCTTCCGAGCCGCCGGCGACAAAAAGGGCTGCGCCAAGCTGAACGGCATGTTCCTCATCACCTATCTGGTGCTGGGCGCGGCGGTGCTGGCCATCGGCTTCGGGCTTTCCTACTGCGATGTCATCTTCGGTAAGAAGCTGACGGCGGAGGAGATCGCGCTGGCGGAGAAGCTGCTGCGCATCATGACGGTGAACGCCGCGCTGACGTTCCCCATCAGCGTGTTCGAGTCCCACGTCACCATCAACGAGCACTATCTGTTCCAGAAGATCGTGGCCATGGGCAAGCAGGTGCTGAATCCCCTCATCATGATCCCCCTGCTCATCATCGGCTACCGCTCCGTGGCGCTGACGGTGGTGTCCCTCATCTTCACCGTGCTCAGCGGCATCCTGAACATCGGCTACTGCCTGACGCGGCTCAAAATGCCATTTTCCTTCCGGCGATACGACTTCGGCCTGCTGCGGGAGATGTTCGGCTTCACGCTGTACGTCTTTCTGGGCATCGTGGTGGACAATTTCAACTGGTCCATCGACCGGCTGCTGCTGACGTGGATACACGGCACCACTGCCGTCACTGTCTACACCATCGCCGCGCAGCTCAATACGTTCTACCTGGCCTTCGGCAACGCCATCTCCAACGTCATGACGCCCCGTGTCCACCGGCTGGTGGCGGAGGGGCAGCCCATGCGGACGCTGGACGCCCTGTTCACCCGCGTAGGGCGGCTGCAGTTCATCCTGCTGGGCGGCATCCTGCTGGGCTTCGTGGCCATCGGGCAGTCCTTTGTGGTGCTGTGGGGCGGCGATGAAAAGTTCGCCATCGACTACTGGACCACGCTGCTGCTGTTCTTCTCCTGCCTGTGGACCAACGTGCAGACTGTGGGCATCGAGATCCAGCGGGCCAAGAACATGCACAGGTTCCGCTCGCTGGTATATCTGGGGGTGGCGCTGGGCAACGCCGCCATCTCCGTCCCGCTGTGTATGAAATGGCAGGGGCTGGGCGCCGCCATCGGCACCGCCATTGCCACGCTGGCGGGCAACGTCATCCTGATGAACTGGTACTACTACCGCCGCATCGGGCTGAACATTCCCGCCTTCTGGCGGCACATCTTCCATCTGATACCGGCCATGCTGCTGCCCGCCGTGACGGCGGTGCTGCTGGCCGTGAAGGTCCATCCCACCACCTATTGGCAGCTGATCCCGCCGGGGCTCATCTTCGTGGCGGTCTACGCCGTGTGCATGTGGCTGTTCGGCCTGAACCGGTACGAGCGCAGCCTCATCACCGCGCCGCTGCGCCGTCTCAGCCGCCGCTGACCATCGGAAAGGAGCGTTTTCCATGCCCAACATCAAGTACATCGCCCGCGTCCTCACCGGCGTGCGGTGGAAGAAAATGAACTACATTCTGGGCGTCGTCAAGGACAAGTGCGGACAGAACAAGGTCCGCACGTTCTTCGACATCCTCTGGTGCGCCGCCCGCTACGGTGCGGGGTACTATGACTACGCCATGTACGGGTTCTACGACCTCACCGGCAAACAGCGGGACACCTATCTCACCCGCGTGCGCAACCGGAAGATCTCCGACCTGATGAACGATCCCGCCTTCCACGACGATTTCGACGACAAGCTGAGGTTCAACGAGACGTTCCGCCGCTTCCTGCGCCGCGAGACGCTGAACGGCGAGACTGCCACGCCCCGGCAGATGGCGGAGTTCGCAGCGGGGCAGGAGTACATCTTCGCCAAGATCAACCACGGCGACTGCGGCCGCGGTGTGGAGCGCCTGCGGGTGGCGGATTTTGCGTCCCCCGACGCCATGCTGGCCTATATCCGCGAGCACAAGCTGGTGGTGCTGGAGCACCAGCTCATCCAGCACCCCGACATGGCCCGCCTCCACCCCAACAGCGTCAACACCATGCGCATCGTTACCGACAACGTGAACGGGAACGTCACCATCGCCTACATCATCGTGAAGATGGGCACCGGCGGCAGCGTCTGCGACAACTCCGGCCAGGGCGGCATCCTCGCCCGCGTGGATGTGGACACGGGGCGCATCAGCACCCCCGCCACCGACGACTATTTCCACGTCTACGACACCCATCCCGACACCGGTATCCCGCTGGTGGGCTACCAGCTGCCCATGGTGCCGGAGGCCATCGCCATGGCCAAGGAGGCCGCTCAGGTGTTCCCCCAGGTGGGCCATGTGGGCTGGGATATGGCGGTGACGCCGGACGGCCCCGCCATCATTGAGGGCAACAACTTCCCCGGCACAGACCTGTGCCAGCTGGCGCCGCTGTGGCCGGAAAAGACAGGCCTGTGGCCCTACTACAAGCATATTCTGCATCTGAAATAAGGAGGTATTGCTATGCGCCTGAAAGATCTCGAACGTGACGAAGCCTTTGCCTGGGAGGTACTGAAAAAAGCGCCCTACGCCACGCTGGCCATGACCGGTGCGGACGGCGCGCCCTACTGCGTGCCCATCAACCATGTGGCCGACGAGACATACAGGGTCCTGTACTTCCACTGCGCCGGTGCGGGTGAGAAGTGGGAGGTCCTGAAAACGAACCCCCAGGTCTGCCTCACCGCCGTGTCCCGCATGTCCATCGTCCCCAACGAATTTGATACAGCCTACGACTCCGCCGTGGTGCGGGGGCAGGCGCAGGTGGTCACCGACGACGGCGAGCGCACCAAGGCCCTGCTCCTGCTGGTAGAATCGCTGGATCCCAAGGGTATGGGCGGCCTTGCCGCCTACATGGAACGGTGCTTTGCCGCCACGCAGGTCGTGAAGATCGTCCCCAGTCAGATCACCGGCAAGCAGTCCCACCCCTCGCCCAAGCCCACCTTCGGCTGCGGCGAGCATTGAGTACACATGTAAAAAGAGCGCTGCTCCCGCAGGAACAGCGCTCTTTTTACATGTGTTATACCTGGGACACGTCCGTTGTCTCCGGCGCGGCGGTTGGCTCTGCCGGCTCCGGCATGGGCTCCTGCGGCGCGGGAGCCGCTGCGTCGGGCACGGGTGCAGGCGGCTCCGAAACAGGAACCGCATCCTGCTGACGCGCCGCGTCACGGGCGGCTGCTTCCGCAGCGGCAGCCTCCGCCGCCAGACGCTGGTTCTCCGCGCGGATGGCGGCCTTTTCCTCCCGGCGGGCATCGGCGGCGGCGAAGAACGCCCGCACCAGCGACGCCAGCGTCAGAAGCGCCACGATGCCGAAGCCGATCCAGCCCGACAGGCGGATCTGGTAGAAATCGCGGATGGTAAAGTACTCGTGGTACATACCCAGATAATACAGCACCAGGCCGCCCACAGCGCACACGATGCCCAGCAGCAGCTTCAGCACCGCCTTGAACCGGTGCTTCCGGCGCGCCGCGAAATAGTGGACGATCAGCACCAGTGCCGCCAGAAACAGCGCCGGCGACTGGCAGCACAGCACATAGCCAAGGGTCTTGTCCAGCATGGTCCGCCCCCCCTCTTACAGGCTGCACTTGCCGCGGCGGATGTACTTGCCGTCCGGCCCTGCCAGCACACGGCCCTCGTTGACGGCCAGCTTGCCCCGCAGCCACACCTGTCTGATGGAGCCGCGGGTCACCACGCCCTCGTAGGGATTATAGTCCGCCGCGCCCACCATATCCTCGGCGCGGATGACATGGTCGGCCTGGGGATCGTACACCACGATGTCCGCGTCCGCGCCCTCGGCGATGATGCCCTTGCGGGGGAACATGCCGTACAGGCGGGCGGGGTTCTCCGCCAGCACGCGGCACATGGCGGCCAGACTGATCTTCCGCGTGGTGACGCCGAAGGTGTAGATCAGCTCGCCCCGGGTCTCTACTCCGGGCAGGCCGCCGGGGATGGCAGGGAAGTCGTCCTTTCCCGCCAGCTTCTGGGCCGTGGTGAAGCTGCAGTGGTCGGTAGACACCGTCTGTACCTCGCCGCGGCGGATAGCCTGCCACAGAGCCTTCCGGTCCGCCGCCTTGCGGATGGGCGGCGCGCAGACATATTTGGCAGCCTGTAACCAGTCCTCGTTGTCGTAGACGCTGTCATCCAGAATGAGGTACTGGGGGCAGGTCTCCACGTACACCTTCTGGCCGCGGCGGCGCGCCGCCTCGATCTCCCGCAGGGACGCGGCGTTGGTGGTATGTACGATCACCACCGGAATGTCCACGGCCTCGGCGATGTGCAGCAGGCGGCCCACGGCCTCCGCCTCCAGAAAATCGGGGCGGGTGCGGGGATGGCAGCCCACGCTGCCCTGCTCGCCGGCAGCCTTCTTCTCCTCGATGAGGGCGTCGATGACGCCTGCGTTCTCGCAGTGTACGCCGCAGATGCCGCCCTTCTCCTTCAGCTTCTTCAGCGCCTTATACATCAGCTTGTCGCCGATCATCATGGCGGGATACGTCATATACATCTTGAAGGAGGAGATGCCCTCGGCGTACATGTCGTCGATCTCGCTTTCGATGGTGTCGTTCCAGTCGTCGATGGTCATGTGGAAGCCGTAGTCGCAGGCGCACTTGCCGTCCGCCTTCTCATGCCACAGCCGCAGGCCGTCGTGGAGCGTCTCGCCCTTGTTGGGGCAGGCGAAGTCCACCACCGTGGTGGTGCCGCCCCGCAGCGCTGCCCTGGAGCCGGAGGCGAAATCGTCCGCCGTGGTGGTATTGCACACGTCCAGATCGAAGTGGGTATGGGCGTCGATGAATCCGGGCAGCAGCAGCATGCCTGCGGCGTCCACCACCTGCGCATCGTCCACATGGATGTCACGGGTCACCCGCTGGATCTTCTCGCCGTCCACCAGCACGTCCGCCCGCCGCGTGCCCTTGCCGGACACCACGGTGCCGTTCTTGAACAAAATTCTCATCTCAGGGCCCTCCTGTTTCTTTTGTAGTCTTTTGGGGATACCATCAGTTAACAAGGGCAAACACGGTTTTGACGGGCAAAACTGCTTCGCACCTGTCGGTGATGGATTTTCGAGTGATTTTTGGTTTTTGAGACGCAGGCGGGCATGTGCCCGCCAAGGTGAAAAGGGCAAAAAGCGCCGAAAAGCCGCGCTGACAGGCGTGTTTGCCCTTGTTAACTGATGGTATTATACCACTATCTTTTTTTGGTGGCAACTACCTCCACAGCCGGATATAGCCGCCGTCCCGCAGCTGCTTCACCAGCATCAGCGCCATGGGGGCCAGCACCATCCCCGCCACGCCCATGGCGCAGAAGCCCACGTACATGGCGCACAGCGACGCCAGCGGCGGCAGTCCCGCCTGGGCCGCCATCAGCTTGGGCTCCAGCACGCTGCGCACCACGGAGATCACCGCGAACAGCGCCAGCAGCGCGATGCCCCGGGGCACGGCGCCCAGCAGGCATTCCACTGCCGCCCAGGGCACCAGCACCGTCCCCGTCCCGAACACCGGCAACGACTACCAGTGGGCACTCGGCACCGACGGCCTG
>ENA-ORCP01004071-ORCP01004071.1-human-gut-metagenome-genome-assembly--contig:-NODE-4071-length-10314-cov-13.103937_pt1 | contig 10314 bp, 8 predicted proteins | sample MGYA00242990_ERZ507991 | MGnify/ENA primary metagenome ERZ507991 (study PRJEB26167, sample SAMN06115496) | human gut metagenome | host: Homo sapiens | place: China:Henan | collected 2015-05-07...
GGGGCCAGGGCCTTGAGGGTCAGCTCAAAACGGACCTGGTCGTTGCCCTTGCCGGTGCAGCCGTGGCAGATGGCATCGGCGTTCTCCTTCTTGGCGATCTCCGCCAGGGCGGCGGCGATGCAGGGACGCGCATGGGAGGTACCCAGCAGGTAATCCTCATACTTGGCGTCAGCCTTCAGGCAGGGCCAGATGTAGTTTTCGACGTAGTCCTTCTTGAGATCCAGGACGTACAGCTTGGAAGCGCCGGTCTTGATGGCCTTCTCTTCCAGGCCGTCCAGTTCGGTGCCCTGGCCGACGTCACCGGAGACAGCGACGACTTCGCAGTTGTTGTAGTTTTCCTTCAGCCAGGGAATGATGATGGAGGTGTCCAGACCGCCGGAGTATGCCAGAACTACCTTTTTAATATCTTTCTTATCCTTTTTCATAATGAAATTCCCCTCTCCGTATTTGCCAAGACCCGCAGGGTGCTGTTGCTTGCTGTGTGTCTTGAATATTTATTCATTCATTGCTGTATATTATACACTCTTTTATACATTTTGCAAGGGGCAAACCTGCCAAAGGATTTTCTACTTTTGGGTTGTTTTTGGGCAAGTTGACGGATACTTATACATTTATGCGTGGTTACGCTGCAAAAATATGCAACAGTATATGTATTCACCCTGCCGACACCTGTATTATACCACAGCTTTCACTTATAGGCAACAGAAAATTGCAGTTTTTGCAACACAAGGGATGTCCAACAGCGGCCCACTGCCGGGTGAGATTCCGCCCATAGTGGCCGGTCAACCGTTGATGGACAATCCGTAGGGCGGGGTGCCCCCACCTCGCCGAAAGCGTGCTACAAACTGGAAGTTAACTTTCCACTAAGTTTTCATCAATAAACTCAAAATATGGTTTCTTATTAACTTCAGTGTTATGTTCAAGATACCATTCAGCTGCATCCTTCAATCCATCTTCTAAAGTTGTAGTTTCCGAGAATATCTTACCTTGACGAGACACATCCAAATAGTACTCATAGTTGTAAAAACTAAAATAATTTCTCTGTTCAATTTCCTCATAGACATTTACGAAAGTCGGCTTTTTTCCTAAACTCTCGTAACATTTTATAACCCACTCTTTTATAGATACTGCTTCAGCATTACCAACATTTAAAATATGCTCCTCTGGTTTTTCCTTTATAATCACTTCCATCAACCTGCACAAATCTTTCACATGGAAAAATTGTAATTTCATATCTCCATCCTTTGGTAAATAGAATTTTCTATCTGCTAAGGCACAATCAAATACAAACGCCTCTCTATAAACGTTATTCATAGGCCCATATAGGTATGGCGGTCTTAATATATACGCATCTTTCACTCTTTCAATTAATGCCTTTTCAGCTGCTATTTTATCAGTTCCATATGTACCCCAAAAGATATTTGCGGCTTTCTCTGATTCTTCAAGAAATGGTTGAACTCCATACTCTGGATACACAGCACTTGAACTAATCATAATGTACTGTCCATAAGAACCCAATTCCTTAACAAAATCAATAATGTCTTTTTCGTTATAAGCTGTTATATCAGCCACAGCATCAAAAGAGAGGTTTTTCAATATACCATTCAAATTATGTCTATCGCCTTTAATGAGTTTTACTCCCCGAACTTGTGACTTGGTATTTCTGTTAAGTACATATACTTCATAGCCCATATTCACAAAATATTTAGCTACATACTTACTTACAAAAGTTGTTCCCCCTGTTACTAGTATCTTTTTCATAAATTCCTCCTTAGTTCTAAAAATTCCGATTTATCCGCCTTTTATTTCCCGCCAGACAATTTAGCCCTTTCCGCGGCCTTCTTCACCATCTCCAACTCCTCCATAAATATACAGTTCGGTATTGCGCCCTGTGCAACGTCCCGGAGGGCCTCGCCCAAGTCAAACCACCGCACATAGTCTATCTCGGATTTCTGCACGGTGAAATCTTCCGCCTCGCGGTCAAGCCAGAGGCAGAACACCTTGCTGACCTGGTTATCCTTAAACGGCTTGCCGTGAAATTCCGCCTCAAAATGGAACCGCCGCAGGCCGCACTCCTGCAAGTCGGCGGAGGTGGCGTCCACGCCCAGTTCCTCCTTCAGCTCCCGCAGGGCGGATTCCACAAACTCAGCACCCGCCGGGATGTGCCCGGCGGAGGAAATATCATAGCACCCGGGGTAGGAATCCTTGGCGGCACAGCGCATCTGCAAAAGCACCTGTACGCGCCCCTGTTTTTTACGCAGAATCCACACGTGGCTTGTGCGGTGGCGCAGTCCCTCGGCGTGGGCCTGCGTGCGCGGCACAGCGCGGCCGGTGGGCAGACCGTTCTCGTCCACAATATCCAGCATTTCGGGCATTGGTAAGCACTCCCTTACATATAAGTAGTACCCACGTTATACCACAAACCGCCCCGCCGCGCAATTTTTTCTTGCCGTTGAGAGCGCCGTACCGCTGTTTTCGGGGTTTAAAAATTCATAAATTTCCGTTATACTATAAGGTAACATCCCAACTTACAGCAAGGAGCTGCCTTATGTCCCAAATGACCAAACGCGCTCTGGTGCAATCCCTGAAAGACCTGCTGGCCGAGAAGCCACTGGACAAGATCACCGTCACCGACCTGACCGAGCACTGCGGCGTCAACCGCATGACGTTCTACTACCATTTTAAGGATATCTACGACCTGGTCGAGTGGGCCTGCATCGAGAGCGCCACCCGTGCGCTGGCCGGGCAGAAAACCTACGACACCTGGCAGCAGGGCTTTTTGCAGATCCTGCAGGCCGTGCAGAAGGACAAAGTGTTCGTTACGAAAGTCTACCACTCCATCAGCCGTGAGCACATCGAAAACTACCTGTACCGCCTGACCTACGATTTAATGTTCGGCGTTGTCGAGGAAAAAGCCGCCGGGATGACCGTGCGCCCCGAGGACAAGGAGTTCATTGCGAACTTTTACAAGTACGCCTTCGTCGGCCTGACGCTGGAATGGGTCCGCACCGGCATGAAGGACGACCCCGCCGCCCTGGTGGAGCGGGTGTCTGTGCTGATCCACGGGGATATCACCAAGAGCCTGGAAACGTGCAGAATTGATAAATAGTTTTTATTGCCTCCCCAAACGCACCGCCTTGTAGGGGCCGGGCATGCCCGGCCCGCAAGTTTATGGCCGCATCCCCATTTTTCAATGGATGTGCAGGGAAGGGTTGCGGGGTTGCGAGCGCGGGGCCACGGTTGAGCGAAGCGAAACCGGGGAGCGAGCAATGTTTGCCCCTGCGGGGCAAACAACCGCACGAGCGGGTTCGCGAAGCGAACTGGCGGCGCTCGTTGTGCGCCGCCAAGCGTTGACCCCTCCGCGGGGCGTCGAGGACGCCGCCCCCTACAAAGCCGCGTTTTAACATTTTCTTCAAAATCTATACAATCCCTCCCCTTTGATAAAATTCTTATCAAAGGGGATTTTTTGCTGATTGTAACCGGTGCGCCTACCGGGTATACTAAGGCCATACCAAACAACAAACGGCACGCGGGCAGGCCGATGACGAGCATCGGCCCCTGCATCCACCCCCGCCGTATACACTTACAGGAGGTACGTTATGTATTATTCCAGCGGTAACTATGAAGCCTTTGCCACCCCCAAAAAGCCCGCCAACGTTGACGGCAAATCGGCCTATCTCGTCGGTTCCGGCCTGGCGGCGCTGTCTGCCGCCTGCTATCTGGTCCGCGATGCCCAGATGAAGGGCGAGCACGTCCACATTCTGGAGAAAGACCCCCTCCCCGGCGGTGCCTGCGACGGCTACAAATATCAGGATATCGGCTATGTCATGCGCGGCGGCCGTGAGATGGACAACCACTTTGAGTGTATGTGGGATCTGTTCCGTTCCATCCCCTCCATCGAGGACGAGAACCACACCGTTCTGGATGAGTACTACTGGCTGAACAAGGCTGACCCCAACTACAGCCTCTGCCGCGCCACCCGCAACCGCGGTGAGGACGCCCACACCGACGGCAAGTTCGGTCTGTCCGACAAGGCCGCCATGGAGATCATGAACCTGTTCATGTCCCCCGATGAGAAGCTGTACGACAAGAAGATCACCGACTTCTTCGACGACGAAGTCCTGAACTCCAACTTCTGGATGTACTGGCGCACGATGTTCGCCTTTGAAAACTGGCACAGCGCGCTGGAGATGAAGCGCTATCTGCAGCGCTACATCCACCACATCGGCGGTCTGCCCGACTTTACGGCGCTGCGCTTCACCCGCTACAACCAGTATGAGTCGATGATCCTGCCCATGGTCAAGTATCTGGAGAGCTTCGGTGTCCAGTTCCACTACGACACCAAGGTCACGAACATCGCCTTCGACTGTGCCGGCGGCAAAAAGCAGGCCACCCGCATCGACATCCTCCACAACGGGCAGGAAGAGTCCATTGACCTGACCGAGAACGACCTCGTCTTTATCACGAACGGCGGCTGTGTCGAGAACTCGACCCTCGGCAGCCAGGATACCCCCGCCGAGTTCAAGCCCGAGCTGAAGGAGGGCGGCGGCTGGGACCTGTGGCGCAAGATCGCCGCGCAGGACCCGAGCTTCGGCCATCCCGACAAGTTCTGCTATGACCCCGAGCTGTCCAACTGGATGAGCGCCACCATCACAACGCTGGACCAGCGCATCGTGCCCTATATCAAAAAAATCTGCAAGCGCGACCCGTTCAGCGGCAAGGTCGTCACCGGCGGCATCGTCACGGTCACCGATTCCAACTGGCTGCTCAGTTGGACGCTGAACCGCCAGCAGCAGTTCCGCGACCAGCCCAAGGATCAGCTCTGCGTCTGGGTCTACGGCCTGTTCACCGACAAGCCGGGCGACTATATCAAGAAGCCGATGCGCGACTGCACCGGCAAGGAGATCTGCATGGAATGGCTCTACCACATCGGTGTGCCCGAGGAGCAGATCGAGGATATGGCGACCAACAGCGCTAACACCGTGCCCTGCATGATGCCGTATATTGATGCGTTCTTTATGCCGCGCACCGCCGGCGACCGCCCCGACATCGTACCCGAGGGTGCTGTGAACTTTGCGTTCCTCGGCCAGTTTGCTGAGACCGCCCGCGACACGATCTTCACGACCGAGTACTCCATCCGCACCGGCATGGAGGCTGTCTATACCCTGCTGGATGTAGACCGCGGCGTGCCCGAAGTCTGGGGCAGCGTCTATGACATCCGCTGCCTGCTGGACGCGACGGTCAAGCTGCGCGACGGCCGCAAGATCACCGACATGGAGATGCCGCTGGTCGGCAAGATCGCCATGAAGGAAGCGCTGAAGAAGATCGAAGGCACCGAGGTGGAGAAGCTGCTGAAGGAATACAACGTGATTTAAGCGGTCGACAATTTACAAATTGTTCATACCCATATCATAGTTTTTTAGCAGTTATCCTGTATCTTATAAGCACAGGGTCACGGAGCCGCAACCGATGATCCTGGAACATGATTCCTCCTCACACAAACCGATACCCCAAGCCCCCATCCGAAGCCGCAATCGGATGGGGGCGATTTTTGTGCACACAGCTTTCACAAAAAAAGTGGTGACAAACTACCGCCCTCTGTGGTATACTAAAGATTACAAATTGGTTAAAACAAGATTTTCCTACTGGGGCGCAGATGCAAGTGCGGTGTGCCCCGGCTTTGCCGTGTACTACCGGAGGTGCTTGACTACGCATTCTATCACGAACCGTATGCCCCGCCTGCTGGCTATGCTGTTTTTGCTGCTGGGGGTATTTTGTGCGGGGGCGCTGACCGTCCACGCCGACGACTACGATACCACCATCGACCGCCTTTCCCGCCTGCAGGCGCTGGCAAGGGATTTTTCAGCATCCCAGAGCGACACGCCCGACCCCATTGAGCTGACGCTGGCCTACACCCGCACCGGCAACTACAATACCACCATCTGGCAGCTGACCGCCGGTACCCGCGACCCGGAGTTTGAGAGCTATGTCAGCAGCAATGACCCTGACCTGGTGGCTTTACAGTCTGTAAACACCGTCACGCTGCCCAACGGCGAGAACATCGACTTCGGACACCTGCTGGCCTCGATGAACCTTGTCTACAACGGCATCCCCATCACCGGCAGCTGGGGCGGCGATTGCCAGGAAATGGCCAAGGCCTACGCTGGCCAGGCCAGCGACGCAGCGGGCTATGCCAGCGCCATGCGCGCCACCTTTAATATTGACGACGACGGCTCGACGAGTTATTTCGGCAACCAGGACCTGCGGGCCGACATGGACTCGGTGGTAGTCGGCTCCAAGGTGACGAAGGACACTGACCTGGCCGACGCGCTGCGCAGCTACTACGCCAACCTGACCGATTACGACCGCGCCAGGGAGTTTATCTCGCTGAGTTTTGGCACGGTGGATACCTCCAGCAGTGACTTTGCCGACGCCGTATACCGCGCCCTGATGGACGATTCCGGTATGCAGCTGCTGTTCTATATGAACGATATGTGGTCGGTGCAGGGCTGGGCCATCAAGGACGAGTATGCCCCCGCTGTGCGCGGCATCACCGACCTGTTTGCCGAGTATCTGTCCGGCGCAGTCAACGGCGAAAAGATCAAGAGCGACACGAACGACCGCCTGGTTGCCATGGGCGGGCAGGCGCTCTCCGATGCGCTGTCTGCCCTGGGCGACACCGACGCAGCCCAGGCAGCCTTGAGCGCAGCGGACAGCCTGACGAACAATGCCGAGTCGACGGTGTCGTCGGGTTCGGACGCCATTTCCACCGCGCGGGAGACCTTCCAGACGAAGTTTGACGTGAAGATTTTCCAGATGATTTTGCTGATCGTCGGCGGGCTGGCAGCGTTTATGCTGGTGTTCAGTCTGGTTATGTTCGCCGTGCGGCGCAGGGATTGAGATAACGTATAGTTTTTAGCGGGCGGCTTTCCCGGAAGGGGGAAGTCGCCTTTTTTTGCTGTTCACACCCTATTCACAATCCGTATATTTGCCACAACTTATCCACCGCGTATAGGGGTTATCCACCGTGGAAATGTTGAAAACTACGTGGAAACTGTGGAAAATCACTCCACTCGCAGCCGTTAAAAAGCGGAAAACCTGAAAAATCCACGATAATCAACCGTTTACTTTCCACAGTTTCAACCGTCACACTGTGGAAAACGGTGGAAAGCCGGGGAAAACTGTCCTTGCATTTTCCGCAACACAAAATTCACAAAATGTAAATAAGGGGTTGCACTTGCCTCTTTACAGCGCTATAATAGGCTTAATCATCACCCGCACTGCTGTGCGGCGGTGCGCTTGAATATAAAGGGAGAGTGCGAAAAATGTTGGATATCAAAATCACCAAAACAACCCATCCGAAAGAAAAACCGCAGGACGAGTCCAAGCTCGGCTTTGGCAAAAAGTTCAGCGACCATATGTTCCTGATGGACTATACCGAAGGCGAAGGCTGGCATGATGCCCGCATCGTCCCCTATGGCCCGTGGGAGATGGACCCGGCTACCACCGTGTTCCACTATGCCCAGGAAATTTTTGAAGGCATGAAGGCCTACCGTACCGCCGAGGGCAAGATCCAGCTGTTCCGCCCCGAGTGCAACGCGAACCGTTTCAATGATTCTGCGGACCGTCTGGGCATGCCCCCCATCCCGCCGGAGGATTTCGTCCAGGCTGTCAAGGCACTGGTCGATGTTGACCGCGACTGGGTGCCCCATTCTGACGGTGCATCCCTCTACATCCGCCCCTTCTGCATCGCTACCGATGTGGGCCTGGGCGTCCACGCCGCCAAGCATTACCGCTTTGCCATCATCTGCGCACCTTCCGGTGCGTACTACGCCGAGGGTCTGGACCCTGTCCGCATCTATGTCGAGGATGAGTACATCCGCGCCGCCCCGGGCCTGACCGGCTTTACCAAGTGCGGCGGCAACTACGCTGCTTCCATCAAGGCTGGTGAGCTGGCTGAGGAGCGCGGCTTCTCCCAGGTCCTGTGGCTGGACGGTGTCGAGAAGAAGTACGTCGAGGAAGTCGGCTCCATGAACATCATGTTCAAGATCGACGGCGAAATTTACACCGCTCCCTGCGTGGGTACCGTTCTGCCCGGCGTCACCCGCCGCTCCATCATCGAGCTGCTGAAAGACTGGGGCTACAAAGTCCATGAGGAGCGCGTCGCCATCGCCGACATCATGAAGGCTGCCGACGAGGGCAAGCTGGAGGAGGTCTTTGGCACCGGCACGGCCGCGGTCGTTTCCCCTGTCAAGGAGCTGGACTGGGAGGGCAAGGTTGCCCACATCAGCGGCGGCAAGATCGGCGAGCTGACCCAGAAACTGTACGACACCCTGACCGGCATCCAGTGGGGCAAGCTGCCCGACACCAAGGGCTGGATCGTTCCTGTTGAATAACCCATATCCTTGAAGCAATAAAACGAATATTTCTTGCGCCTGCGGTTTTATGCGCCGCAGGCGCTTTTTGTAGGAATTGTCCACGGACGGTTGTGCAAGTTATACAAAAACGCATATGTACTTTACAGCACATTGTACAAGTACGCATCTTGCAAATTCGACAAAAAAGGTGTACTATAAGAGCATCGAAAGCGAGAGCTTCCGAGCGAAAAGTGAAGAGGAAGAATACCAGAGCGCCCTGCCGAATCCGTAGGGAGGGTATCACTTGTAGAGGGGTGGTTCCGTTCGCATTCAGGCGCCGGCGAGACGTTCTGTTTTTCTCCTTCTTTTTAAAAAAAAACGAGACGGGGCAGTGGCCGTCTCGTTTTTTTTTGGTTTTTACAGCGGAAAGCCCCCTTTCCCCACCTGCACATTCCTGCTTTTTTCCCTTCTCATTCTAACAGATATTTCATCTTTACATTTTCGCGGAAATACGCTACAATATAAATGTATAAATATAAAAACAAAGAGAAGGAGAGATCGCTTTGTTTACTATCATCAAACGGCGGGAGCTCAACCCCACCGTGACCGAGCTCTGGATCCATGCGCCGCTCATCGCCAAAAAGGCGAAGGCCGGCCAGTTCATCATCGTCCGCGCGAAGGAAGATTCCGAGCGCATCCCTCTGACCATCGCCGGGTTTGATCGCGAAGTCGGCACCGTGTCCATCATTTTCCAGGTTGTCGGCGCAGGTACCATGCAGCTCAACTCCCTCAAAGAGGGTGAGGCTGTCCACGACTTTGTCGGCCCGCTGGGCAAGGCAACCGAGATCGAGGGCCTGAAAAACGTCTGCGTCGTCGGCGGCGGCGTGGGCTGCGCCATCGCGCTGCCCATTGCCCAGGCACTGCACGAGCAGGGCACCAAGGTCACCGGCATTGTCGGCTTCCGCAACAAGGATCTTGTCATTCTGGAGGATGAGTTCCGCGCCTGCTGCGATGAGTTTATCATTATGACCGATGACGGCTCCTACGGCGAGAAGGGCGTTGTCACCGCGCCGCTGGACAAGAAAATCGTCGAGGGTGCGAACTTTGACGAGGTCATCACGATCGGACCGCTGATCATGATGAAATTCGTCGTCAAGACGACCAAACCGCACAACGTCAAGACCGTTGTGTCGATGAACCCCATCATGGTCGATGGCACCGGCATGTGCGGCGGCTGCCGCCTGACCGTGGGCGGCCAGACCAAGTTTGCCTGCGTGGACGGTCCCGACTTTGACGGCTTTGAGGTCGATTTTGACGAGGCTATGCACCGCGGCACGATGTACAAGCCCTTTGAGGCACACGCCCGCGAGGCCGAGTGCAATTTGCTGAAGCAGGAGGTGCAGTAATTATGCCGAACATGGATCCGAAAAAGTGCCCCATGCCCAGCCAGGAGCCGAACGTCCGCAACAAAAACTTTAAAGAAGTCGCCCTTGGCTACACCGAGGAGATGGCCGTGAACGAGGCCAAGCGCTGCCTGCAGTGCAAGAACCACCCCTGCCGCAGCGGCTGCCCCGTTGAAATTGATATTCCCGGCTTTATCAAGCACGTCGCCGAGGGCGACTTTGAGGCCGCCTACAACGTCATTGCGCAGTCCAGCGCGCTGCCCGCCGTCTGCGGCCGTGTCTGCCCGCAGGAGCACCAGTGCGAGGGCAAGTGCGTGCGCGGCATCAAGGGCGAGGCCGTCGGCATTGGCCGCTTGGAGCGCTTTGTCGCCGACTGGTACCGCAACAACGTACATACCAAGCCCACCGCCCCCGCGCCCAATGGCCACAAGGTCGCTGTCATCGGCGCTGGCCCCTCCGGCCTGACCGTCGCGGGCGATCTGGCCAAGCTGGGCTACAAGGTCACCGTCTACGAAGCCCTGCACGTTGCGGGCGGCGTGTTGATGTACGGCATC
>ENA-ORCP01004072-ORCP01004072.1-human-gut-metagenome-genome-assembly--contig:-NODE-4072-length-10313-cov-3.774424_pt1 | contig 10313 bp, 7 predicted proteins | sample MGYA00242990_ERZ507991 | MGnify/ENA primary metagenome ERZ507991 (study PRJEB26167, sample SAMN06115496) | human gut metagenome | host: Homo sapiens | place: China:Henan | collected 2015-05-07 | study...
ATCGCACAGCATCATTCTTCGCACACACACATCCAGCGTGCAAAGCCGTGTTATGGACTCCACTTAGAAAGATATGGATCAAATCCATAAGCCATCATAGTTACTGTATCGCACTTGCCCTTAAGCACTGGAAGCTTGGCAACCATAGCCTGTGTCTCTGTAAGCTGGTACTTTCCACCAAATGGCATAAGTACTGAACCAGCACCGATTGAACCATCAAATCTTTCAACAAGTCCCTTCTGTGAACACTCGTTAAGGTCTGCAAGTGTCTTAAGCCATCTGCCCTTAACATCATCTACTGGCTTAGCTTCAAGGTAATTAGCCTTGTCATCTGGGATATCTACAAGTACTGATGTCTCCTGATGAGCACCATTAGTATCAAGGAAAGCTCTTGAAATATTAACGATATCCTTGCCTCTCCAGTTAAGTACAAGTCTTGGTTCTTCTGTTACAACCGCAACCTCAACAGCTTCAAGGTTCTCCTCTGTGGCATACTCTAAAAATGCTTTAACATCTGCTGGGTCAACAACAACTGCCATTCTTTCCTGTGACTCTGATATAGCAAGTTCTGTTCCGTCAAGACCTTCATACTTCTTAGGAACTTTATCTAAATCTACTGTAAGACCTGCTGCAAGTTCACCGATTGCAACTGATACACCGCCTGCACCAAAGTCATTACATTTCTTAATAAGCTTAGTTACTTCCGGACGTCTGAAAAGTCTCTGCATCTTACGCTCTGTAGGTGCATTACCTTTCTGAACCTCTGCTCCACAAGTCTCTATAGACTCCTCTGTGTGAACCTTAGATGAACCTGTAGCACCACCACAGCCATCACGTCCTGTACGTCCACCAAGAAGGATAATAATATCTCCTGGATCAGAATTCTCTCTCTTAACTGCGCTTCTTGGAGCTGCCGCTATAACCGCACCAATCTCCATACGCTTAGCAACATAATCTGGGTGGTATATTTCTTTAACATAACCTGTAGCAAGACCAATCTGGTTACCATATGAGCTGTAGCCGTGAGCTGCTTCTGTAACAATCTTTCTCTGTGGAAGCTTGCCGTGAAGTGTATCTGCTACCGGAACTGTAGGGTCTGCCGCACCTGTGATACGCATAGCCTGATATACATATGTACGTCCTGAAAGTGGATCTCTTATAGCTCCACCAAGGCAGGTAGCAGCACCACCAAATGGCTCTATCTCTGTTGGGTGGTTATGAGTTTCGTTCTTGAAGTTTACAAGCCACTCCTCTGTCTTTCCGTCAATCTCAACAGGAACAACTATAGAGCAGGCATTAATCTCATCAGACTCTTCCTGATCTTCAAGCTTGCCTTCTGCCTTTAACTTCTTCATACCCATAAGGGCTAAATCCATAAGACATACGAACTTATCTTTTCTGTCTTTATATATAACAGCTCTGTCAGCAAGATACTTATTGTAAGTTTCTTCCATAGGAGCTCTGTAATATCCGTCCTTAAATTCTACATTCTTTAATTCTGTAGCAAATGTTGTGTGGCGGCAGTGGTCAGACCAGTATGTATCAAGAACTCTGATTTCTGTCATAGATGGATCTCTGTTCTCTTCATTCTTGAAGTAATCCTGAATGAACTTGAAATCCTTAAATGTCATAGCAAGACCAAGTGAATCATATAATTCCTTAAGCTTGTCCCCGCTCATATCCTTGAAGCCATCAAATACAACAACATCTGCTGGTGTATCAAACTTAGTAACAAGTGTATCTGGAAGCTTCTCATCAGCTACTCTTGAATCTACCGGATTGATACAATGGTTTTTAATCTTAGCCTTATCATCATCTGTAAGCTTGCCTGATATAATATAAGTAGTTGCAGTCTTAATTACAGGAGTTTCATTCTCATTAAGGAACTTAACACACTGCTCTGCCGAATCAGCTCTCTGGTCGAACTGTCCCGGAAGATATTCTACAGAAAATACAAAATCATCATCTGAAGCCTTAAATTCATTCTCATACACATCATCAACAGGTGGTTCTGCAAATACTGTTGTAAGTGCTTTCTTATATGTCTCATCAGAAAGATTCTCAATATCATATCTGATAAGCACCCTTACATCTGTAATTGTCTTAATACCGAGATAACCTGTGATTTCATCGTGTAACTCCTTTGCATTAACAGCAAAAGGTTTCTTTTTCTCAACAAAAACTCTTTTAACGCCACTCATTTTAATTATTTCCTTTCTTAATCAGCTGTACTCCTGTCACTACTATTTCAACAAGAATGTAGAATATTTTATCATATCATTACTAAAGAAACAAGACACAAGAACAATGTTGTGTATATTTCTATATTGTATACACTATTCATGCATACGTCTTATAATCTTGTATACAACTTCATTACCCATAACAAGAGGGGCTGTATGTGCAAAGAATACTATGCCATCTGTCGGTGATAATATCTCACTCTTGACATATCCCTCACACGGATCAATAACCTGACCTATTACCTCATTATGGACAACCGGATCCCCCGGTTCTTTAAGCCTTTTGTAAAAACCTGCATCATATGTCTTAACGGCTGATAAATCATACTCGTTAATGACACTTGCTATGTAACCACTGTGATTATTATATTTTAATATTCCCATTCTCGTAAGAAATCTTAACACTGACGATACTGCCTGTCTTGCAGACTTTTCATCAACTATATCTGTGCTGTTTGTATATATCGAAAAAGCATTTGTTCCATTCATCTGCCAGCTATAATTAAGCGTTGCCGTATCCATAGGCTTTGGCTTTCTTATAACAACATACTGCAGTCCAAAAAGATTGGCAAGGCTCGCACTCTGATATCCCGTTTCCATCATACGTACATGAGGTATGAAATCTCCCGGCATATAAAAGCTTGCAAACTGTATTCCATAGCTGTAGCCCTTACTGCTTTCAAATATTGCAGCAGCTATCTGCTTGGTAGTATCTCCCGCTTCATCACCAGGAAACATTCTGTTAATATCTGTATTATCTACAGGCCAGAACCTCTTTTCAACATTCATAGAAAATCTGTTAGCTGACGGAATCACTAAAATCTCGTGGTTATGCGATATTGCACCTCTCATTTCAAGGTCTTTTAACACCTTTATAAGCTGTGAGCATATGTATAACTGCTGTATCTCATTACCCCTCATAGCTCCGACTATACATGCTGACTTCTCACCATGCCCAAACCTGTAGCCTTCTATTTCAAAATTCTCTCTGTATATTCCCTTAAGACTATATAAAACTTCTTTTTTCACTACACTCTTCCTCCGTGTACTCTCGCAAGAAGCGCTCCCTTGTATACAACTGGATTTTCCCTCAATGTGAATACAATGCCATCAACCGGAGATTCAATATGCTGTATTATCCTTCCCTCTATTGGCTCTATTATGTCGCCTATTGCATCTCCCATATGGATATTGCCACATGAATTAATAGATGGAACAAATATGCCGCTTTCCTTCGCTGTCAGGAAATTAACCTCTCCCTCTGTTGAGATAATAGGCTCTCTGACAGCTATTTTATTATCAGCCTCTGGTATTTCCCATATTCCCAGATTACTCATAAGGTTAAATATTCCATCAATAAGCTGCTGGCTGTATTCCCTGTTAATTCTGTTACCAACGCCCATCTCTGCTACAAGAGTAGGTACACCAAGATGATTAAGGCTGTATGCCAGTGTCGCATCAAGCACTGTTATTGATGAAAATATCCATACAAAATCCGCATTTAACATCTTTGCAAATGGAAGCAGTCTTTCCGCATTTTCTTCATTCAGTCTTACCTGCGGCATCTCTCTTACAAAAATATTGCTTGAATGAATATCAAGACAGAAATCACTTCCAATTATATCGTTGACAATTCCTGCCGCAACACTCTCTGCCACAGCTCCATTATTATCACCTGGAAATACTCTGTTCATATCAAGCTCAAACATAGGAATTCCCCTTGAACCTGTATCTATTCCAAGGGGATTTACATCTGGATATATATCTATAATTCCTTTTAATCTTTCCAGATTATTATTAACGCGTCTTATGACTTCGTAGCACACATACTGTCCATCCAGCTCATCACCGTGTATTCCTGTAACAATAGATATTCTTGGAACAGGCTCGCCATTATAATCTTTCGGTGTGAGCCTGTTCTTCTTAATAACCATTCTCTCATGTACAGGAAGCTCTATTGAAACAACCTCTTCTATCATAAACTAACCTCTGTAAATATATTCTCACTACATAGAATCATAATTTCTTATCAATACACCCTGTGAAGTCTTCTTTAAGGCAATATGTGTAAATACAGTACTAGGAACATACGTCTTATCGCCCATAAATACACGGCTTCCTGGATATATATTCTTATCAATCCTTACAACTGCCCTGTCTGACTCCCTTACAAGTGTATAAAGATTACGGCTTTTTTCTTCATATTTGGCTTTCTCTGCTGTCTTAACAATCTTTGACTGCAACAGCTTTCTGTTAAGTGTTTCATCAAACTTATCAGAACCTGCCTTCTTTAATATATCAAGCTTCTGTAAAGCCTGATTAAATCTGTCTATCTGCGTATCTATATCCTTAAGCACCATAAGCACCTTGGCATATTCACTGCTTATCTCCTTAGTTACACCAACTCTTAATACAGTCTTAGAATAAGACTCACTTCCACAAGCTTTAATACATATGCCCCTTACGCCTGTGACATCTCCGCCTATTACAGAACCTCTCTTGCCCTCAAGATATATTCCGCCATATGCCAAAGCTGTTGTATTAAGCATATAATCACACTTTATATCACTATGGCTTATAATATGTGCATTCTCGAAAAACCTTGCTGATATATTGCCCATAGCTTCGATTCTTCCGTTCTCACCTGCATTAACACCATCCTGTATAATAATATCCTGCCCTGACCATATATCTGCATCTTCAACATATCCGCCTATGTATATATTACCCATAGCGTGTATCTTGACACTGCCTCTGACACTTCCGTTAATCTCTACGTCACCATTAAAATCTATGCTTCCTGTTCCAACATCAACATCACCGCTGACATTATATACATTACTTACATTAAGGTCGTAGTTACGATATTCTACTTTGCCGCTTAACTGGGCATAATAAGACTTGCCGTCCTCTGACACTGTAAAGCCCTTGCCTCTTAACTTAGGTCCTGGTCTTCCTGGCTTTGGAACTAAAAGCTTTCCAAATATATCATATCCAAATTCACCCTTGGTAGGTTCTATATACTCTGCAAGCTTATCATCTTTATTAACCTTCTCAAAAAGCTTTACATTAAAATAATCAACAGAACCATCTTCTCTTAATGTAGGCTTATTATCTCTTTCATACTCTGAATCAAAGAAGAAGTTGTAATAACCATCAGTACCGTTAACTGCACTTTTGCCTTCTGCTACCACGATTTCAATATCGTACAGCTTATTAAGAATAACTTCGCGTATTCTCGCTTCATTAATTCCTGTACGCACACCTGCCTGTGAAAGCTTGTCTGCAATCTCCTCGTATGTATAAGCTTCATCACTGCCTATGCCATTAAGGACTATACTTGCTTTCATATGATCATTATCAACATTGACAACTACTTCTTTGGTATTTAACTGTATCTGTTCTCTAAGTACATCATTCAATTCTGACTCCTCCAATCAACCATAGCACATTGTCTTATGTCATCTTTATAATCGAATTCCCCTTATATGTATGTCCTTAATTACTGGTCTTTATGTACTAATAATTCCGAAGGATCAAGACCCCTCTCAAGCATTATTCTTATCTGCTCCATCTGTCTGCAAGTATATCTTGCATCGGCGTATACGCTTACATCTACACCACTCTGAAGTCCAAGCAGTATCTCCTGACTTTGAAGTTCATTAAGCTGTGGCTCTTCCTGAACCTTGCCATCATTCTCAATCTGTTCTCTCATCTCTTTCATCTGGACAGCATTGATAAATGGATCTGCATATGGACTTACATCTATCCCTTCTTCTTCTCCTAACCTTATCTGTTCCATCTGTCCTGAGGAGAAACCTATCATATTATACTTGGTAATATCTATTCCAGCCTCAAGTCCTAACCTTAACTGTTTCATCTGGTCTGCTGTATATTCATGAAGCATATACTTCGATACATCTACACATTTTAACAAGCCTATTCTAATCTCGTTAAGCTGGTGTGCATCGAAATTCTCATCAACGAAAAATGTTAAATCAACATCATCTCTCTTAGCCAGCCTTATCTGTCTTAACACCTCTCCAGAATATCCAAGCCTTGCGTATCTTGTAAGATCAAATCTGTACTTTAATGCAAGACGAATCTCTCTCATAACAGAATAATCGTACTTCGGATTGCATATAAGCGATAAATCAATACCCTCTTTTATGCCTTCTTTAATCTGCTCCATCTGCATATAATTATACTCCGGATCTGCCATAGCACTTACATCAATCCCTTCCTCAAGTGCCATTCGTATAACCTTCATCTGCCTTGAATTATATTCGGGACTGGCATATATTGAAATGTCAACGCCATTATCATTACCTTTAGTAATCTCAAGCACCTGAAGTTCGTTAAATCCAGCTTTCTTCCATTCATCTATTCCCGCATGGGAATCCGCTAAATTCCTGATTTCATTCTCTCCCATAGTTCTCTCCAATATAAATAATCATATAATTAATTGTCACAGTCCGTATTTATACTAAAATAATAGCATATGTCTGACAATTTCTCAACATATTACTTGCCGAATTTCACCGTAATCGACAAATTTCCTCATAATTCCCCATATGCCTTATAATCTCCAGAAATCCTCAATACATTTTCCTGTATTATTAATATCTACAGGGTACACTTTATCCCATTCCCTTGGATACTGCATCTGATATTCCTGTGTCATAAAACGGTCATCTAACAGAAGTATTATGCCCTTGTCATCTGAAGTTCTTATAACTCTCCCAGCCGCCTGCAGCACCTTGTTCATTCCCGGAAATACATACGCATACTGATAGCCATTCTTGCCCATACTGTCAAAATAATTTCTTAATATATTACGCTGTCTGCATATCATAGGTATACCTGTTCCTACAATACACGCCCCTATAAGTGACTTATCCCTTAGGTCAATTCCCTCAGAAAATATACCGCCAAGCACACAAAAGCCCGTGACATTTCCACTTGTATTATCCATAAATACTGACAAGAAATTCTCTTTATCGGCTTCCGTCATATTATTATCCTGTATCAATACATTTTCTCCCTCAGAGATATGATAAATGTAGCTTCCATCCTCAACATCGTGCAGATCTATAACATTGCAGGCATATTTTTGTCTATATATATCATACACCTCTCTCATATAGCTGTAAGAAGGAAAGAATATCATATATTTGCCCTGCTTCGACTGCGTAAGCGTGTGGATATAACCTGCAATCTTAGCATACTCATTATAATTACGCCTCGTATACCTGCTTGTAACATCACGTCCAATAAGCACTCTCTTATTATCAGTATCAAACGGCGAATGTGCATACACAGCATAGTCATCTGCATTTCCTGAAAGCATTTCCTTAAAATAATTCACTGGAAGAAGTGTCGCCGAGAACATTATTGTCGATATTCCCTGACTTAATCTCTGCGATAACTGTCCTGACGGGTCAACACAGTACAGATGAAGTGCAAAGTCACCGTCATCGATATGCTCAGCATATATAACATACTTCTCATCTATGCAGTCATACATATTAATAAAATGTCTTATCTTAAAGAAGAATTCTATTATCTCATCGCACACCGGCTTTCCTTTATTCTTATCCAAGAACTTCTGCATATACGAATAACACGATTGCAGATTAGCTAAAAATGTGCCACAATAATCATCTATTATTATATATTCTTTATCACAGGCTCTCTTTAATTCAAGAAGATATTTGTTGCATTTTTCAAGGTATGAAGTCAGCCTTTTGTCCATATCCTTAACTACTCTTTTGCAGGCAAGAAAATCTTCCTTGACAAGCGTTGCACTATACATCTCCCTTGCCCTGTCAACAAGATTATGTGCCTCATCTACAAGAAATACATAATTGCCTTTGCCGCCATCACCAAAATATCTCTTTAATGAAGCATCTGGATCAAAAGCATAATTGTAATCGCATATTATTCCATCGCACCAGTATGAAACATCAAGCGACATTTCATACGGACACACCTTATGCTTCACTGAATACTGCAATATCGTATCCCTGTTAATTACCGCTTCATTAGTGATTATATCGTAAACAGCTTCATTTACCCTGTCAAAATGCCCCCTTGCATACTCGCACACCTCTGGATTACAGTTGTGCTCATCAAGATGACATATTTTATCCTTCGCCGTCAGTGTCACTGTGCGAAAATGCAGTCCTGCATCTCTTAGTATCGCATATGTTTCCTCGGCTACCGTTCTCGTTATTGTCTTGGAGGTAAGATAGAATATCTTGTCAGTTAAGCCATTACTGCACGACTGCACGGCTGGATATACTGTTGATATAGTCTTTCCTACTCCTGTCGGTGCTTGTATGTATAACACCTTCTGTTCTTTTACCGTGTGGTATACACTCGCAACCAGCTTCTTCTGCCCCTCACGGTACTCAAACGGAAAATGCAGTTTCTGAATTGAAGCATTCCTTTCTGCCCTTTCATCAAATACATAATCCATCCACTTTTTAAAGCCAGCTACAAGTTCTGTGTACCATTTTATAATTGACTCACTATCATACCGTTCTTTAAATCTTACTATTTTCTCAGTTTCTGTGTTACAATATGTGAGCTGTACATCAATGCTCTCCAGATTATACTTTGTTAAATATATATAAGCGTACACCATAGCCTGTGCCTTATGCACATATACCGGCTCTTTAAGCTTTGTTACATCTGCCTGCATAGTCTTAATCTCATCAATTGTAACCCCGCCAATCGGAAGCTTACTGCCATCCTCATCTTCCTCTATATCAGCTATTATTCCGTCTGCCCTGCCCTCTATTCTAAGCTCGTATTCAATTCCGCCCTTTGATGTCAGCTCCTCTTTATTCCTAAGAAGCACCTCTGCCCTGTAATTAGAACCCATAGAGTGCTGGATTTTCCTGTGAAGCCTCGCACCCTCCTGCATAACCTTAACATCAGCAACACCTGTATCCCTGTTATCAATATCCCCACCAAGGCACATAAATTCAACCAGATTTCTTACTGATATATTAAATGTATTATCTTTAATTACATACATATCTGTGCCTCCTTATATATCATATTTCTGCGTATTTTTTTGTGCTAATTATATCATAATTTTTGCGCAGCTTTTCAGCGCATATAAAGTTCCGCAAGGAACTTTTAAGATGAGCACTTTTGTGCTCATTATACTAAAATTCTTCTGTGACGTTATAGACATACCCATTCTTTACTCTGCCAGTACGCTTTACTATCTCAAGATAATTAAGAATATTAAGCGTATATCTTGACGCTTCAACACTGACCCCAGCAGCCATGGCAAAGTCTTTCACCGTAAAATCTTCCTTCAAATCCGCTGGAACTAACTGCATATAATCTTCTATCCTGTCAAATCTTACTATTCTTCTTATTCCGACTGGTACTCTGTCATATCTTGTTGAGCCTCTTTTCTTATCATAGCTCCAGCCGTTAAGAAGTTTATATTCTTCCATATCCATAAGCACAAGATTGATTGAAAGATTAGGATTTTTAAGATAGCTTTTTATCTTATATAACTCGTAAAATGCATCATATTCCGTAAAATGTCTTGGCGATTTTCTCCTGCCCCGAGTCTCCCCATTATCAGGATTAACCCAGCTTAACCATTTGTTAAATGGAAGCGGATACACCACTGTAACGTGATAGTCTTGTAGAAATACCGCAAGCTTATCCCTCAGCTTATTAAGCTGGCGTGTCTGTATCTCTATTATCCCTTTGTCATTGTATATATCCGCATAATAACCGCTCATAGCGACCTCGTGCTTGTCCTCATCAGGTTCATAGTACAGCTTAAGGACAGCGTGAAGTGTCTTTTCTGATAATGTTCCTATCCCCTTGTTATTATGTGCCTTGCCAATTATCCTATCTTTAGCCTTGACAAAAGCCTCGTAATCTTCATATTCTGATGTTTCATATAATATATTGTTCAATGTTCTGTCCATAACCTGTCTAAAACTTATATTTCAATCTATTGTATACATATATCTTTATTATATAATAATTTTCTTTTGCATTCATTATATATGCTTACATACTTTATACATT
>ENA-ORCP01004075-ORCP01004075.1-human-gut-metagenome-genome-assembly--contig:-NODE-4075-length-10307-cov-3.806158_pt1 | contig 10307 bp, 8 predicted proteins | sample MGYA00242990_ERZ507991 | MGnify/ENA primary metagenome ERZ507991 (study PRJEB26167, sample SAMN06115496) | human gut metagenome | host: Homo sapiens | place: China:Henan | collected 2015-05-07 | study...
CAGGTGACCGTTGAATCAGCAAAGGCAACCATGAAATACGGTGTCGCAGTAAAATGTGCGACAATCACACCAAACGCTGCACGTATGACAGAGTACAACCTGAAGGAAATGTGGAAGAGTCCAAACGGAACGATCCGTGCAATCTTAGACGGAACCGTATTCCGTGCACCAATCGTTGTCAAGGGAATTGAGCCATGTGTAAAGAACTGGAAGAAGCCTATTACAATCGCAAGACATGCCTATGGCGATGTGTATAAGAGCGTAGAGATCGATGTACCGGGTGCTGGTACAGCAGAGCTTGTATTTACAGGCGAGGACGGACAGGTAATCAAGGAGACCATCCACAAGTTTGATGGTCCGGGTGTGATTCAAGGACAGCATAACATCGACAAATCCATCGAGAGCTTTGCAAGAAGCTGCTTTAACTATGCGCTTGATACAAAGCAGACATTGTGGTTTGCAACAAAGGATACAATCTCCAAGAAATACGACCATACATTTAAGGATATCTTTCAGGAGATCTTCGATAACGAATACAAAGAGAAGTTTGACGCCGCAGGCATCGAATATTTCTATACTCTGATTGATGATGCAGTTGCCCGTGTTATGAAGTCTGAGGGTGGATTCATCTGGGCTTGCAAGAACTACGACGGCGATGTTATGAGTGATATGATCTCATCTGCATTTGGTTCTCTTGCCATGATGACATCGGTACTTGTTTCTCCAGATGGAAAATACGAGTACGAGGCAGCACACGGAACTGTTCAGAGACATTACTACAAGCACTTAAAGGGTGAGGAGACATCAACAAACTCTGTTGCAACGATCTTCGCATGGACCGGTGCTTTGAGAAAGCGTGGCGAGCTTGACAATATTCCAGAACTGATGGAATTTGCAGACAAGCTTGAGCAGGCAACGATCAAGACGATCGAAGACGGCAAGATGACAAAGGATCTTGCACTTATTACAACGATGAAGGATGTCACTGTATTAAACAGCGAGAACTTCATCAAAGCAATCCGTGAAACACTTGAGGGAATGTTAGCTTAATGAATATATGGGATGTTCTGAAAATTGAACAGACGAAGGATAAAGACGCATTGAAGAAAGCCTATCGAATGCGTCTTTCTTCTGTCAATCCGGAAGATGATCCGGAAGGGTTTATGGAGCTTCGGAAAGCCTATGAGGAGGCGGTGCACCTTGCCGATCAGACGGAGGAGAAATTCGATGCTGCCATTCCAGATACACCGGAGCAGCAAATGCTTGCTTCATTAGAGGCTCTTTATGATGATTATGCCCGTCGTATCAATCCGAACGAATGGCTTGCACTCTTTAATTCCGATTATTTTGTATCGCTCGACACAAGTGAGGATGCATTGTATGGACTGTTGCGGTTCCTGATGAATCATGTGCTGGTTCCGAAAAAGGTATGGAAGTGCATCGTCGGATATTTTGATCTTGAAGGGCGAAGAAGCGAGCTTGCAGAACAGTTCCCGGAAAATTACCTGGACTATATCACGAACAATGCGACCTATGATGATATCATCAATTATGAGGCGTTTGAGCATGCAGAGATCACAACCTCCGCAACGATTGATGCCTATATCCGTGATTACATTGAATTAGATCGCATGGTTCGCAGTCAGGAGCTAAAAGATGCCGGAGAAAAAATCCGGCAGATGAAGGAAAAATATTATATTTCCAATGTATATATACATCTGGAAGAGATGCGTATCCGCCTGCAGACCTGCCGGTTGGAGTTTTCGGAATATATTCAGATATCCATGACGGAAGAAGAACGGAAAACACAGGATTTGGATGCATTATACGCCGAGCGGTATGCTTCCGCATTTGCGGCGGTCCGCGAGGAAGCGGAAGAACTGTCTGCAAAGTATCCGGATGATATCACGCTGCTTCATTTTTGTGGAGATGTCTGTATCCTGAACAATGATCTGGAACAGGCAGAACAGTATTTCAACCGGTCCAAGGAATTGGACCCACAGAATTATCTTATGCGCGCCAAACAGGCAGAACTTGCATTCCGCAAGGGAGATTATAAAGCTGCCAGAGATGGCTATATGGATCTGCTCAAGGAAAATCATTATGATGATTCTGTCCGCATTGGTATGGTGCGTGCCAATCAGATGATGATACAGGAAAATCTGGAGAAGTTAAAGAAAAATCCAGATGATATACAGGCAAAGATGGACGTTGGCTGGAGCTATTACCAAAGCTATCAGTTTCAGGAAGCAATCGCCTTTCTGACTAAATTCCAGCCAGAAGGAGATCGGAAATTTGAATACTATAATGTTCTTGGACGTTGTTATCTGGGCGTTCGTGATTATGTGCATGCCAGACAATGTTTTCTTGTCTGGAAGAATCTGATTGAGCAGCTCCCAGAGGAAGATACAAGTGCAGAAACAGAGAAAAAACGTGTCCGGTATCCGTATGCGAATTTCCTGATTGCCGATTGTTATATGAAGACAGAGGATTACGAGAATGCCAGACGGCATCTGGATATCGCATTATCCAAAGATCATGAGGAAATCATCCTTTCATATGAGGCGGATTGTGAGCTAAAGTTTCTGACCGGCCAATATACGGATTGTCTGCGTGCCTGTGAACACCTGTTAGAGCGGGATCCGCACGACTACGTGGCATATCTGTTTAAAGCAAAAGCCTGCAAGGCGATGAATTATATTCAGGAAGCTTATAATGCCTGCGAACAGGCAATCAATCTGTATCCGTATCTGTCTCAGCCTTATGCGTTAGAGGCAAGCTTATTTATCCGCGCACATCAATACGAACAGGCGCAGGATACGATCAAACGTTTTGATGCATTTGAAAATGAAAGTGACAGCATTGATTACTACCGGGCACGGCTTTCCATGTTAGATAACAAGATTGATCCGGCAATCCGGCAGCTCGTAGCAATTGTCAGTCGTTCAGATGGTAAGACAACCGATATGGAGCATTTTGAGGATGTCCATATGCTGTTAGCGCTTTGTTACCGCTACAAGGGCATGTATGATAAAGCGCTTGAACAGTTCGAGCAGGTAAAGAAACAACACACACAATATCCATTGATTGATATGTATATCGGTTCTTCCTATGCGAAACTTGGGAAAATCGAACAGGCATTGGAGGCATTTGGTACACAGCTTGCAATACAGGCAACCGCGCAGGTTTACAATGAGCGGGCGATCGTATACAGTCTAATGGGCGAATACAAAAAGGCTGTTCGCGATTATCAGGCTGCATTACAGTTAGAACCAGATAATTATTTTGCGTATCTGCGGATTGGGATGATACAGGAGTTGCACAAAAGCTATAAAGCGGCTGCCGATGCATACCGAAAAGCATATGAAGTTTCCGAAACAGACACCGAACAGCACAAAGAGAGCTTGCAGAGTTTAGCACGTGTCTACCAGTGCATGAACTGGTTTTCTGAAAGTCAGCAGCTCTATATCGATTATAAAAAGCAATATGAGTGGAATGCAGATATCGCCTACGATTATGCCGTCCTGCTTGTGCGGATGGATGCGGCAAAGGATGCCATTGCCGAGTTGCTTCCTTTTGTGGATGATTCTGCCTGTGCAAGAAAATTGCTTGATATCTACGGAGATGCCGGCTTCATTGATCTGGCGCATGAGACATTTGAATATATCATAAACAAAGATCCGGAAAATCACCGGGTGTATGGTGCAATGGGAGATATCTTCCGTGACCATGCCATGTATGCGGACGCAAAGCCGTTATATGAGCGGGCGATTGCGCTTGACACAAACAAGGAAGCCAATTATTATAGTGAATGGCTGGAATGTATGATCCAGCTAAAAGAACTGCGAAGCTTCAAGAAGAACAGTGCGATAGCAAATGCGGCTGCCGCTTATCCAAAGGATCATATACAAACGCCGCCACAGTATATCAAGATGGCACGTTTTGCACGACTTTCCAAGAACTACAAAGAATGTAAAGACTGGTTAGAACATGGTCTGCATGCCCGTCGTTGTCGCGGCTGTTTCTATGGTGTTTGTCACCGGATTTTATATGAGAAAGCGTTGCTGTATGAGCAGCAGCGCAATTATGCGATGGCACGCAGTATGTACGAAGAAGCAATCCGTGTCTGTGGACAGAATGCTTTCTATGAGGCATGTCTGAAGCGGATTGAAGATAAAAAATAAGAAATTAGGATTAGAAATGATAGTAGGAATTGATTTAGGAACGACAAACAGTTTAATTGCATATTTTGATGGCGACCATGCAAAGGTCATTCCGAACCGTCTGGGAGAAAATCTGACTCCTTCGGTTGTAAGCGTGGATGAGGAAGGAATTGTCTATGTCGGCAAGACTGCGAAGGAGCGGAAGATGCTGTACCCAGATCAGACCGCGGATGTGTTCAAGCGGAACATGGGCAGCTCGAAGGTGTTTACCCTTGGAACCCGCAAGTTCTCTGCGGAAGAGCTTTCCAGCCTTGTCTTAAAATCTCTGAAAGAAGATGCAGAGCATTATCTTGGCTGCACGATTGAGGAGGCAGTCATCAGCGTACCGGCATATTTTAACGATGCACAGCGAAAAGCGACAAAGAAAGCAGGAGAACTTGCCGGATTTGTGGTAGAACGTATCGTCAGTGAACCAACAGCCGCAGCAATCGCTTATGGTTTGGATAAGAAAAATGCAGACACGAAATTCCTCGTATTTGATTTGGGTGGTGGTACATTTGATGTATCAATCCTAGAGCTTTATCAGAATATTATGGAAGTGCGCGCAGTTGCCGGAGATAATTTCCTTGGCGGAGAAGATTTTACGACAGTATTGGAACAGATGTTTCTCCGGGAACACGAGATTGACGAAGATACTCTTGATCAGAAAACCCGTGCACATATTCACAAGCAGGCAGAGATTTGCAAGCTTGGATTTGCAGATGCAAAAACATCAGTTATGAAATGTAATATCAACGGAGAAGTCGTAGAGAGCGAAATTGATATTGACGATTATGAAAAATCCTGTCAGGTATTGCTTGGACGTATTCGTAAGCCAATCGAGCGAAGCCTGAAGGATGCAAATATCAAGCTCAAAGATATTGAGGAAGTAATTCTGGTTGGTGGTTCGACAAAGCTTTCCATCGTACGCCGGTTTGTGAGCCGCCTGTTTGGACGTCTGCCGAATACAAGTATCAATCCGGACGAGGTGGTTGCTGTGGGCGCGGCGACACAGGCTGCTATGAAAGAACGGAATGAAGCAGTGAAAGAGATTATTTTGACGGATGTCTGTCCATTTACACTTGGAACGGAGGTTGTATCCCGCAGATCCGGAGGTGTGTTTGAGGCTGGACATTATCTGCCATTGATTGAACGAAACTCCGTGATTCCGGTCAGTCATACGGAACGTCTCTATACCGTCAGTGACCGGCAGACACGGATCAAGGTCGATATCCTGCAGGGCGAGAGCCGTCTGGCAGCAAATAACGTCTACCTTGGCAGCATTGAAGTTATGGTTCCACCGGCACCTGCCGGCGAAGAATGCGTCGATGTCACATACACCTATGATGTCAACTCTATCTTAGAGGTGATTGTAAAGGTAATTTCTACAAATGTGGAAAAACGACTTGTGATTAAGAACGAGGAAACCGATCTGACCGATGAAGAAATCGATGCCAGATTCGAGGAGCTTTCTTCCCTGAAGATTCATCCACGGGAACAGGAGGCAAACAAATTATTGTTGCTTCGTGCGGATCGCATGTATGAGGAATCCATCGGAGATACCCGTAAGATTCTCGAACATGAGATTAACCAGTTTGAAGATGTATTAAATAAACAGAATCCATCGGAAATCAGCAGTGCAAGAGAAGCTTTCAAGGAATTCCTTGACAATATGGAAGAAGATTTATTCTAAATATATTAAAGAAAAGGGCTGACGCTTTAAGAGAGCGCCAGCCTTATTATATGTCGTGCATATGCGTGCAAAAGATCTAAGTCCTGCAGGAACGAATCCGTCAGTTCAATAAAAGATTCTTTGTCTTCATAATCCCGTTTGTAGCCAGATAAAATTCCATCATCAATCTGGGAGATGAAATATCCTTTTTTACGCAGATAACAGGTTTCCTTCTTCGCCGGTTCCCGGTAGTTTTTATCCACATAGCTTGCCACACTTTTGTGAACCGCCATATCCTCTGCCGGAAGATAGTAGTAATCCCTGTAATTATCAAAGAAGAACTTCAATTCCTCTGTATAGATCGGAGCATTGATCGTTGCTTCCTTCTGGAATCCAGTGATGATGATATCATTCAATCCGATCGTCAATCGTTTTGGAAGCGGGTATTCCAGCTCCAAAGAGAAAAGTAACCGGTTCTTCCGCACAGACATCTTGCGGACGAGCAGACAGCCAGCTTTGAATTTACAGTAAGCAAGCATGCTTGTGCAGTCCAGAAGTCCTTCGAGATCCTCGTAATTGTGCTGTAACAACAACTGCTTGTTTGTCTTTACCGGAAGCTTTACATATTCCTGATAGACCTTAATCAGATCACCGCCGGAATATTTATCTAACCGATGGATACCAAGAAACCGTTCCACGCTTTTCTGTTTCATATTTTCCATGTGCAGCACATCTTTTAAAAAACGGATCTGCTTATAAATATCAATGCTTTCCATATGGGCGAGTGTATTTTCCATCCCATATGCCTTTGCCTTTTTTGTGATATACGGAATATCAAATCCATCTCCATTATAGGTAATCACATATTTATAATTCATCGCAAAGGAAAGAAACTGCTCTAAAATATCCGCTTCGGATCTGCCATCCTGATTAAACCACTGGCATATATTCCACTGACGGTTTTTATAGTAAGCACAGCCGATCAGATATAAGGCAGTATGTTCGGCTGTAAATCCGGTCGTTTCAATATCAAAAACAAGCAGATCTTCCGGTGTATAAAACTGTTCCAATGTCTGAAATTTACTGCGATGAGCCTCATTTACAACTTTTTCCATAGGTGCCTCCTTTCCGACATCGTCCGATAAATTCGTCTAAATTGGTTTAAATTATAGCATAAATACCATAGAAGTAAAGAAATGCTTGTAATTTTTGGTCAATATGTTATAATTTTAGCTAAAGTATGATGTACGGAGGAGATAGAATGTTACGACCAGACGATATTAGATCAACAACTTTTAAAAAGGGCTTATTCGGTTACAAAGCCGCAGATGTTGACAGCTTTAAAGACACTGTATTCAGAGCGTACAGCGACCTTTCCAAAGATTATGAGGAAACAAAGGACAAATTTGATAAACTCACAAAGGCAATGGAAGATACCAGACTGAAATTATTTGAACTGGAGAACAAGCTGCAGCAGGCAGAAAATGTATCAACTGATGCCGGAGAAAGCGTAGAGGCAAAGAAGCGTGCAGACCAGATCATCAAGAATGCTGAAGCAACTGCCGCTGATATTATTGCAAAGGCAAAGGCTCAGAGCGAGAAGCTTGAGAGCTCCGCAAAGCCAAAGGCAGAAGCACCAAAGGTTGAGCCAGAACCAGCGAAAGAGTCTGCATCATCCAAGTTCTTCAAGAAAGCAGACGAGGATGTACATACCGCTGCAACAAGCAACGATGATGACGATGAGATCTTTGTTGGGGAAATCGAAGATGCAAGAAAACCAGATCGCATGATGATCGGAGATGGCGAAGAAGAGGACGAAGGCTTCGAATTCTTATAAGATTAAGCCAGATCGGAGTTGTCGTAACAACGACAACTCCTTATTTTTTGACAGGAGAACATTATGTTTGCATATATCAAAGGAACGGTAACCGAGATTGGAACCGATGAGATCATCGTAGAAACCGGCGGAATCGGATTTTCTGTATTTACATCCTCACAGGATTCTGCCAGATTGACAAAAAATCAACAGGCAACGATCTACACCCATTTAAATGTGCGGGAAGATGATATGAGTCTGTTTGGATTTCTGACCAAAGAGGAACGGTCTGTGTTCCGTATGCTGATCAATATCAGCGGAGTGGGACCGAAAAGTGCGCTTTCTATCCTGTCATGCCTGTCGGTCGATGAACTGCGCATGGCTGTGTTATCGGATGATTATAAGGCGATTGCGAAAGCAAACGGAATCGGTCCGAAAACAGCCCAGCGATTAGTTATTGAATTACGTGACAAATTTCATCTGGAAGATGTACTGGGAGAATACGATGAGGCTTCTCCAGCAACATCTGCACCGGAGGATATTGTATCCGAGACAGCGATGGCATTGAGCAGTCTTGGCTATTCCAACGTGGAAGCTTTGCGTGCAATCAAGAAGGTTCCGGACAGCGAATCCATGACCGTAGAACAATTATTAAAGGCTGCATTAAAGCATATTATTTAGACATTGGAGAAAAAGATGGAACGAATCATTCAAGCGGATATTATTCCGGAAGATGATAAAATCGAACAGGGGCTGCGGCCAAGTCATCTGTCTGAGTATATCGGACAGGAGAAGGCAAAAAAGAATCTTCGTGTCTTCATCGAAGCTGCAAAAAAACGTGGCGAGCCGCTCGATCATGTGCTGTTGTATGGCCCTCCGGGACTCGGTAAAACGACACTGGCATCGATTGTAGCGACTGAGATGGGAGTCAATCTGAAGATCACATCCGGTCCGGCGATTGATAAACCGGGCGATCTGGCTGCAATCTTAAACAATCTGTCCGAAAATGATGTTTTATTTATTGACGAGATTCACCGGCTAAATAAGCAGGTGGAAGAGGTATTGTACCCAGCGATGGAAGATTTTGCAATTGATATTGTGATCGGCAAAGGTGCTGGTGCCCGTTCAATCCGCCTGGATCTTCCAAAATTCACACTGGTTGGTGCAACCACACGCGCTGGAATGCTGACCGCTCCGCTACGTGACCGGTTCGGCGTTGTCAACCGGCTGGAATTCTACAATGTAACCGAGCTGATGCAGATCATTCTCCGGTCTGCGGCCGTGCTTGGTGTCAGCATTGACGACGAGGGGGCGTTGGAGATTGCCAAGCGTTCCCGTGGTACGCCGCGGCTTGCCAACCGTCTGTTGAAGCGGGTACGTGATTTTGCGCAGGTAGAAGGTGACGGTGCGATTGATTACGATGTTGCAAAAACCGCGCTCGATCGTCTGGAGGTAGACTCTATGGGACTGGACAATACTGACCGCAATATCTTAGAGACGATGATCCACAAATTTGGTGGTGGACCGGTTGGTCTGGATACCTTAGCAGCAGCCATCGGCGAAGATTCCGGCACACTGGAAGAGGTATATGAACCATATTTAATAAAAAATGGCTTTATAAATCGGACGCCGCGTGGTAGAATTGTTACGGAACATTGTTACAGACATTTTGGATTGGAAAATCTGATAGAATAACAAAGGAGATTTTGTATTATGGCAAACAAAGTAGATATCCCGGTAGTAATCAATGGGAAAGTATATACATTAAGCGGATATGAAGGGGAAGATTATCTTCAAAATGTTGCAACTTATATCAACGGCAAGATTGCAGAATGCAAGACTTCCGATCAGTATCGTCGGATGAATACCGAATATCAGGGAATCCTGCTTGCTTTGAATATCGCAGATGATTATTTCAAAGCAAAGAATCAGGCGGATTCTATGGTAACTGAGGACAGTAACAAAGAGCAGCAGTTGTATGATCTGCGTCACGAGGTAATTGAGTCCCAGATCAAGCTGGAAAGCTCTGCACGTATGATTGAGGAATACAAAGAGCAGATCAATGCATTACAAAGAAAGATTATTCAGTTAGAGGCAGAGAAAAACCGCAATGAATAACAAACATTCCAAAATTGAAGTACTCGCACCTTGTGGTGACTACGATATTTTAATTGCCGCTGTACATGCAGGCGCAGATGCCTGCTATATTGGCGGCAATTCTTTTGGTGCAAGAGCATATGCGACAAATTTCGACGAAGAAACGATAAAGCAAGCTGTCACCTACGCGCATCTACATGGGGTGAAGGTCTATCTGACCGTCAACACCCTGTTGAAGCAGGAGGAGCTTCCCGCATTATATGAATACATTCAGCCATTTTACGAGATTGGCGGCGACGCTCTGATCATTCAGGATCTTGGCGTTTTTTCTTATGTCCGGGAACAATTCCCCGATATCGCAATCCATTGCAGTACACAAATGAATATTACATCCCGGTATGGCGCAAAATTTATGAAACAGCAGGGTGCCACCCGTGTTGTGACCGCCGCTGCACTTTACAATACCTGAAATACGAGGTGTGTAGTTAGGGCCGTCAGGCTCAAACTCTCTTGTGCGGAG
>ENA-ORCP01004081-ORCP01004081.1-human-gut-metagenome-genome-assembly--contig:-NODE-4081-length-10298-cov-12.145680_pt1 | contig 10298 bp, 13 predicted proteins | sample MGYA00242990_ERZ507991 | MGnify/ENA primary metagenome ERZ507991 (study PRJEB26167, sample SAMN06115496) | human gut metagenome | host: Homo sapiens | place: China:Henan | collected 2015-05-07...
CCGCTGCAAGGCCACCAGCTCCCGGATGTCCGAGAGGTCAACATGGAGGACATAGCCGTTGAGCGCCATTTTCCGCATATAGGCTCCCATATTGGAGATCCCGGCCTCGGCCATGCGGCCAGCGATCAATGCCTGTTCCTCCGGCGTCACCATCACATGAAGATGGACAGAGCGCCGACGCTTTTTTGTCAACGCTCCTCACGCTCCCGGCTGCGGCGCTTGGGCGGGTGTTCCCGCACCTTGTCCAGCGGCTTTTCTGACCGGGGCGGCACAGGCAGATTGTTGATGATGCCATCGATCATGTTCCCGTTCTGCTCCATCGAAAGCTCGGCGTTCTTGTTGGGATTGCGTTCCTGCTCCATAAATGTCCTCCTATCTGTCGCCCCGGTCAGGGGCATTTTTCTTGGGGGCGGATTGCCCACGGTCAGCCTCGGCCTGTTTTGCGGCGGTTTTCATCTGCTCCCGAATCGAACGGGGTCTGTCGGGATTGTCGGGCGCAGGCCGCAGCTCATAGTCAGACGCCTGCCGTTTCGTCAATGGCCGCGTGTAGGTCAAATGCCCCCACGCCAGAAACGATCCATTTTCAACCGGGACGCGCTGATCGTAGTTGACGATCTCATCCGGGGCGTTGCGGGGCGGCTTCGGGAATGTCCCAATGTCCACGGGGCGCTGGGTGGAGTAATACTTGTAAAGGCCGGGGGCCTCGCTCTGCTTGACACCGACATTGTAAAGGCGCTGGTACTCCTGCACCCGCGCCGCAAAGTCCTGCTCCAGAGCGGCACGGTCGCTGCCGTAATGCCCCCATTCATACTGCCGCTGGCCGTCCTTGTCATCATAGCAAGCCCATGTGACATAGGGCGAGGGCGCTGCGGGGTTATGCCCAAGCGCAAAACCCCTGCCGTTTTCCAGCATGACGGCCTTGATGATCTCATAGCCTTGGTTTTTGTCCATAAACCCTCCTCACCGTGATACATCTTTCTCCGCCCGTTTTGCAAAGGGCTGGAGCTGATAGGGGCTTTTGCCGTCCTCCGGGCGCAGAAAGTCCAGCCTTGCGGCGGCACGGATGGCGTTCTGATTGAGCTGCCGCTGCCATGCCCCTTGGCTGGGCGCCCATTTGAAGCCCTCGCTTTTGAGCGCCTGCCGGGTATCGGCGTCCGGCTTATCCGCAAAAATGAGCTGCAAGCGGTTCTCCGCCTCATTGACCTTGGCCTCCCCACCGGGGAATGTCCAGCCGACAAACTCCGCCTTGTGGCTCAGTTCCTCGATGCGCTGGCGCACACGGCGGATATTGGCGTTATTGTTGGTGAGCAGATAGGACGGAAACGGAACGGGGTCTTTGCGCCAGTCTCGGGACATAGACGCCTTGACCTTTTCCACCTGCTCCGCCGTCAGCTCGGGGCAGCCCTCCAGCGTCTTATGCTTGCGATAGTAGGCATTGACCGCCTTCATCGTGGCCTGCTGAGACTCCATCCCCTCCAGCTTTTTCGTGAGCTTTTCCACGGCGAGGTCATCGTCGGCGCTGATACCGCCTCGGCCTGTGGAGCGGATCTTGTCCAGCAGCTTTTCAATTTCGGCGTACTCGCCGTAGTTGCGATCCCGGGCGGCGTTCTGCTTGGCCTTTTTCGCCACGGGAAAATTGCCGCCCCCGGTGATCAGAATGGACGGCACACGGGCGTCAATGGCGTTGCGCTCATTGAGGTTTTCCGCCAGCCTGCGGGCGTAGCGGTCAACAAGGGCATCGATCTTATCATGGTACATGGGATCGACCTGCGCCTTTTGTTTCTCTGCCAGCGCATAGGCTTCATCCACCATCTGCTGATAGCCAGCGGTGGCCGAGCCGGGGGCATAGTCGGAATAGCTGTTCATGTCCTTTGCCCGCTTTGCCGCCGCCTCGCTGATCTCATAATATTTCGGCATAATTCCTCCTTTCAGCCGGGACTTCGGGACAAAATGTCCCAAAGTCCTGTTGCTTGGATGTGGAAAGTATTTCTGCGAAAACAGGGACGGACGGGAAAACATACCGCCCACCTCGAAAGCGCCCCGGAAAAGTCTTGTAAATGCAGGCGTTTTCCGGGACTATTTTTCCACGCACTACCTCCGCTTGCGGCGCATATACGCCCGCTTCTGCTCCCGCAGGGCAGTCCCGGCGCAGGCCGGGGAGCAGTACCGCTGCCGCCCATCCGGGAGGAAAGCCCTGCCGCACACCGGGCAAGGCCGGGTTTCCGTGATACGCTCCACGGTCAGCGACCTTTCCAGCACAGGATCAAGGGGCAGCACCGCCGTGCGGAAATAGCGGCAATAAGCGCCCGTCCAGCACTTGCCCAGCATATAGCAGGGACAGTCCAGCGGCAGGCAGCCATAGTCTTTATCGTAGTTGGCGCACCATTTTGTCACCAGCTTACGGATCGCCGTTTTTTCCTGCCGGGTCAGTTCACGGCTCATTTTTGCCCCCCGCCTTTGGCGTAAGCTGCTCCCGATAGCAGAACATACAGCCGATCCCGCGCCAGTAGGAGCAGCCGTCACAGCGGGAGCCTTTGGGCGGCAGGTTGGGCGGAGCACCCTTAAAGTAGCTCTTTTCTTTCATAAAGTCCTCATAAGGACTGTTGGTAAATCTCATGCTTCATCCTCACTTTCCGTTTCGTCCTCGTCCTCCCAAGGCGGGGTATCGTCGTAATCGTCGCCGTAGTCCTCCGCAGCATCGATGGCCTGCTGCTTCTTGGGACGGTAGATCTTGAAATACCAACCAGCCGCGCCGCCGATGACCACCACGGCCAGCACCAGCAGGAGCGTTCCGCTGTTGCTCTTGGGCTGCTCCGGCTCGGGTTCAGGCTCCGGCTCCACCACGGGCGCAGGCTCGGGAGCCTTGCCCTGGCACTCGCCCATGTTCACGGCGCAGACGGTGCAATCCGTGTTGATAGCGCCCACGGCACATTTATCCGCACAGGAGCACTCTGGCAGCTCGCCGCCCGCCGCCTGCATCGCCGCCAGCAGGTCGGCCTCGTCCACTATGTTCAAAAAGTAGGTCTGGTACTGCTCACCGTCCTCGTCGGTGGGCTTGTCATAGTCGATGACGATGTAAAAGGTGCTGCCGCCGCTGGTTTGCACCGTGATGAACTGCTTGTTGGTGGCCTTATCGTAGAGCAGGTCACGGGTCACAAGGTTGCCGTCCTCGGTGAAGCCCTCGCCGGGGTCAACGGTTTCCATGGGCGGCGGCTCCACAGGATCAAGCCCGTCCCATTCCTCACCGCCCCCGGCGTAGGCCGTGACCGCCATGCCGCACATCAAAACAGCGGCGCAGAGCGCCGCCGCCAGCTTCTTCATCCACTTGTTCATTCGCTGTCCTCCTTATCTGTGGGATCGGACTTCGGGACATTCTGTCCCAAAGTGCCGCCGCTCTTGATAGTCTGGAGCAGCACGGGCAGGTCGGTGAGCGAAACGCTCATGCCGCGCACGATCTCCACGATCTCGCTGTTTTCCGCCTCCAGCTTCTTCTGCTCCAGCTCCTTGAGCCGTGCCTGCTGCTCGTTGATCTTGGCCGTGACCTTTTCAATCTCAGCCTGTATTTTCGCGCTTTTGGAAATGGCCATAAAAACCTCCTGTCAATAAAGTTTGCCGTAGGCATAGAGATGGGACTGCCAGTAGCTTGAATTGAGGTTTGCGTACCCAATGGGATCGCCCGCGTGGAGCATCCAGCCGTCGCCCACATAGATGCCCACATGGGAGATCCCCGGCGTGTCATAAGTCCCCGTGAAAAATACCAAGGCGCCGGGCTTGGGGCTGCTCGTCCGGGTTGAGATGTTGTATAGCCCCTGCGCCCCCAGCCGTCCGAAGTCCCAGCCGCATTGATTGTAGACATAGCTGACGAAGCCGGAGCAGTCGAACGAGGTATTCGGAGAGCTGCCGCCCCACACATAGGGGTATCCCACATACTTCTCCGCTTCTTTCAGAATGGCGGCAAAGGTTTCATCGGCAAGGTAGTCCTCCGGGATCTCATACGCCGGGGGCTTGCTGGTGTACTTACCCACATAGGGCGAGGACGGGAACAGGTCGGGGCGGTTGCCCAGCGTCGCCATGTAGAGGGCATACCGGGACAGGGTTTCCTCGCCCATGAGGTAAACGGGCAGATGGGAGAGATTGAAGTTTTCCAGCGTGACATAGCAGATGTAATAGTTGTACGGAACTTCAACATCATAGTTGTTGCCCTCGCTGTCCGTCCGGGTAACGGTACGGTAGCGCACCTCCACCACCACATCCTCGGTCAAAATGTACTGGAGGTCAAAGAGCATTTGAAGCGTCCCCCGCACCTCGTCCAGTGTCCACTCACCCTCATGGAGCGCACAGACGATGGACAGCAGCACATAGGGATCGTGTTCAATGGTGTCGAGGTCAAAGTGGTATTCGTCATAATCGTGGGTGCGGGTGTAGGTGTCGAGGTAGCGTTGCAGCTCGTCCTCCAAAGCGCAGTAGGCAGCCTCCGCCCCCAGCAGGTCAGCGTCCTCGGCGGCATAGGTGGACGCGCCGATGGCTCCGGCCACACCGTTGCCCACCGTCACCAGCGAGGACATACACGATTGCAGCACCACCAGCAGAAGAAACGCCGCCAGCAGCAGGAGCAGCCCGCCGGGGTGTTCCTTAATATAGGCGGACACCTTTTCCGCCAGCTTGCCCGTAACGGACGCCGTACCCTCGGCGACCTTGGCGGTCTGTCTGGCAGCCTCCCGCGCCTGCTTTGCGTACTGGTGCTTGATCTTCTGCTTTTGCAGATATCGGGACACCGTGCCGCTCTCCTGCATTTCCGGGTGTTCCTCCACGGTCTTGCGGTAGTAATAATCCGCTGTGGCCTTGATATGCTTGCTTTCGGCACGCTCCACCGCCTTTGCGGGGTGTTCCCGGATGGCCTTGCAGAGCTTGCGCCTGCCGAAGCGGTACACGGACTCCGCCGCCAGCTCGGAACGGTGTGCGCCCTCCGTGCCGACATTTTCATGCTCGACCTCATAGAGCTTACCATGCACAAAGCCGTGGACGCCGTGTCCGGCGGTATGGGCAAGGCGTTTGACCGCACCGGGCTTTTTCGGCGGTTTCTGCTTTGCCAGCTTCTCCCGGGCGGCGTCCAGCTTCTCGCCCCGGCGCTCCATCCGCAGCTTGGATGCCGCCGTTTGCTCCTGCCGGCTTTTCCGCCGAAACTTGGACTTCGGGACATTTTGTCCCGAAGTGGGGTTACTCGTCTGTTCGCTCATGGGCAAGATCCTCCGGGCGGGTCGTCAGCAGGTCATAGATCTCCCCACGGGGGAAACGGTCTACAAACGGGATGGTGACATTTCCATAGAACAGCAAGCCCTCGCCGGAATCGGAGTGCGTGATATAGGAGAGCTGATGCTCGGAAATGCCGAGCTGCTTTGCCAAGATCGCACGGTCGCTCTGCGCCTGTGACAGCAGCACCATGAAATCCGTGTTGTCCAAAATGTTCTCGATCTCCCGGCTGGCCAGCAGGTCTTTCACATTCTGCGTCAGCGCCGAGGGGACGCAGCCCTTTTTACGGAGCATCTTCCACACGGCCACAAAGTAGCTGGCGGTGAGCTGATCCCGCAGCAGCACATGGAACTCGTCAAAGTAGCACCATGTCGCCACACCCTCCCGGAAATTGTCCTCCACCGCCTGTGTCACAAATTCGTCGGTAATGTGCATGGCGATCTTGCGGAGATTTTCACCCATGCCTTTGAGCACAATGCACACCACGCGGTTGTCGGTCCTGACGTTGGTAGGATGGTTAAAGAGGTTGAGGGAGCCAGTGCAGTACAGCTCCAGCGCCGTTGCTACCCGTTGGGCCTCCGGCTCCGGCTGCTTCAAAAGCTCTTCGTACAGGTCCTGCAAAAGCGGCGTCTTTTCAGGCTCCAGCCCCAGCGCCATTTCCCGGTAGACCAGCCGCACACAGCGGTCAATGACCGTCCGTTCAATGGGCTGCAAGCCCTCCTTGCCGCCCAGCACCAGCTCACACAGGGAGAGCAGGAAATCCGCCTTCATGGACAGGGGGCTGTCCCCGCCGTTCAGGTTCAGTTGAATGTCCATGGGATTCAAGTGGTTGGGGCTGTCCGGCGCGATCTCGATGATCTGCCCGCCCAGCCGCCTCGCCAGCGGGACATATTCACCCATGGGATCGACAATGATGATGCGATCGTTGGTGGTAAGGAATACGTTCAGAAGCTCCCGCTTGGCGGCAAAGGATTTGCCGCTGCCGGTGGAGCCGAGATATAGCCCGTTGGCAGACTTCAGCTTCTTTCTGTCAGCCATGATGACGTTATGAGAAAGCGCGTTCATGCCGTAGTAGAGGGCCTGCCCGCCCATCCGCAGCTCACGGGTCATAAAGAGGATGAAGATGGCTGTGCTGCTGGTGGTCATGCCCCGCTGGATCTCAATGCCGTTGTACCCCAGCACCAGCGAGGACACGAAGCCCTGCTCTTGCTGCCAGTCCAGACGGCGCAGGGCGCAGTTGTATTTCTGCGCGATGCCGCCCACGGTAAACACATCGTTCTCCAGCTTTTGACGGGTAGGGGCCAGATTGATGACAGTAAAGGTCAGCAGGAACATTCGCTCGTTGCGGCTTTGCAGGTCGGAGAGCAGTTCGGCGGCATCCTTGGAAAAGGTGATGAGGTCAGGCGGCAGGATCTCCATATCGTACCCGGCCCGGACAGCTTTTTTCTGTTCCTCCGCTTTCATGCGGCCTATGTCGGAGATCTTTCCCTTGATCGTCTTAATGGCCTTGAGCTGGTCTACCGTCTGAATGTGCATGGTGACGGTCAGCTCCGCGTCCATTTCCAGAATCTCCGCCAGCAGCTTATCCGATAGCTCCGACGCAAGGATCTGTAAATAGGAGGCCGCGCCCCAATACCGGCCAATGCGGAACGTGCGGCTGTCCCGGAAGTCGAAGCTGTCCGGGGCGATATAGTCCTTCGTTCCCATCCCGGTCTGCGGGATGTCCTTCCACGAAAAGCGGAAGGTCTCCCGGCTGCCGGGATGCATCTGACCGTGGAGCAGCGCCAGCCTGCCGCGCCCGTCCAGCGGTTCGGACTGGACGCCCAGCCGGTGGAGGTTGCCGGTCACGTCGGCCTCCACACGCTCCAAACGGGGGCGGGCATCCGCCACGCTGTCAGCGGGCAGACAGACGGTAATGTACTTGGAGCGCTCAATGCCGTTGTTACTTTTGGCAATTTGCGTTTTCAGCATTTTGGTGTAATCGTCACGGACGCTGTTGAAAGCGTCATTCGCCTCGGGGATATTCACCTTGTAGCGGCTGCGGTCACGGGACCGGCGATTGATAAAGGAAAGCTGGAACGGCAGAGAGCTGTCAAAGTAATTGAGAAAGGAACTCCAGCCGCCGAAGATGGCAGTCTGATCCTCCGTGGACGCCACGGCGTAATTGATGTCCTCGTATTCCACAGTTTTGCTGTAAAGCCCGCCGGGGAGCTGACACACCCCGTCCGGGTGCATGGCGATATAGGGGATAGTCTGCTGAGCGGAGAGGGCCGCTTTAGCCGCTCTTGCGGCGGGTCCTTTTTGTCGTTTGGGGTTTCGCAATAGGCGCGTCCTCCTTTCTCCCGGTAAACGGGGCATAGATATTTTGCGTCTGATAGGGGCGGATACCGGGGCGGGTAAACTTGACCCGGATGATGTTGCGGATCACTTTTTCAAAGGGCAGCCCGTCCTTTTCGTACATCGCCAGCAGAAATGCCGGGAGCATGACCGCCAGCATGACAAACAATGCCGCTGTGCTGCCAAAGGCGCTGCGGGAGAGCAGATAGGCCGGAACGCCCAGCGCCGCCCCACCGCCGAAGCAGATGAGCTGCCGCTTGGTGAGGTTGAACGCGATCTTCGTCTTGATTTTGGATAGGTCGTTTGGGACATTTACATAGGGCATGAAAGACCTCCTTCCTCGCCCTCCACTTTGGGACACTTTGTCCCGAAGTCCGGGATGGTGCTGTCCACCTCGTTGCCCCACACGTCCCAGCCGGGCGGGGTCTGACGGGCGAACAGCTCTACACGGGGCAGGTCGCCCATAAGGGCAACGATCTTGTCACGGGTCTCGTCCGGCTTTTTGCTGTGGACCTCGATAGGCGAGATGATGAACTGATGGACATTGGCGGCCTGCCGTTTGGGGTGGCCCTTGGTTGCCAGCAGGCACACCTCCGCGTTGGAGCGCGTCCAGAAGCCCAGCCCATAGAACCAGCTATCAGCCTTTTTGTTCTTTTTGAGCCATACAAAGGCCACGGATTTATAGGTGAAGCCCCAAGCCTTAATGAGCCGCAGGGCCTCCGAGAGTTGGGGAAAGGTAGCCCACAGGAAAAGTGCGCTGTCCGGGGCCGCAAGGTCGGCCACAGGCAGCGCGCATAATTCGTCTATGCTCATGGTGGGATAATGCTTTTCTGCCGCGCCCTGCAAGCCCTTTTGGGCGTAGCGCCACGGGGGATCGGCGTAAATGATAGGGTACTTTTTGATGATTATTCTCCTTTCCCGCCCCCGGCCACGGCCAGCCGGGCCTGCTCAATGCGCTGGACGGCGGGGCCGTAAATGGAGGGGGCGTTTTCAAAGCAGATGAAGCGGCGGCCTGTGTTCAGCGCGGCCACGGCGGTCGTGCCACTTCCGGCGCAGATGTCCGCCACCACCTCGCCGGGACGGGTGTAGGTCTTGATGAAGTACTCGCACAGCTCCACCGGCTTTTGGGTGGGGTGCATGGTATGTGCCACGGTCTGGACGAACAGCACATTGGAGGGATAGCGCCGCCCATCGCTGGACTCGGAGCCCTGCCGTTCAAATTTGCCATAGTTGGGGCTTGTGCCGCTACGGGCGTGTACCTTGCTGTACGGCTCCCCGTAAGTAAACTGCGGGAAATAGGCCGGGGCCTTTTGGTAGAACACCAAAATGTTCTCCGTCTTTTTCAGCGGGGCGCGGTTGGCATTGAGAAAGCCTGTGCCGCGTTCCTTGTACCATATCCACTCATAGCGGAGCATGGGGAGGTTGGATGCGCCCAGCACCTTGTCATAAGGGCATTGAGCGAAAAACAGGATGGCTCCGTTTGGCTTCACCGCCCAGCGCACCGCCTCCCACAGCTCCGGGAGCGGCAGCGGCACATCCCAAAAGTTCCGTGTCGTGCCGTAGGGCGGATCGGTCAAGAGCATATCCACGCTATGTTTTGGCAGAGAGCGCAAGCCCTCGATCCCGTCCATGAGGTGCAGCGCATCCAGCTTTGGGACATTTTGTCCCAAGGTCATATTCATCCCTCCTTTAATGTGCGCTGAACACGCTGCGGGCGATGGAGCCAGTCTTGAACAAGCAGAAGCAGAGCAGCACGGAATAGCCCATGCAGCCCCATATCGCGCCGATGGGGTCGCCGCCCGTGGCGATGCCCTGTATCAGCACCGCATAGATGGCAACGCAGACGAGAATGAGTAATCCTTGAAAGCCCACGGCAAACAGGGACTTCAAATAGTTCTGCCCGGTATTGCCCAGCTCCCGGTTAGAGAGCGTGGCAACGGGGATGGGGGCTAAGCTGGTCAGCAGGTATATTTCAATCATGCGGCCATAGACGATGACGAAAATCACGATGTTGATCGCCCACATGGTCACATGAATGAGCAGGGATTGCAGCCACAGCCCCAACAGAGAGCCAAGCCCCAGCGCTTCCAGCGTGGCCTCCAAGTCGGCAAGCATGGCCTCCGAAATGTCCGTTGAGCCTTGCACGATCCCGGCTGCCCGGGCGATAACGCTTTGGGACACATCGAACACAGCCATGATGATATTGAAAGTGTTGGACAAAATCAAAATGGCGCAGGCCGTTTTGAATATCCACTTAAAGAAGATCCAGTAGTCCAGATCATGCAGGTTGTTCTTCTCGATAATGAGCTGGATCAGCTCATAGGTGGCAACGAAGGTGAGGATCAGACCGGCAATCGGCAGTATCACCGTTTCAGAAAGCTGCCGGATCAGGGAGAACACCCCGGCGTTCCATGCCGCCGGGGTGGTTCCCACTTGCACCGCAATCTCTCCGACACGGGAATTGACCGAATCAAAAAGCCCTGTAAGGTTGCCCGTGATGCCCTCGATCAGCAGCTCTTTTAGCCAGTCGGTCAGCCAGTCGGTGAGAAATCCCATGCTTTACGCCCTTAAAACAGGGTGGACAGCAGAGGGATCAGGGTCGTACCCAGCACGATGATGCCGCCGCCCGCCATGAGCTGTTTTATACCCAATTAGGTGTAAAACTCTGCTCGATGGCGGGCGGCGGCGTACAAAAAATCTATATGGTGTTT